>PVBE012534391.1_pt1 | contig 147404 bp, 140 predicted proteins | sample 1631181 | NCBI WGS metagenome assembly PVBE01 (sample SAMN08397723, study PRJNA350692) | Marine metagenome, whole genome shotgun sequencing project. | isolation source: water | place: Pacific Ocean | collected 2012-04
CGGCAAGGGCGGCTCCGGCGGCGGCAGCAAGGGCAGCGGCGGCTCCGGCGGCGGCTCCAAGGGTGGCGGTGGCTCGAAGGGTCCGAAGGGCGGCGGCTCTGGCGGCAGCAAGGGCACCGGCGGCTCCGGCGGCGGCTCGAACGGTCCGAAGGGCGGTGGCTCTGGCGGCGGCTCCAAGGGCGGCGGTTCTGGCGGGAGCAAGGGCGGCAGCAAGGGCGGCGGCTCCGGCGGCGGCGGCAAGGGCGGCTCCGGCTCCGGTGGCAAGGCCAAGAAGGAAGGACGCGAGCCCGCCGACTGAGGCTCGGGTCAGACTGCGCAGCCCTCTCCACGTCGTGTCGCTGAGTCCGAGCACGGCGGAGCCGGGCGCACAACGACGTCCGGGGAAGGCGACGCTTGCGTCACCACTTCCGCCTCGCCAGGCAGGCCCCCGACCTCTTGCGAGCACCAGGGGCTGGTGACCCTCATGTGCGGCATCCAGGCCTGGTGCTCGCAGCGTGGTGTCGTGGCTGCGTGCGCGGCACCCCTGCGGCGGGCGTGCAGTCTTTGCGACCCTGCGACGCAGCCTCGACCAAATGGCACGCGCGGCTGCGAATCGGAGCCGGTCACTCCATGGGGTCTACCCGGCCAGCGCTGACTTCGAGGTCGCCAAAGCTGCTGCGGCTGAGCGCGCCCAGTCCTCGGACTCCATGAGGTGGAGCTCGATGCGGACCTTTGAGTTCCCGCCGGAGCGCATTCGCACCCCTTCGATCACCAGACGGCCGGGGCCGGTCGAGCGCACCGACCCGCCCTGGTCCTTCCGCAGCTCGAGGATGCGTCCTTGGTGGGTCGCTACGACCAGTCGCTGGGCGGTGAGCACCAGGTCCGCGGCGGCCCGGTTGATCTTGCCGGCCGTGGGCCCGCCCAGGATGTCGTGGTCCAGGAACACCCGCGCAGGCACAGCGCGCGCCTCCAGCAAGAGGGCTTCGTCGACGGTCGCCGCGTTCTCGCGAGCTCGCTTGCGGGAGAGCTTGAGGAGCCCGGCAAGTGTGGCAGCGACGGCGAATGCGAACAGGATGCTCAGCGCGTATGACACGGGGCGAACCTCTCGGGGACACGCTAACAGACCGGCCGCGGCAGCCTCGGTTCCGCGGGGTTCGTACAATGGATGTCAAGGAGACATCGTGTCCCAGCGTCCGTCCGAGCCCATCCTGAATTGGCTCCGAGACACCCTCAAGAGCAAGAACCTGAACGTCGCGGCCCTCGCGGAGGCGTCCGGCGACAAGCGTGGCGAGGTGAAGAAGGTCCTCGCAGGTCGGCAGCCGCTCACGGTGGATCAGCTCATGCGCTGGACACAGGCGCTGGAGCTGAAGCTCGAAGAGCTGGTCGCCATGCCCACCGAGCTGCCCGAGCCCGCAGAGCCCACAGTGGTCGATGACAGCCGCTACGTCGTCGACCCCTTCGGAATGGCCGGCGAGCAAGCCGTCCGGATGGGCTTCGCCATGGGCTGTGACTTCACCTTCCTCGCCCTCACTGAGCAGCTCGCCGACTCCGGCATTCCCGGGTCGGTCCTGTCCGATCCTCGCTTCGGGAGCCTCCTGCCCATCCGGCTCGAGGCCCCCTACCACAAGCACAACGCGCCGGTCTACGACGCCCGCACGCTGGCGTTGACGCTCTCCTTCGACACGATCCGCACCTGCGTCTTTCCCTGGTCGGCCATCGTCGAGGTTCGCTACCACGTCGAACCACCAGACCCGAGCGACGCCCCCGGACCGGACGGCGACGATGACGACGGGAACGTGGTGCGCCTGTTCGGGTGAGGCTCGCCGGTCTAGGCGCCGCGGCCCTCGTGCTGTCCGCCGCCGCGTACTTCGCGCTCGGGGCTCGTGTGAGCGGTCCCGAGCTACCGGGCGAGCTGCGCGTCGTCGATGCCAGCGGCATGCTCGGCATCAACGAGGCGGTCGCCGTGCCGAGCCGACTCCTGGCGCAGGGGCTGTCTCCAGAGGTCGTGCAGCAGCTCCTCGCCGAGGACGCCCGAGCCACCCGCGAGCTCGGCGCCACCTGGGTTCGAGCGCACTCGGCGGTCTACCCGAACCTGAACTACCAGGCGGCCCAGAAGCGGCCCTGGCAAGCGGCCGCCGACCGCTGGGTTCGCGCGGTCCAGGCCGAGCGCCTCGACGCCGTCGTGATGATCAGCCCCTGGCCAGGCAACCAGACCGCCGCCCACACGGACCGCTATGTGCTCGAGGACCCAGAGCCCTACGCGAGCTGGGTGGTCGAGGTCGTCGAGCGCTACGACGGCGACGGACTCGACGACATGCCCGGGCTCGCCCGGCCGATCGACCACTGGGAGGTCGACAACGAGCCCGACCTCAAGAACACGCTCCAGGCGCGCGGCTCCGAGGTCGACCCGAGCACCTTCTGCACTCCAGAGCAGTACATGGCCGTGCTGCGGGTCACGGTCGAGGCCATCCGGGCCGCCGACGAGGACGCCACGATCCTCTCCGGCGGCATCTATCGACCCCACGCGCACGCGGGCGCAACCTACCTCTACGAGCTGGTCGCGCTGGGCCTGCTCGACGAGGTCGACGTGCTGTCGCTGCACAGCTACTTCGACGGCCCGGGTACGGAGACGCTGGAGAGCGCTCTCGAGAAGGCCCCGACAGGAGCACGGGTCTGGCTCACGGAGACCAGCGTCGCGTCCAGGGGGGACAAGCGCTGGATGAGCCAGGCCTGGCAGGCCGAGATGGTCCACCGCGTCCACGCGGCAGCGCTGGTCCACGGCGTCGAGAAGGTCTTCTGGCACAGCCTCGCGGACGCGCCGGTCCCCCCGAAGAGGGGCATCGCCCACCACAGCTTGCTCCAGGCCACCGCCGAGGGCTTCGAAGACAAGCCAGCTGCCGCGGCCTATCGAGAGCTCGCTCGCCACGTCGCGGAGCCGCTGTCGCTCTCTGAGGGGGGCATCACGACGCCGAGCGCGAAGCTGGTGCTGGAGAGTCCCGCCCACTGGGAAGCCCGCTGATGGGCGCCGAGATCGCGGCCCTGCCGCTCCCCTACGTCTACCTCCTGCTTGTGGTCACCGGTTGGCCGATCCCGATGCCCGAGGACGTCGTCGTCATGGCGGCTGGTTGGAAAGCCTCCCAGAGTGGGGAGCCCTTGCTCACGCTGCTCACCTGCTACGCCGGCGTGCTCACTCGGGACGCGAGCATCTTCCTCTGTGCGCGGCTCTTCGGGCGGAGGCTCCTGGACCTGCCCATCTTCGGACGCCTGTTGCGCGGGGAGCGTCGCGGGCGGCTCGAGGGATGGGTGGGCAAGGACGGACGGAGGACGGTCTTCCTCGCTCGCTTCATACCAGCGGTGCGCGTCCCCACCTTCTTCACCTGCGCCAGCATCGGCATCCCGGCAGCAGACTTCTTCCTGATCGACGCTCTCGCTGCCTGCATCACCGTGCCCGTCGACTTCTGCCTCGGCTACTTCCTCGGCCCGCGCTTCATCGACCTCGTCCAGAACGAGCCCATCGCCAGGGGCGTGCTCATCGCGCTCGCTGTCGTCTTCGCCGTCGTCGTGATCCGAAGGGCGGTGCGGGCGGTTCAGAGTCCGCAGGCGATCTGAAGCGTCTCCAGCCAGTACACGGCGTCCTCCTCGCGCTCGAACTCCTCGGCATAGAGCCGCAGGTAGTCCGCGAAGATGAGGTCCTTCTCCAGCCAGTGGACCATGTCCGGGTGGACACCGACCTCGCGCAGGCCCTGGCCGGCGGTCCCCATGAGCGCCAGTGAGTGGCGCAGGTGGACCCAGCGGTCCCGGCCGCCTCGCAGCATGAACCGCCGGAAGTCGGGCCAGCGCTCGGAGACGATCACCCATGCCCACTGGGCCTCGCTGAGCTCGCGGTTCGAGCGCGTCCCGATGGCGAACTCGGCGAGCATGACGATGCGGCCGGCGAGACGCTGGAGGAAGCGCGGGCGTCCAAGGGGTCGTGACGCGCACGCGGCAGCCAGGGCATCGAGCGCGTCGGGCCCGAAGGCGCGACGGACGACCTCCTCGGCGGGGCCCAGCTCGGCTCGCAGGAGCTCGGAGATCTTGCGGACGTCCATGCCTGGCACCGTGATGTCCAGGTCCATGAGCTCGTCGAGGCAGTGGCTGGCCGCGTTGTCGCTCAGCGCCTTGCCTTCTCGCAGGCGGATGGCCTCGGTGGCCGACTGGCGCCCGATCGAGACTGCGAAGGTGACGTCGTGTTCGTCGGTGGCCAGGAGCCGCAGCCCCTCCAGCAGCAGGAGGCGGGCGGAGGGGCCGAGCATGTCCATGTCTTCGACGAAGACGAGGACCCGCCCTGGGGCTGGCACCTTGAGCAGCTCGATGAGGTGCATGAAGCCCTGGCGCACGCGCAGGATCGGGTTGAGATCGCCCCTGTTGATGCCGGTTCCAGCGTGGTCCGGCATGTCGTCGCCGAAGTGCATGCGGTTGATGTGGCCGACGATGTCGCGGGCCCTGTCCATCACGGCCGGGTCGGGCGAAGCGTGCGCCATCGTCGCGACGAGCCCGCTGAGGATGTTGCCGTGTTTCTGGTAGAGCCAGGGGTTGTACCAGCACCACGCACCGGCGGCTGGTGCGATCGGGTCGAAGCCGACTGTGTGGCGCTCGGACTGCATGAGGTAGGCGCAGCGAAGGAGGAACTGGCTCTTTCCCGATCCGGGAGCGCCGTGGATCGCTACGCATGACCCAGGTCGCAGCCGCACGACGGTTCGGAGGAAGGCCCGAGCCATGCGGTCGTGGCCGTGGACGTCCTTCTCTGCGAGGCGCGTGAGCACGGGACGCGGGTCGACGTGACTGAGTGTGGGCACCACCAGAGCCTACCCGAGACCCCTGGGCGGCCCTACCGCTCGATGCCGATCTCGGCGAGCTGATCGACCTGCAGCGGGACGACGCCGAAGGGCGTGTCGACGTCCATGTCCGCCTGGAAGTCCACCTCGAGCTTCTCTCCCTGGAGCACCGAGTAGAGCGCGACCCCCGCGTCGAGGAAGTCGATCTCGATGGGGATCGAGACGGTCTCGGTCGTGGCGCCGTCGACCGAACCGAGCTCGTCGATGAAGCCGCCGCCGATGTCCACACCGGCCAGCGCGATCTGGTAGTCGACGTTCTCGAAGAACAGGTTGCTGCCGTGTTCGTTGTCGACGTCGAGCTTCAGCGCCAGCTCGGCGCCGCTGATGTTCAGGTTCTTCAGCTTCAGCTTGTTCATCGTGAAGTCGGGACGGCGTGGGGCGGGGAAGCCGCCGTCTTCGTCGTATGGCACATCCAGCGGGCCCACCGGCGTGTCGAAGCCGAAGCTGCCGTCGAGCCCGAAGCCGATCTCGTCCTGGCCGCGTACCGCCTGCACCATGTCGAAGAGCGACTCGAACTCGATGCTCACCGGCAACGCCAGCTCGCTGGAGTCCTCTGCGCTCAGGACGAGACCGTCAGGGGAGTCGCCGCTGAGCCACTCGACCTGTTCGAAGGCCAGGGCGTAGTCGAAGCGAGCCATCGAGACGTCGATCGGGTTGGGGTTGTCGACGTCGAAGAGGAAGTCGGCGTCGACCCCGTCCCAGTCGACGGCGAGCACGTCGATTCGCTGGAAGCTCACCTTCGGCAGGTAGGGGTCGAGCTCGAAGTCCTCCCAGCCCTCGCACGCGGTGAGCAGCGGGACGAGGACGAGGGGGAAGAGGCGCTTCATCGGAAGATTCCTTCGGCCTGCACCACCGAGTACTCGGAGAGTCCCACGCTCATGGCGGCGACTTCCTCATCGATGTCTGCCTGCTCCGGATCGGGTGTCTGATCAGCGGAGTAGACGAGCGGCGTCGGGGAATCTTCGGTCAGGGCTGCGGCGAGGGCCTCGCCGTCGTTCGTCACGACGACGATTCGCAGGTCATCAGGCCGGATGTGGCGCTTCAGCGCGGCGTTGACACCTTCGAGGGTCACCTCGCCCAGGGCCGCAGGGAGCTCCTCCAGCATGTTCGGGAGGTCCAGGGCCTCTGCCTCGACGGCGTAGGCGAGGCGCGTGCCGGGATCCTGGGCCCAGATCTTCGCCCTCATCTGCAGGTAGGCACCGATCCGGTCGAACTCCTCCTGGGTGAGTCCCTCCTCGACGAGGTCCTCGGTCAGCTTGAGGGCCATCTTCAGTGCCCACGGGCCGTTGTCGACGGCGATGGGTCGCAGCCACACGGAGAACTGCGGTTGGCGCCGGACGGTTCCCTGCTCCTGGGCGCTGGTCCAGCCACGCTGCACGTAGTGCTCCACGTAGGCGTAGTCGCCATAGTTGAGGCCTCGGGCCGTCCGGATCTCCCCATACAGGCGGCCATGGGACTGGCGGTGTTCGCCGAAGGCGATCATCGCGAGGAAGAGCTCGGGGAAGTCCTCGTGGGCCCGATCCACGTCGAGGGGGTGGCCGAAGTGGACACCGAGTGAGGTCGTGGACTTCTCCACCGCGAGGAGGTGCCGGCCCTCGACATCGGGGCGTGGCTTGGGTGTGGCCTCGGGGCCTCGTTCCGGCGACAGGGTGGCGAAGGCGGCGGCGAAGGAGTCGGCGCCGGCTTGATCGACGGCGCCGGCGAGCCCGAGGGTCGTGGACGAGCGCACGTAGGTCGCGGCGTGGAAGGCCCGGAGGTCGTCCGCGTCGAGCAAGGGGAGCACCCCAGCGCGCCCTTCGACCGGGTGTCCGTAGGGGTGACCCTCGTTGATCCAGACATCGAAGACGTTGTCGCCGAGGCGCTCGTCGGACTCGAGCATCGACACCGTCAGGGCGTCTATGCCGGACTCGAGCAGGCGGGCGACGGCGTCGTCGTCGAAGGCGGGCCTGTTGACCATGTCCGTGAACAGGGGCACGAAGCGATCGGCGTCGCTCGCGAGGGCCTTGCCGCGGAAGGTGACGAGGTCCTTGTCGACGATGACCTCGATGTCGGCGGCGAGCTCGTAGAGCAGGGCGTCGACGGCCTCGGGGCCGAGTTCTCCGGAGCCGCCCTGACGCATGGCCTGCGCCGTCAGCCAGGCGATGCCCTCCTGGCCGACGGGATCGTAGGCGGAGCCTGCCTGTACGGTGGCCTGGAGGTAGATCAGCCGGCTGCCCTCTGTGGGCTGGAGCACGACCGCGTCAACCCGGGCGAGCTCCTCCACCGGGGTGAGGCCGCCGGGCGGGCCATGAATGCACGAGAGGAGCCAGAGCATCAGCTGCCCTCCTCGGGGGGGACGAGCACCGCGACGGTGCGGCCCTCTGGGACGAAGTAGGTCTCGACGACACGCTTGACGTCCTCTGGTCCCAGCGCTGCGTAGCCCTGGTACCACGCCTCGATGTCAGCGGGGTCCGCTCCACCCCTGGTGAAGTCCCCGATACGGTTGGCCACCGCCTTCGGGTCATCGAGCTCGATGGTGGTCCGCCGAAGGGCGTTGTTGCGAGCCGCGGCGACCGTGGCATCGTCGAGGACGAGGAGCGCGGCGAGCGCGGCTTCGATGTCCGCCTCCACCGCCGCGAGATCCTCTGGGTCCTTCACCACTGCGACGGTGACGAAGAGGTGTTCGTCCTCCATTCCCCAGTCCCCGCCGCTGACGGTGTAGACGCGGGCCTCGTCGACCACGAGCTTTCGATGGAGCGGTGCAACATCGCTGAAGAGCAGCTCACCGACCAGGTCCAGGGCCGCGGCGTCCGGCGAGGTCGGGGACCAGCCCGGGACCTTCCAGCCCATCATGAGGTGGGCGTTCACGGGACCCTGATCCCAGGCGACCTCCACCCGGCGGGCCGCCTCTTGGGGAGGCTCCTCGGGGATCTCCGGTGGCGCCTGGGTCGCGGGCTGCCAGCCGCCGTAGTGCCGCTCGATGGCGCCGAGGACCTCGCCCTTTTCGAAGTCCCCGGCCACGACGATGCGGGTGTTCTCCGGCCGATAGTGGATCGAGAAGAAGTCCTTCACCAGCTCCACCTGGTTCGGCATCTCGAGGATGTCAGCCTCGTAGCCGATCGTGCTGTGGTGGTAGGTGTGGGTCGTGAAAGCGGTCTCGTAGAGCGCGTCGTAGATGCGGTCCCAGGGGTTCGTGAGCCCCTTTCTGTACTCGCCGTGGACAGCGCCGCTCTCCTTCGCCACCTGCTCCGGGGTGACATGGAGGTTCTGGAAGCGATCGGCCTCGATCGCGATCACCTCCAGGAGCGCGTCCGAGGCGACGACCTGGTGGTAGCAGGTGTCGTCGACCCACGTCCAGGCGTTCTCGTCGGCCCCGGTGAGCAGCATGCGCTCTTCCCGCTCCTCCCTGGGCAAGGCCTCGGAACCATAGAACATCAGGTGTTCGAAGAAGTGGGCGAAGCCGGTGGTTCCGGGTGCCACTTCGTCCTTCGAGCCTACCTCTACCCAGCTCTGGTACGAGACGACTCCGGGGGTGTCCATCGGGGCGAGGTAGATCGTCAAGCCATTGTCGAGGACGACACTGGCGACCGCTGTCGGCAGCGCCCCCGCAGAGGCAGTCCGGATGGGCATGATCAGCATGATTAGAGGGATCATTCAGAGCTCCACCAGCGAGCGATAACCGGACTCGTGTGAGCGGAAAACGTGACGCCCGTGGTAGACTACGCCCATGCCGATTCGGGAGGTCAAATGACGGTGTTGACCGAACAGCAGGCGGATGTCCTGCGCGATCCAACCGGTACCAAGCGGGTGGCCGACTGCGAGGCCCTCGAGACCCGAGACCTCATCCGGCGAATCCGCCGGCCCGGCGACACCGGTGCCATGCCGGAGTCGCAGCTCTGGCGCGTCTATGTCGAGCTCTCCCGCCGGGGCGAGCCCGACGCCGCCTCGCTGTTTTTGCGCAGCCTGCGCAACCTGCATCGCCGCCGCGCGATGGGCACGGGGCAGCTCTCCCACGTCGACCCGGACCCGTGGGAGCACCGAATGGCGGACGATCCCTACGTCGGGGAGCTCTGGAAGGCCTACAAGCGGTGCATCAGCCAGCAGCGGACCGGTCCCGCGAGCCAGCTCCTACGCGACCTGGAAGCGCAGCTGGTCTCCTGAGGGGGGAACCTCCGTAGGCTGCCGCCGTCACAGGAGGTGGCCTCGCCGCCGCCGGCGCAGTCGAACCTCGTCGCCCTCCTTCAGATCGTGGGTTGCGACCGCGCGGAGGGAGGCTCCGGCCACCTCGACGAGCGCGATGCGGACGCCTCCGGCGACCTCGATCGCCTTGACGATCCCTGGCAGATCACCCTCGGGGACGATCTCCAGGTCCTCTGGACAGAGCACCTCGAGGCCGCCATCGACCGGCAGCAGTCCGGCGGCGCCGACGAACTCGGCCACGAAGCGCTCGCTGGGTCGTCGCCGGAGCGCCTCGGGTGGACCGACCTGGACGATCCGGCCGGCTCGCATGAGCGCGATGTTGGAGCCAACGGCTGCGGCCTCGTCCTGGTCGTGGGTGACGAGCAGGACGGCGACCTCGGCAGCTCGCGCGATGCGGAAGACGTCTGTCCTGAGCTCCCCGCGAAGCGCTGGGTCGAGAGAGGCGAAGGGCTCGTCGAGCAGCAGCAGGTCGGGGCGCGGGGCCAGCGCGCGGCCCAGGGCGACCCGCTGCCGCTGGCCGCCGGAGAGCTCGTGGATCGGGCGCGAGGCCAGGCCGTCGAGGCGCAGGAGCGACAGGATCTCTCGCACTCGGTCGTCTGCGCCCTGCCGCTCGATGCCGAAGCGGACGTTCCCGGCGACGTCGAGGTGTGGGAACAGCGCCCCTTCCTGGAAGACGAGGCCGAGGCCGCGCGTGTGGGGCGGGTGGTCCGAGATGTCCCGATCGGCGAGGTGGATGCTGCCAGCGCTCAGCCTCTCCAGTCCGGCGATGGCCCGGAGCGTCGTGGTCTTGCCGCAGCCGCTGGGCCCCAGGAGCACGAGCACCTCTGAGGTGTCGAGATCCAGCGAGACGTCGTCCACGATGCGCACACCGCCGAGGTCGACGCACACTCCACGAAGGCTGAGGAGGCTCATGTGGTCTCCCGTCTCCAGAGGATCAGCGCCACGGCGGGCAGGGTGAAGGCGACCAGCAGCAGGGCCGAGGGTGCCATCTGCTCATAGTGGCTGTCCTTCGCGAAGCGCCAGATCTCAGAGGACAACGCTCGGGCGCCGAGGGGGCTCAACAGCAGCGTCGCCGGGAGCTCACGCAGCGCCGCGGTGAACACGAGGACCCAGCTGGCCAGCAGGGATCCCCGGAGCAGCGGCAAGGTCACGCGGAGCACGGCCCCGGGTGCGCTGGCGCCGAGCATGCGCGCGGCCTCTTCGAGGCGGCGAGGAGCCTGGGTGAGGCCCGCGCTCGTGGCCTGGAGCGCCTCTGGCAGGAAGCGCACCAGGTAGGCGAGCACGAGCACCACGACGGTGCCTTCGAGGCCGTGCCCGACCGCGCCGAGCCCGGCGAGCGCGATGAGCAGTCCCAGCGCGACGACCGGCCCCGGAAGGACGAAGCCGAGGGTCGCTCCCTGTCGCATCCAGGCGTGGAAGGGATCGCGCAGCCTCGAGGCACACCAGCCGAGGACCAGGGCCACCAAGACCGCCAGGGTGGCGGCGGAGGCCGCCCACAGCGCGGAGTTCGTCAGGGCCTCGAGGGCCTGGCCCCAGGCCCGGTGGTCCAGCGGGAGGTCCCGGGCGTGCCAGGCCGACCTGGCCACCACCAGGCCGGCGGTCGCTGAGAACACGGACAGCCCCAGGAACCAGGCCACCGCAGCCAGGGCCGGGGACCGGGCCGGCCGGCGGCGCGCGCCATCCTGCTCGTAGCGACCGGCCCCCCTCGCCTTGTGCTCGGCGAGGAAGACCGGAATCGCCAGCGCCAGCAGCACCATGGCCAACAGCGCGGCGCGGCTCCATGCCAGCGCCCGATCCTGACCCAGGTCGAGCTCGAAGTAGATGGCGCGGGTGAAGGTCCGGGCTCCCAGCGCCGAGACCGCGCCGAAGTCAGCGAAGGCGTAGAGCGCGACCAGGCAGAGGCCCGCGCCGATCGCCGGTCGCAGCGCCGGGATGACGACGCGGAGGGCCCGCCTGGCGGAGTCCAGGCCGAGGATCGCGGCGGCCTCCTCCATTCGCGGGTCGAGGCGCTCCATCGCCGGGCGTGTGACCAGGAGGACCAGCGGCGAGGTGCAGACGCCGAGCACGAGGCAGGCCACGGGGAGCTTGCCGTGCATCGGCGTGCCGACGAGGTCGAGCCAGGTCAGGGCGACGAGATAGGGCGGCACGGCCAGCGGCGAGGCGTACAGCGCCGTCAGGATCCATCGCCCGGGGGTCTGGACGCGAACCGAGAGCCAGGCACCAGCGAGCCCGAGCGCTCCAGCGACACAGGCGGAGCCCAGGGCCAACAGCAGGGTCGTGCCGACGAGATCCGCGATGCCCGTGGGCACCTCGCCGCCGGCGCCGAGCGCACGCACGACCACCGCCACGACCGGCACCGCGATCAGTGCCGTGACCGTGCCCGTGACGACGCGAGGGAGCCAGGGCCTACTCGAGACCGACCTCCTGGATGAGGCGCACCGCGGTCGGCTGGGCCTCTGACAGGGCAGTCAGGGAGGTGGTCGACCACGCGAAGTCGTCGGGTGGAGTGACCCCCGGTGGTGGTGGGGCGCCCTGGACCGCGGGGTACTCGTTGTTCGAGTGGGCATAGGCGGCCTGTCCTTGTTCGCTCAGCAGCACCTCGAGCACCTTTCGGGCGCCCTCCGGGTTCGGGGCCCCGGCCAGGACCGCGCCGCCGGTCACGTTCCACGCAACGGGTTCCGGGTAGACGATGCGCAGGTTCTCCGCGTCAGAGCGGTAGAAGTAGTAGTGGTTGACGAGGGCGACGTCGGCGGTGCCCGCCGCGACCGCTGCGACAGCGGGGGTGTGCTTGGGGTGCACGTTGTCCCGGCTGTTGTCCTCGAGGCCCTGGAGGAAGGCGCGGGTCTCGTCCTCGCCCTGCTCCGCCACCAGGGTCGCGACGCCGCCGACGAAGCTCTCGTTGGTCGCGACCGTTCGGGCGACGCGACCCTCGTACTTCGGATCCGCTAGATCCAGGACGGTGGTCGGGGCGTCGTCGACGCCCTCGCGCGTCACCAACACCCGGGCACGCACCGACAGCCCGACCCAGTCCTCCCCGCGGTAGCGCTCCGGGACGCGGCCGAGGAGCTCTTCGTCCATGGGTGCGGCGAGCCCCGCGGTCGAGAGGGACTCCATGGTGCCGCTGGACTTGCTCAAGAAGAGGTCTGCCTTCGGGTCGCCGCCCCAGGCGGTCACGCGGTCCAGGTAGTTGTTGTCCATGCCGAAGTCCGTGATGACCTCGAGATCCGGGTGGCGCTCGGCGACGAGGGCCAGGAGGGCCTCGGCGAACTGCTCGTCGCGGCCGCTGAGGATCGTGACTGGCGCACTCTCGGGACCAGGCGTCGAACATGCGAGTGAGAGCAGGAGCATCGGAACCTCAACCAGCCAGCACGGGGAAGCCCTTGATCAGGGTCGTTGCACAGTCGACGTGTCCGGTCCGCTCCTGGTCCGAGGACAGCTCGACGACGCCGCTCAGGAACTCGCAGATGTTGCCGCGGAGGATGACCTCGGGCACGACACCCTTGGGCTTCCCGTGTTCGAGCAGAGTGGCCGGACCGTGCAGGTCGATGGCCCCTGTCGAGAGATCGATCTTTCCGTCGAGGTGGTCCAGGAAGACCGCGACCGGCACCTCTCCGAGCATCTGGGTGCGGCTCCGGTTGCCCTTGCGCACGACGAGGTTGGAAGGGACCAGCGTGTCCCCGACGACGTGCCCGGTCGGTCGGGCGTCGTGGCGCCGAGCGCTCTCAGGGTCGTGGTAGTAGCCCCCGAGCTTGCCCTCGCGAAGGATCGGCACGGGCATCGGGGCGACGCCGCGGTCGTCGAATGCGCGGGTCCGAGGAGCGCCGTGGAGCGTGCCGTCGTCAGTGACGTGGACCCGGTGGCTGCCGATGGTCTGGACCTTGTCGACGAAGCTCTTGCCTGCCTCGACGAGGCGGATGCTGAAGGCCGGCGCCAGGGTGGACAGGACCCACGCCATCGCGCGAGGGGGGAGGATGGTCGCGACGTCGGCCCCCGGGAGCTGGACCTTCGGCGCGCGGAGCGCCGCGAGGCGCTTCTCCAGGTGGGTGCCGTAGGGGATGGTGCCCAGGTTGGCGAAGGCCCGACCGGTCTGCTGGCTCGTCAGGGTCGCCCCGTTCGGCCCGCGTACTGTCATGCTGAGGTCGTAGTTGGTCGAGCTGACGACAGCCATCGTGCCCCTGGTGCTGGCGAAGCCGCGCTCCATGCGCTGGTCCCGGTACCGGCACGCGGTCATCGTGCCCTCGGACAGCGTGTTGTCGTTGCTGTCCACGACGAAGAAGCGGTCCTCGTCCGTGAGGTGGGGGTAGCGCGGATCGTCGAGACCGAGGCCGCGCAGGGTGATCGGGTAGTTGTCGGCGGGTCCGGCGAAGGGGGCCGACCTCGCCCTGTCTGCCCTGGCCGCTGCGCTTCGCAGGGCGCGGGCCAGCGCCTGGCCGGAGGAGACGGCGAAGGTGGCGCTTCCGCCGCCCTCGACGAAGAGGCGGCCGCGGATGCTCAGGCTCTCGGTGCGCTCGACGCCGCCGCGGCGACCGCCGGAGTACTCGACGACGGCTTCGCTGACGCGCACATGAAGCACTTCGGCGGCGAGCGCGCCGGCAGACCGCGCCTCATCGAGGATGCGGGTGAGGAGTGGCCGGAGGGGGTCGCGGTTGTCGTCCATCGGGTGCCTGCTATGAAAGGTGCGTGCTGCTGCTCTTGATATCGCTGAGTGCCTGCGCGGGCGATGCCCCCGGTGCGAGCACCAGCGGCTCGGGGCGTTTGGTCGCCGTCGGTGATCTCCACGGCGATCTCGATGCTTCCCTGGCGGTCCTCCAGCTCGCTGGCCTGGTCGATGAGTCTGGGGCCTGGAGCGGGGACAACGCCACCCTGGTCCAGACTGGCGACACGACCGACCGGGGCCCGGACAGCAAGGGCGTGTTGGAGCTCATGAAGCGCCTCCAGAAGGAGGCCCCAGGGGACGGAGGGCGCGTCGTGCCGCTGCTGGGAAACCACGAGGTCATGAACCTCACGGGCGACTGGCGCTACGTCAGCGAGGACGACCTGGCCGGTTTTGGTGGCGCCGAAGCGCGCAAGGCTGCCTTCGGCGCTGACGCGGAGCTCGGCGGTTGGATGCGAGGCCTCGACATCGTCGCCGTGGTGGAGCGCGTCGCTTTCGCTCACGGTGGCGTCACGCCCGAGTACGCCAAGCTGGGAGTCGACGCGATCAATGGGCTCTTGGCGACCCCCGAAGTCCTTGGGAACAGCTCGCCGATCTGGTTCCGCGGCTACCTCCAGGGCCCGGAGCCGACGGCCTGCAAGACGCTGGAGCTGGCCCTGGTCGAGCTCGCCGCCGAGCGCATGGTCGTCGGCCACACCACGCAGGACTCCGGGGAGATCGCCAGCCGCTGCAACGGAAAGCTCCTTGGCATCGACACCGGGATCTCGGCTCACTACGGGCGCAATCTGGCGGCCGTGGAGATCGTCGAGGGCGACGCAAAGGCCCTCTACCCATCGGGGACGGTCGATTTGCCGGACCCACGGCGTTAGGCTCCAGGCCCCGCGAGGGCTCCATGAATCGCCAGCCAGAAGACGTCTCTTCCCGCGTCTCGAAGGTGATGCGCGCCGCCAAGGACGCGGCCCTGACCCTTCCTGAGGCACAACGCTCGCACTTCCGTCGCTTCTGCCGCGCCGTCGCACGGCAGCTGCGGTCGCCCTACGTCGCGCGCCACGGGGTGAAGAACATCCCGCGTGAGCTGTTGGCGCTCTTCGCGACGTTTCAGGCCTGCCCCGAGGGGATGATCCAGGTGACGCTCGAGGCGGGAGACGACGGCATCACGCTGCTGCGCTCCAACATGCGCGATCAGTCCTTCATCGTGGACACGGTCCGGCTCCTGCTGGACCAGGTCGGTGCCTCCCTCCTCGGCGGCTTCAACGCGGTCGTCCTGGTCCAGCGGGACGCCGAGGGGTCGGTGCTCTCCTTGGACGGGGACGAGGGTCACCGCGAGTCGGTCGTCCAGTTCGAGATCGGCAACCTCCCCCCCGACACGCACGAGGACTTCGCTCGCCGCCTCGACGACAACCTGCGGTTGGCCCACGCGATGGTCGCGGACTTCGGCCGGATGACGGGTTCGGTGGACGGCATCGCGGCTCTGTTCGGACGGACCGCGACCCGAGACATGGCCCGGGGAGAGGCCTACCGCGAGGGGGCCGAGTTCCTTCGCTGGTTGCTCGCGGACAACTTCGTCTTCATGGGCATGGTCGACGGTGACATTCGCCTCGGCATCGAGCGCGATGGCCTGGACGCCTGGACGCCCGTCGAGCGCCAGAGGCGCGTCGACTTCAACGGGGTCCCCGTCAACGTCCGCAAGGGCGCGGCCGAGTCCACGGTCCACCGGGCGGGGAGGGTCGACGAGATCCGCATCGAGGTGCCCGACGAAGCGGGCAGGCCCGATCGGATCGTGCTCCTGCTGGGCATGTTCACCTTCCGCGCCGTGACCCAGGACAGCCGGAGCGTTCCGATCCTCCGCGGCGTCCTCGCCAGGATCCTGCGCGAGGACAACAGCCTGCCGGGTTCCTGGCGCTACAAGGGCGTCGCCAACGTCTTCGACAGCCTGCCGACCGAGTACCTCTTCACGGCTGACCACGACGAGACCCGCCTGATGATCGACCGCGTCCTCGACGCGGAGGCCGAGCGCGACGTGCGGGTCCTGCTCGTGCAGAAGTCGGACACCAACGTGACCTTCGTGCTCGGCGCCATGCCACGCGCGCAGTACGACGACGGCCTCCGCCGGCGGATGGAGGGCCTGCTGATCTCCTCGACCGGGGCGACCTACCTCGACCACGGGGTGCTCGTCGGCCGCTTCGAGACGGTGCTGGTCCACTTCTACCTGACCGGCGCGCGCGAGCTCGCGCTAGAGGAACAGGACAACATCCGCGAGCGTCTCCGTGACATGGCGACGCCCTGGGACCAGCGTGTCTTCGACGCCCTGATCGCCACCCACGGCGAGGAGGAGGGGGACCGGCTCTTCGCCAGCTACGGCGGGGCCTTCGAGGATCGCTACGTTCGCCACGCGACCGCGCTGCGTGTGGTCAGGGACGTGGAGCACCTGGAGCTGCTCGAAGACGTGCGCCCGGTCGCCGCGACGCTCTTCGAGGACCGCAAGGGGCGCCTGTCCCTCAGGCTGTACCAGCGCACCGACATCATCCTGAGCAAGTCACTTCCGGTCCTGACCAACTTCGGGCTGGTCGTGAGCGACCAGTACGCCGACACCGCCCACCCGCTGGGCGCCGGCGAGGTCGTGATGGACACCTTCCGGCTGAAGGGTGCATGGGGCCTGCTGCCCGCGGACATCATCGAGCGCGGCGGGCTGCTCACAGAGGCCGTCGAGGCCATCTTCACCGGCTCCGCAGAGGACGACGAGCTCAACCGTCTCGTGCTTCGAGCTGCGCTGCCCTGGCGGGACGTCGATCTGCTCCGCGCCTATCGCGGCCACCTCTTCCAGCTCGGCTTGTCACGCGCCCGGGTCACGGCGGTCTTCAGTCGGCACCCGGCCATCTGCGCCGCGCTGGTGCGCTACTTCCGCGCTCGCTTCGATCCGAACCTCTCTGATGCCGCTCGCAAGAAGGCCGTCTCCAAGGCCGTCAACGCTGTCGACGATGGGCTCCGCAAGGTCTACGACGGCGCCCACGACTACGTGCTGCGGTGTACCTACGACCTGATGCGCGGCACCGTTCGCACCAACTTCTTCCGGCCCGATCGCAAGCGTTGGTACATCAGCTTCAAGGTCGATCACGAGCTCGTCGACTTCATGCCCGAGGTGGGCCTGAAGTACGAGATCTACGTCCACCACCCGGAGATGGAGGGCATCCACTTCCGCGGCGGCAAGGTCGCCCGCGGTGGGCTGAGGTGGTCGGACCGCATCGACTATCGCACCGAGATCCTCGGGCTCGTCACGACCCAGATGGTCAAGAACGTGCTCATCGTCCCAGAGGGCGCCAAGGGCGGCTTCCGCCTCAAGGAGATCATCGAGGACCGCGGTCTTCGCCGCCGCCGCGCCGACGATCTCTACAAGTGGTTCATCCGGGCCCTGCTGGACCTGACCGACAACCTCGTCGCCGGCGAGGTCGTCAACCCGCCTGGCGTGGTCATGTACGACGGCGCCGACGATCCCTACCTCGTCGTAGCCGCCGACAAGGGCACGGCGCACTTGAGCGACACCGCCAACGGCGTGGCTGTCGATGAGTACGGCCACTGGCTCGGCGACGCCTTCGCGAGCGGTGGCAGCCACGGCTACGACCACAAGAAGGTGGGCATCACGGCGCGGGGTGCTTGGGAGTGCGTGAAGCGCCACTTCGCCGAGCTCGGGCTCGACCCCTCGACGGACGAGTTCACGGCCATCGGCATCGGCGACACCGGCGGCGATGTCTTCGGCAACGGGGTCGTCGAGTTCCCGAAGATGCGCCTGGTCGCGGCCTTCAACCACCTCCACGTCTTCCTAGATCCGGAGCCGGACACCGAGACCGCGTTCAGGGAGCGGCGGCGGCTCTTCCGAGCGGCGCGGGGTTGGGGCGACTACGACCAGACGAAGCTCGGCCCGGGCGGAGGCATCTTCGGCCGTCGCGCCAAGAGCATCCTGCTGTCTCCGCAGGCCAAGCAGATGCTCGGCGCGCTCAAGGACGAGCTCTCGCCGGACGCGGTCATCCGCCTGATCCTGCGCATGAACGTCGACCTGTTGTGGTCTGGCGGCATCGGCACCTACGTGAAGGCATCGGCCGAGACCCACCAGGACGCTGGCGACCCCGCGAACGACAGCGTGCGTGTCAACGCCGACGAGCTGCGCTGCCGGGTGGTGGGGGAGGGGGCGAACCTGTCCTTCACGGCCAGGGCGCGCTTCGAGTTCGACCTCGCTGGCGGGCGGCTCAACACCGACTTCGTCGACAACTCCGGCGGCGTCGACATGAGCGATCACGAGGTCAACCTCAAGATCCTGCTGGGCAGCCCTCTCGCGGCCGGGGACATCGACGAGGGTGAGCGCAACCGCCTCATCGCAGAGCTCACCAAGAGCGTCGCGAAGGACGTGCTCGCCAACAACGACACCCAGGCGCGGCAGCTGTCGATCGATGCGATCCGCAGCCACCGGGACCCCTTCCGCTTTGCTCGCGCGATTCGCTGGATCGAGGAGATGGGCAGCCCCGACGCCGACGACCTCTCGCTCCCGGACAACACCGAGCTGCGTCGCCGGCAGACCCAGCGGCGGGGGCTCACAAGGCCCGACCTCGCGGTCCTGTCCTCTCACGTGAAGATGCACGTCTACAGGCAGCTCAAGGTCGCTGACCCCGCGGCGATCGTGTGCTTCGACCGGCTGCTGTCGGGCTACTTCCCCAAGCGCATCAGGGAGATGTACCCAGAGGCCATCCGCTCCCACATGCTGGCCCGCGAGATCGGCATGACGGTGGCGCTCACCCAGGCTGTGGCGGACTGCGGCGCGACCTTCTTCCCCGTGCTGCTGGACCTCACCGGCCGCCACCCGGTAGAGATCCTCGGAGCCTACTTCCAGGTGCGCGAGAGCTTCAACATCGACCAGCTGCGCCGGCAGATCAACGCCGCAGGCAGCGACCTCGGCGGCCGCTATCGCGCATGGATCCGTGTCAGCGGCGGCATCCTCGGCCTCTGCGCGACCTGGCTCGCGCCGGGCCGTGGCATCCCTGACGCCGACGGCATCGATCGCATCCGGGCCATCCTCGCTCGCCTCCCCCGCCTCCGTGGCCGCGACGAGCAGGCCCGGGTGGGAGGGCTGGCGAAGGTCCTCGTCCAGCGGGGGCTGCCCAAGGCTGTCGCGGAGCGCTGCGTGAACGCGACGGACCTCACGCTCGCGTCCGAGATCGCGGCCATGCAGGTGGAGACCGGGGACTCCGAGCGCGATGCGATCGTGCGCTACCAGGCCATCGGCCAGGCCAGTGGACTCCTGTCCGCGATCCGAGCGATCGAGGACCGCTCTGCGTCCGGGCGCTGGGACTCGGTCGCGATCGGCATCCTCCGCACGCGCTACCTCGCGCTGTTGACCGATCTCGTGCGCAAGACCGAGCTCGGGAACGAGCTGCGGCTGTCCAGCGACCGGCTGAGCCACAAGCTCAGCTGGGGTCCGCTCCAGGAGGTCTCCGGCGTGATGAGCAGCATCCTCAAGGACGAGCCTGACGTCGGCGCCTACCTCGTCGCCGAGGAGCGCCTGCGAGGCCTGCTCACGACGTGAGCCGCTGGGTCTTCGTTCGCCACGGCCAGTCGGTGGCCAACTCCGAAGGCTGGCTCTCGGGCCATGTCGACACGCCGCTGACCGAGAGGGGCTGGGACCAGGCGCGAGCCCTCGGAGAGCAGCTCGCTGGCGAGGACTTCGCCCGTGGCTACTGCAGCGACCTGGTACGGGCACGGCAGACTGCGGAGGGGATCGGCGTCCCGGTCGAGCACACCCCGAAGCTGCGGGAGCGGTTCCTCGGTGCGTGGTCGAGGCGTGACAGGGCCACCCTGCGGGCCTCTGGGGAGATGAGGCAGCTGTTGAGCTGGGATGGACGCCCCGGTGGCGGCGAGTCCCTCTCGGACCTTGCGGCCCGGGCGATGCCCTGGCTTGCCTCCCTGGAGCCCGTCGGCGGCGCCACCCTAATCGTCAGCCACGGGGGGCTGATTCGCGTCGTGCTCGGGCTGCTCGACGGGTTGCCTCGCGAGCAGATCGGTCGCGGCCGGATCCACAACTGCGTCCCGCAGGTCCGCGAGGTGGTACAGGCCCATTTCCAGGAGCTCTGCCCATGACCCCAGCGGACACCGCGTGCACGATGACCCAGATCGTGCTGCCGACCCACACCAACAACCACGGCACGGCCTTCGGCGGCCAGCTCGCGGCCTGGATCGATATCTGTGGCGGCGTCAGCGCCCAGCGCTGCGCGCGAACGCCCTGTGTGACCGCCTCCTTCGACCAGCTCCACTTCGTCGCCCCCGTCCGGCGTGGAATGGTCGTCGTGCTCAACAGCCAGGTCAATCGCACCTGGAGGACATCCATGGAGATCGGGGTGCGGGTGGAGGCAGAGGACCCCGAGACGGGCCAGCGCAGCCACTGCTGCACGGCGTACCTGACGTTCGTGTCCATCGACGCCGACGGCGACCCCAGGCCCGTGCCCAAGCTGGATCTGCGCGATCCAGAGGACGCCAGGCGTGCCGATGACGCCGAGGCGAGGCGTTCGGTCCGACTCCGGCAGCGGAAGGGCTGATGGTCATCGTCCTCGCGAGCGGGTCGCCGCGGCGACGCGTGCTGCTGCAACAGCTCGGCTACCGGCTCGAGGTGCTCCCGAGCGCCATCGACGAGACACCGGCAGGGGACGAGGACCCGGTGGATTACGCGCGTCGGATGGCGGAGGAGAAAGGCGCCGCCTGCCCGATCGAGGACCGCGTCGTCGTCGCTGCCGACACCGTGGTGCACCAGGACGGCCGCATCTTCGGCAAGCCCGCCGACGCGGAGGAGGCCATCGAGATGCTGCTGTCGCTGGGTCAGCACACGGTGACCACGGGGACCTGCGTCCGCCTCGGGGAACAGCGGCGGATTCGAACCACGTCGACCCGCGTGCGCTTCCGGGAGCTCACCCGGGACGAGGTCCGCGGCTACGTCGCCACCGGCGAGCCGATGGACAAGGCGGGCGGATACGGCATTCAGGGCGTCGGCGGCTTCCTCGTCCGCTCGATAGAGGGTTCCCACTCCAACGTCATCGGGCTCCCGCTGGCAGAGGTCCTGCAGGATCTCGTCCACTTCGGAGCCCCCGCACCCTTTGGACAGAGATGATCGCAGAGCGCCTCCAGACCATTCGCTCCCGCATCGACGCCGCTGCTCTCGAGGCCGGCCGTCAGCCCTCGGACGTGCGCCTCGTCGCCGTCAGCAAGACCAAGCCCATCGAGGACATACGGATGGCCTACGCTGCCGGTCAGCGGGACTTCGGCGAGAACTACGCCCAGGAGCTTCGCGACAAGGCCGCCGCGCTGGCCGATCTGCCAGGGATCCGCTGGCACTTCATCGGCCACCTCCAGCGCAACAAGGTCAAGTACGTCGTCAAGGCCTTCGCGACGATCCACGCGGTCGACTCGGTGAAGCTGGCCAGGGAGATCGCCAAGCGCGGCCCGGGGTGTGGTGTGCTCGTCGAGGTCAACGTCGGCGACGAGGGGAGCAAGTCCGGCGTCCCGGTGCGTGACGCCCTGGAGCTGGCTCGTGAGCTCCACGCGCTCGAGCACGTCGAGCTCGGCGGCCTGATGTGCATCCCGCCCCCGGGCGACACCCGCGCCTTCTCGACGATGGCGGAGCTGGCTCGAGAAGGCCGCGCCGAGGGACTCCCCCTGTCCGAGCTCAGCATGGGCATGAGCGAGGACTTCGAGGCTGCCATCGCCCACGGCGCCACCCTGATCCGCGTAGGCACCGCCATCTTCGGCTCGCGCAGCCCGGTGAAGTCGGTGATCGGGGCCCTCAGGGGCTAGAACGCGAAGGGGACCACGTGGGCGCCGCCCGGGTCGACGCGGACCTGCGAGTACTTCGGCGCCCGACCTGGCACCACCGCCTTGACGAGGTGGTTGCCCGGCGCGAGGTGGAGACCGTCGATGGGGGTGTATCCACGCCGGCGGCCGTCGATGTAGATGAGGGCGCGTGGCTCGCTGTGTACGACCAACAAGCCGGTCTCGTAGATCGCCTGGCGTGCCGCTTCCTCGCTCTCGGCCGTCGCGGCGATGCTGGGTGCTTCTGGCTCGGCCACCACGGCCTCCGGGGCCGGAGGTTCCACGGCGGGCACCGGGGGTTCCACATCGACGACGGCGGGCGCCTCGGGCTCGGCGGCGTCGACCGTGGGCTCGGCGGCGTCGATGGTCGCCAGCTCGGTGGTCTCGGTGACCTCGACCGTGGGTGTGGTCTTCGGGGCCTCTCCGCCGAACCTGGAGAAGGCCAGCGCGCCGATGGCGATGAAGATGACCAGCGCCGCGACGACCCTCAGGAACGTGGTGCGCCGGGCCGCGCGCTCCTTTTCGTCTCGGGTTGCACCGCGGAAGTCCGGAGCGCTCTCCGGAGTCTCCCAGGTGGCCTTCTTCTCCGGCAGGGGCGACTGGGCCGGACCCGTCTCCCACCACGCTCGGGGGCTCGAGCCGCGACGAGAAGGCAGCGCGCGCTCCGGGTCATCCCGCCAGACCTCGGCGTCCCCTTCGTCCCGGGGACCATCCTCGTTCGAGAAGCGTTCGAGGACCATGTCTTCACGCACGACGACGCCACGGCCACGCGGGAGTGGGCCGAACTCGATGACGTCGCTGGGCGGGTCGGCGAAGTCTTCGTCGTTGCGACCGGCCACCAGGTTGAACAGGCTGTCGTCGCTGTGCTCTTCGAAGACGCTGACGTTGTCCTCGCTGCCCTCTCGACTCTCCCAGCCGTCCTGGTCGTAGTTGGTGCCCAGCCCCTCCGCGCGGCGCTCTGGGGCAGGCATGCGGATCTGGAGCTTCGGCCCGGTGTTGTCGACGCGCCGTCCGGGCTCTGGCACGAAGTCCGCGCTCGAGCCCTCGGTCGCCTCTTCCTGGATCTCCTCCTCGCCGTCGTCGACGAAGCCGTAGACCTCGTCTGCGGGCACCGCCATCTCCGTGTCCATCTCCGGGTCGGGCCGGTCGACCGGCCCGCCGGCTGGCAGCGTGTCGAACTCCTCCTCGAAGAGCCCGTACGCCGGCTCGGTGAAGCCTGAGTGACCCTCGGGCGGCACGGTCACGGGGATGAACCCCGGCGGGATGGCGCTGTTGACCTCGAGGACCTCGCCGGTTGGCTCGGCGACGGCGTCCACGCTGTCCTCGAGGCCCGGGAGCGGACCGGTCAACTCGGGGTTCGGGAGCTGAGGGACGCTGGGCGGCCCTCGGCGCTTCTTCTTGCGCTGCGGCATCGGCGTCAGTCCCTGCATCAGGGCGTCGTCGGGACCTCCAAAGAGGCCTCGCCGTCTCCTGCTCAGTGACTTGTCGCTCTTGTCGCGGTCGGACATCCGCGGTCTCGATACCTCCGGGCCCCGCCAGCAGGCGCCCTCACCATCTTACCCGCCAGTTGCGGGACTGTTGCGGCCGTCAGGCCCAGATTTCGGCGAGTTCCGTTGGCACGTCGCCTCCCTCGGCGAGGTCGGCGACCGCATATTCCCGCCCTTCGACCACCGAGACGTGGAGTCCACGTGGCGTGTGGCGGCTCTTCAATTGACCCATGCTCACCATCTGCTGGACGAGCGCTCGGACGACGAGCTGCTCCCCCGTCTCCAGGCCACGGAGCACGTTGTCGAGGCGGGTGCTGTTGAGCCCGACGATGCCGCGCTCGACGAGCTGAGCGCTGAGGTCGCGCAGGAGCCCTCGCTCGGCGACGTCGTCTTCGCACCGGGCCGTCTCTTCGGTCCACCAGGTCTCGATGCTGCCGATGCGGCGGATCGTCTCCACGTCCCCCGGTTCGAAGCGCAGCGTCTCGGGCAAGCGCTTCTCAGCGACCAGGATCCGGATGAGATCGAAGGGGTGGATGGCCAACTCGCGGGCGACGGCGGTCAGGCTGAGACGAGAGAGCTTGTCCAGTCCCATCAGGGCTTCTCCGGCGCGGCGGACTCTCCGAAGAGGTCCTCTTCGAAGGTGTCGGGATCCGAGGTTCCCTCTGAATCGGGTCGAGCTTCTTCCCCCGCCTCGTCGCTCTTGTCGATCGTGTCCTCCGGTGGGTTGAGCACCTCTGGAGGCAACCACAGGGTGTACAGCTCGAGCATCGCCACGCCGAGCTCGCTGGCGTCGAAGCGCACCTGGTCGAGGATCTCTGCGGCGAGCTCCTTGACGTCTCCGGTGACCTTCTCCGAGCCGAACCAGACCTGGACGGTGAGCTTGCCCTCGAAGGAGCGGTAGCTGATGGGCGCGGCGGGCACTCCCGCGCGGGTCGCCAACTCGGCGGCTGCAGCGACCATGCGGAAGGCGAGCAGCGCGCTGAGGTCCTCTCCGCCGTCCTCCCAGTGGTTGTAGATGTCGGCGTCGACCGGAAGGACCAGGACCAGGGACTCGGGGTTGTCCTCGACGAGGTCCACGCTGGCGATGATCGCGATGCCGCGGGTGTCCGCGTCGACCGGGTCCGCCGGCCCGTTGATGAGCTTGAGGACGGGCGCGAGGCGCCGCTTGACCTGCTGGTGATGGTCGAGGATGGCCCTGCGGTAGCTGCTCGGGAGCGAGCCGAGGCCGGCTTCCATCTCGCGGAACCGCTCGAACTCGTCGATCGATCGCGCGAGCTCCGCATCCTGGAGCAGCGTCTCGGCCTTGTTCCGGTCCTCTTCGATCCGCTGAGCGACGATCCGGCCACGCTCAGCGGTCAGGTCGCGGTCCTCCTGCAGTGCCTGGACGACAGCCCCGTAGCTGCGGGCGATCTCCTCGCCGTCGAGCTTGCCGTTGCGCTCCCTGATCTGGGTCCGAAGGACCTCCAAGGCCTCTATCTGGCGCTCGAGGGCCTTGATGCCTTCGCTCAGGCGGGCCTCCTCGGCGTTGACCTCCGTGAGCTGAGTCGATGCCTCCTCTTCGGCGGACTCGCGCCATCGGGTGATGGCCTCCAACGCCGCTATCAGACGCGGGGCGGCAGAATCGGACGTCATGGGGCAGTCACTCCAGTTGGCCTCGCTCGAAGGCTCCGTGGAGACCGACACCGTCTTCCCTGGCGTCGGCCTCTGACGGAGCGCCACACACTACCATCGCGGTAGACTCGACCACCATGGCGGCTCCAGACGACGTGCGCGACGACCACGAGAGCCCCGGGCAATCCCTGGAGCCGGCGCCGACGGACTGGGTGATCCAGGCACGCTCGGTCAGCAAGCGCTTCGACATCTACCTCAACGACCGCTCGCGCTTCGTCGAGTTCTTCGGGAGGCGCAAGCACCACCAGGAGCACTGGGCCCTCCGGAACCTCGACTTCGAGGTGCGTCGGGGGCGCAGCTTTGGCGTGATCGGGGCCAACTGGGCTGGCAAGTCGACGCTCCTGAAGCTCATCGCGGGCATCTCGGAGCCGACTCGGGGACGCCTGGACGTCCGCGCCCCCATCTCGACCCTTTTGGACCTGGGACTGGGCTTCCACCAGAACTTCACTGGGCGAGAGAACATCCACCTGAACTGCTCGCTCCTGGGCATGAAGCGCGAGATCGCGGAGGAGCGGCTGCCGCTGATGATCGAGTTCGCCGAGCTCGGCGAGTTCATCGACTACCCGGTCCGCACCTACAGCTCGGGCATGGCGCTGCGCCTGGGCTTCGCGATCGCCGCCCACATGGACAGCGACATCTTCCTGGTGGACGAGGTCCTCGCCGTCGGAGACCAGTACTTCCAGCGCAAGTGCGTGCGGAAGATCGAGGAGTTCCTCGAGCGGGGTCGCACCATCGTCCTCGTCAGCCATGACCTCCACGCCATCCGCAGCCTCTGTGACGACGCCATGTGGCTCGACCGCGGCGAGATCCGCGCGCTCGGCCCCGCCCGCGAGGTCGTCGGGCGCTACCTCGACCTCGACCGGGAGCTTGCCGGGGCCCAACGCCGTCCGTCCAAGCCCACGCTCGTCCACGAGACGGCGGCCCCTCCCACCCAGGAGCCGCGCTACCACGCCACCGTCGACGACCCGGAGCTGCGGCGGGTGGTCGGCGAGGCCTGCGAGCTTCCAGACGCCGCGACGCTCTGGGCCGAGCAGGTCGAGACGAAGCCCTTCGAGAACTACGACGGCGACAACGCCGTGCTCATCGGCTCGGGAGAGATCCGCATCCTGAACGTGCAGATACTCGATGGGCGAGGGCAGCCCCGCGAGCGCTTCCGCTCGGGCGAGGACCTCCTCATCGCGGTCAGCTTCCGCACGACGGAGCCCGTCGAGCGGCCCATCCTCGGGGTCGCCATCCACCGAAACGACGGGACCTACGTCTACGGCCCGAACACTCGCTTCGACGAGGTCCTCGACGGGACCTTCCACGGCATCTACACGTTCTTCATTCGCTACCCCAGGCTGCCGCTGTTGTCCGGCCGCTACCGGGTCAGCATCGCCGTCTTCGACAAGAACCACCTGAAGCCACACGTGTGGCACAACCAGCTCTACGACTTCGAGGTCGCGCAGGATGTCGAGGACCACGGCATGGTGTCGATGGACCACGCCTGGGGCCTCATTACGCACATCGAGGGAGACGGGGCCGACCTCGACGAATAGTCTTGGAGGAGATGGCACGCGTCTTCCTCGTGGGCTCCGGTCCGCTGCCACGCGACAACCCGGATCGTCTTGGCTTCCCCCAGCTGCGGGTGAGCTGGTTCCTCGACGCGATCGTCGGGGCGAATCACGACGTGCGGCTCGTCCTGCTCGGCGAGGAGGACAAGCCCCTGGCCAGGCAGACCTGGCTCGGGCGCGACATCCAGGTCGTCCACGTACCCAACGACTCCGCCGACCGGATCAGCCACGTGCGGGCTCTCCGGGCGGAGTTCCGTCCGGATCGTGTCGTGTCGGCGGGACCCTACGAGCCGGCTCGGGTGGCGGCGCTGAGTGTCGGCGACGAGCCCCTGTTCGTGGACGTCCCGGGTGACCCCTTCGCAGAGGCCCAGGCGAAGTCGGCCCACGCGGGCGAGGGCGACCACACCGGCGCGATGCGTGAAGCCTGGCTCCCGGCGCTGTGCCGTGCGGACGCTTTCGCCACCATCAGCCGCAGCCAGCGGGCGGCGCTGCTCGGACAGCTGGGCCTGTTGGGGCGCCTGGGCGTCGAGCCGGCGGACCACCGCTGGGTGGAGGTGGTCCCGGCCATCTACGACTTCGGCGGGCTCTCCGGCGGCCAGCCGCGGTCCTGGAAGGAGAAGGGGGAGCTCGTGGTCGCCATCTGCGGCGGCTACAACACCTGGCTCGACACGGACACCTTGCTCGACGGGCTGCTCCTGGCGATGGAGGAGGTCCCGGCGCTCCGCGTCATCTCGACCGGGGGCGGCATCGCGGGCCACCACACCAGCTCCTACGATGCCTTCCGAGACCGGGCCCTGGCATCACCCCACGGCCGGCGGTTCACCTTCCATGGCTGGGTCCCGCACCAGGTCCTGCCCGGGCTCCTCAGCGCCGCGCACATCGGCGTGACCCTGGACCGCCCTGGCGCGGAGGCGGAGCTCGGGACCCGCACGCGGGTGTTGTTCTACGGACACCGGGGGCTCGGCGTGTTCGCCACGCCTCGGAGCGACCTGACGCGGGAGCTGGCGGGGATCCGTATGATCCAGGCCATCGCCCCAGGAGACCCGGAGCACCTCGCCAGGATGCTGGGGCGAGCTTGGGAGGAAGGCAGCGACGGCACACGCCAGGCCAGGCTCCAGGGCTACCTCACGAGCCGTTACAGCGCCGAAGTCGTACTGCGGGGACTGCTCCAGTGGATCGAAGAGGCCCAGCGGACCACCCCGGCAGAGGACATGGGCGCCGCCCTCGTCCGCCAGGTCACGGCCCTGCGGGCAGAGCTCGCCGCGGTGCACCAGAGCCCCACGTGGAGGGCGTCTTCGCAGGCCCGACGGATGCTGGGTCGGCTCTTCGGTGACGAGACGTAAGCCAACTGTCACTTGTTATCTATGCAGGCAGGTGCATAGTCATGCAGCCGCATCGAGGTCCGCGTGCTGGAGCTTCGCAAACCCAAGGTCACCGACGTCGCCGCGATGCAGGCCTTGATGGCGCCTCACGTCCTCGCCGAGTCCCTGCTCCCACGCACGCGGCTGAGCATCGTGAAGGGGCTCCGCGACTACACCCTGGCCGAGGACGGGGGCGACCTGGTCGGGCTCGCCAGCGTGAGCCTGGTCGATGTCCACCTCGCCGAGATCGGGGCGGTCGTGTGCGAGAACCCCGAGCTGTTGGAAGAGCTCCTCGGCGCCGTCCTCGACGAGGCCCGGGCCATGGGCGTCGAGCGGGTGTTCATCCTCGCGAGGGATCCAGCTCCATACGAGGCGGTGGGCTTCGCACGGACGGACATCGAGACGCTCCCCGAGAAGCGCGACCGCCAGTGTCTGCGCTGTCTGCGCCAGCCGCGGTGTCGGCAGGTGGCGCTGCTCAGGCAGGTCTAGAACAGCGGCTCACCAGGCTCTCTGGGGTCCTTGTGGGCCCCCCGGACCTCCAGTTCCTCGACCTGTGCCCTTGGAGGAGGCGGCCCGGCCGGCGCTCCGCGCTCGGCGACGTAGTAGCGGCTCGCGAAGTAGCGGACCGTGTCGTCATCCCCGGGCACGAGGCGGACGTAGTTCCAGCCGTTCTGGAGGAAGAAGAACTCGTCCCGACCATCCTGGTACATGCGGTACCAGGTGTCGGTTCCGTCCACGAAGCGGACGTAGAGGTACGGGTCAGTGGCCCCGAGGCTGAGCTCCACGGTGCCGACACCGTCGCTGTCTTCGTAGGTGCCCTCGTACTTCGTCCAGCCGTCGGGGTCGGTGCGCACCTCCTCCGGATCGGGCTCGTCGAGCTCCCCGAGGAAGAGCTCGATCGCGCTGTGGGCGAGTCCGTATGGGTTCCACGTGCCGGAGTTGGCGACGACCACGACGCCGAAGTCCTCTTCGGGGACCATGAGCACGTAGCTGCGGTGGCCGCCGCCGGAGCCACCGTGGCCGACCAGCTGCACGTCGCCCTCTGACCACGCGAAGTAGCCGTAGCCAGCCGAGCTCAGCGACGCGGTGTAGGTGGGGTGCTGGGCGTGCATGCCCACCCAGACGCCGGCGTCGACGAGGTCCCCGGCGAGCTGGGCCTCGACGCTGTGGGCGAGGTCCTCGACGCTTCCGTGGAGCCAGCCCGCGGGCCGCAGCCAGGGGCAGTCGTTGAGGTCGGGGGTGTAGTAGGCGCCGTTGCTGTAGCCGATGCTGTAGGGGTGTTGCGTGACCTCGGCGACGTCGAAGGTCGCGGTCTCCATGCCCGCGGGGTCGATGACCCAGGCACGCATGAGCTCGGTGAACTCGGTGCCGCTGGCGGACTCCAGCACCGCGCCTGCCAGTGACCACCCGACGTTGGAGTAGTTGTAGAGCGTGCCAGGCTCGGCGTGCAGGGCCTCTGCGGAGTCGGTCCAGTGTTCTGAGAGGCTGGGGCTGCAGCTGGTGTCCCACCAGTCGGGCAGCGCCGTGGTGTGGGTCATCGCCTGGTGCAGGGTCAGGTCGTCGGGCGACCAGTCCCCGTCGATGGATGCCTCTGGAAGGTAGGTGCTGACCGGCTCCTCGAGGTCCACGATCCCCTCCTTGGCGAGCTGCATGGCCGCCAGGGCGACGTGCATCTTGGACACCGAGTTCCAGCGCATGACCGTGTCGGTCGTCAGCGGGATGTCCGAGCCGTAGGTCGCGTCGCCGAGCGCCGCGGCGTAGGCGAGCCTGCCATCGAGCACGACGGCAAAGGCCACCCCCGGGGGCCCGTCGTGGGTGTAGCGGTCGACGGCCTCGTCGAGCAGCGCCTCCCAGGCGATCTCGTCCTCGTCCACCCCGGTGTCGTGGACGTGATCCGGCTCGTGCTCGTGGACGAGTTGATCCGAGATGTCGTGCTCGTGGGAACAGGCAAGCGAAAGGGCGATCATGAAGCACTCTCCGGGCGGGAGCTTATCCGCGTTGGCGGCGCTTCTTGTAGACCACCGCCAGGACCTTGGCGACCGGGGCGAAGAGCTCCTCCGGGATCATCTCGCCGACCTTGCCCGCGGCGTACAGTGCTCGCGCCAGGGGGCGGTTCTCGATGCGGATGATGTCGTTCTGTCGGGCCTCACGGCGGATCCTCAGCGCCATGTGGTCCACACCCATGGCCAGGATGATCGGTGCCGGAGCTTCGCCCTTGCGGTAGCGCAGGGCGACGGCGTAGTGGGTGGGGTTCGTGACGACGAGGTCGGCCTCCCTCACCCGGGCCAGCCCCATCCCCATGGCGACGAGGCGCTGGCGGCTCCGGCGAGCGGCCTTCATCAGCGGGTCGCCTTCCTGCTGCTTGCGCTCCTCCTTCAGCTCGTGGTCGGTCATCATGAGGTCGTCGTTGAGCTTCCAGTGGTTGTAGGCGTAGTCCGCCACCGCGATGACGAGCATCAGCGGTACGCTGTAGAGCACCAGGTCGAAGCCCAGGTCCACCAGCGTGCTGATCTGCTGGTCCGCCGGAAGCACCGCCATCGCCGGCAGCTCGAGGATGCGGTCTCGCATCCCGAAGGCCACGACCCCCGCCAGCGCGGCCAGCTTGGAGACCCCCTTGGCGAGCTCCATCAACGGAGTCCAGGAGAAGAACTTCTGCTTGGCGCCTGCGATGGGGTCCAGTCGCTCGGGCTTTGGCTCCAGGGCCTTTGGCGCCAGCCGGAAGCGTGTCTGGGCGAGGCCGACCGCGAGCACGCCCACGCAGATCGAGCCCAGCGGGACCGCCACGGCGATCGCGGCGGCCTTGACGCTTCGGTCCAACAGCAGCGTCGCGAGGCCGAGGTCCATGCTCTGGGGCCCGCCGAAGCTCCAGCACCACTGCATGAGCTCGCTCAGGGCCTCGGCAGCCGGGCCGAAGCCGTAGGCCAGGGCCACGGCCCCGCAGATCAGCACCGTCGCGGAGGACAGCTCCTGCGAGCGGACGATCTGCCCCTTCTCCGAGGCATCCTCGAGGCGTTTTTCGGTGGGTTGGTGTTTCTTTTCCTGGCCGGAGTCATCCGCCATTGACGGCCTCCAGCACGCGGAGCATCCACGCCAGCCCTGTCTCGAGCAGGGTGAGATGCCCGGTGAGCATCCAGGGCAGCGCCGCTGCGTACAGCCCCAGGCCGGCCGCGGCCGTGAGCACGGTGCCGACCGAGAAGTAGACGTTCATGCGCGGAGCCAGCCGTGTGAGCACGGCGATGAAGACGTTGACCAGCCAGACCAGGGCGAGCACCGGCCCGGCGAGCGAGACGCCGGTCGCGATGGCCAGGCCCACGACCTCGACCACCACGGGCCCTGCCAACGCCAGCTCGACGGCGCCGCCCGGGGGTACCAGGGCGAAGCTCCCGCCAAGGATCTCGAGGCAGTGGAGGTGGAGGCCCGTGCCCAGGAAGACCAGGCCGGCCAGCCAGGACGCCAGCGTCCCCAGGGCGCCGCTGGAGATCTTCAGGAAGGGGTTGAAGAGCGCCGCCATGCCGAAGCCGATCTGGATGCCCATCAGCTCGCAGCCGAGGGCGATGGAGCCAAACAGCGCCGAGACGACGCTCCCCATCAACAGCCCGAGGACGAGCTCTGTGGCCACGCCGACCATCAAGACGCCGACGCTCGGGGGGATCTCCGCGTAGGGCAGGGCCGGCGCCAGCACCATCGTCAGCGCTCCGGCCCCGAGGACCGCGATGTAGCGAGGCACACCCTGGGCCGAGACCACCGGCAGGCTCAGGAAGAGCCCACCGAGGCGAGCGAAGACGAGCATCCCTGAGAGCCAGAGGCCCACGACGGATCCTACTGGGCCGCTGCGATCGACTCGAACATCTCAGTTCCGAATCCAACCGCGATCTGGAGCATCCAGGCCCCGACCAGGAAGAGGACGACGAAGACTCCGACCATCTTCGGCACGAAGACCAGCGTGATCTCCTGGATCTGTGTCACCGACTGGATGACGGACACCATCGTCCCGATGACCAGGGCCGTCAGCAAGAGCGGGCCCCCGAGTCGGAGCACGGTCCAGATGGCGTTCTGCCCGTAGAAGACGACCTCGTCGAAGCTCATTGGAAACTCAGGACCATGTTTGTGACCAACAGACCCCAGCCGTCCATCAGCACGAAGACGAGGAGCTTGAAGGGCAGCGAGATGACCACCGGGGGCAGGACCATCATGCCCATGCCGAGCAAGACGCTCGCGACGACCAGGTCGATGACCAGGAAGGGGATGTAGACCTTGACCGCGATGATGAAGGCGGTCTCGAGCTCGGAGAGGATGTAGGCGCTGACGACCACCGGCGAGGGGATGTCGTCGAGGGACTCCGGACGGTCGATCCGCGCGATGTTCAGCACGGTCACCATCTCTTCCGTCTGCGTGTTCGCCAGCATGAATTCGCGCATGGGCTTCATCGCCGTGTCGATGGCGTCGCCGGTCTCCATCTGCCCCGCCATGTAGGGGTCGACCGCCGTCTCGTTGATCTCCTTGACCTGCGGCGCCATCACCAGGAGCGACAGGAACAGGGCGAGCCCGACGAGCACCTGGTTCGGCGGGGTCTGCTGGAGACCGAGGGCCTGGCGCAGCAGCGAGAAGACGATGATGAAGCGGGTGAAGGGTGTCATCACCAAGATGACCGCCGGCAGGAAGGACAGGGCCGTGAGCAGGACGATGATGCGCACCGCCTGGGAGGTGTCCTGACCACCGCTGAGCAGGCCGCTGGCCATCTCGACCGACTCCACGACCGCGGCGTCGGGAGCAGCGAGATCCTGGGCGAAGACGATCCCCGGGAACATCATCAGCAGGAGGATGCCGAGGAGCGCGGTCGCGGCGATGAGGTGCCTCATCCGGCCTTGGCCTCCCAGACCTGGCGGCCGCAGAGGACCTCGTCGACGAGGCTCAGGTGGTCCTGCAAGGCGTTGCGCGGAGCTGGTGTCTTCTCCCAGCGCGAGAACCCGGGCAGCGGGCTCGCGTCGATCGGCGCCAGGTCCGCGTCCGTGAAGCGGCCCACGAGCGCCCGCTTGGGAGCGCTCGGCACCTCTGGGAGTGTCTCGACCACTGGAGGCAGGACTGCCTCCTGCTCGAGGCAGGTCTCGGTGACCTCTGTGATCTCGGCGAAGCCCGGGATGTCACCGCCGAGGTCGGCCACCAGCGTCGGTGAGCCCTGCGCGGAGACGCCGACGAGCAAGCGGCGTGAGCCACCATCGCCGGTCTGGCACTCCAGGAGCACGAGCCCGGCCTGGTGGCCGACGCCGTGACGGGCGATGACCTCCAGCTGCGCGCCCTCCTTGGCCTTCTTCGTCAGCTTGGCGGTGAGCTTCTTCCGCGCCGCGAAGGCGACGCCGAGGAGCAGGAATCCGCCGACCCAGGCCCAACTGGTGTCGATGCCGGAGGCGGAGGAGGTCGCGCTGGGGGTCTCATCGAGGAACGAGTCCAACAGAGCCTGCTCCGCGGCCGCGTCCTCGGCCACGAGCGCCGGGTTGATGACGACGGGCTCCTCGACGACGGACTCGCCGTAGGGCTCCGGGTCCTGGGCGAGCGCCAGGGTGGTGAGCAGGGTCAGCATCAGCCGGTCTCCGCGAGCACCGGGCCCGCCGTCTCGGACTCGCGGCTCTGGCCGACGAGCTCGGTGATGCGCAAGGCCAGCCGGTCACCGACCATGACGACCTCGCCACGGGCGTAGACGCGATCCCCGACCACGATGTCCAGCGGATGATCCGCCGGACGCTCGAGCTCCAGGACCTCGTCGGTGCCGAGCTCGGCGAGCTCGCGAACGGTCAAGCGTGCCCTACCCAGCTCGACGACCACCTCGACGGGGATATCGTGGAGGAATGCGATGTCCTCCGGGAACCTGCGCTGCGACATGAGGTCTCTCCTGTGGACCTCGCATCGGACAGCGGTGGCTAAGTTTGAGTCGAATTCACCTGGCCGATCCTCCGGACGATCCGCACGGAGTGACTCCCGGCCCGCTTTCCAGGCTCACCGACGAAAAGGTCCTTTCCGTTGACGTGCACCTTGACGCTCTGGCGGCTGCCGAGGTCGATGGTGGAGCCGACTTCGAGGCCCCGGAGATCCGCCAGCGTCAGGCGCGTCCGGGCCAGCTCTGCGACCGCTTCGAGCTCGACCGGCATCAGCCGTCCGGCGTCGTAGCGGCGCTTGCGGGTCTCTTCGTTGATCGCCTGGATCCGGGGCACACGAAGGTCACGGGCCGCTTCGGCCGGGATGGCGACGATCATCAGCCCATAGGGCGCGTCGGGCGCGCCGAAGTCCAGGGATGCCGCCACGACCGATGTCGTCTGCGACAGGCCTCGCGCCAGGCGCGGGTTCGGCCCCAGGGACTCGATGTCGAGCTGGGGCCGGGGGCTCTTGGGCCACGCTCCGGCCAGGCTGGCGAGCACGTCCTCGCAGACGCGCTGGCAGAACCGACTCTCGACCGAGGTCACGGGGCGCACCCGGTAGGGAGGGGGCTCGAGCTCCGGATCCTCTCCGAGCAGGACGCCAACGAGGCGCGCGAGCAGCCGACCCTGAACGACCAGCAGGCCAGGTAGCCCGAGGGGGTTGAAGCGGAAGAGGCCGAAGACGCCCCCGTCGCGGGCGTCGGTGTCCTGCACGATCCGCCCGACGGTGGTCACCTGGGCGACGCCAAGGCGAACCGGGATGTCTGCCCCGGCGCGGTTCACCAGCCGAGTGCGCACGTCGCGTGCTGCTGCGCGGAACAGATCCTCCAGCGCCGGGAGTGTGCTCGAGGCTTCCCGGTCCGGGTGGACCAGCGGGTTCTGGGTTGCAGGATCCATCTACTGGACGACGAACTCGGTGAAGTAGACCCGCTCGATGCGGCCCTCCGCCGGGAGCAGGGTGTTGACGCGGCCGAGCAGCTCGTCGCGCAGGCGTGTCTTGCCGTCGAGGCCCTCTACGTCCGCGTAGCTGTAGTCGCTCGCCAGGGTGATCACGGCGTCGCGCAGCTGGGCGGTGTTCTCCTCGACCGTGGGCAGCGCCGTGTCATCGGTCTCGACCTGGACCTCCATGCGCAGGACGCGCCCACCCCCGCTCCCGCGGAGGTTGACGGTGAAGTTGCCCAGGCTGTGGACCACGCGGGTGGACTCCGGCTCCTCGGCCTCGCCCTCTGCGGGGACACAGTCCTCGTCGCCCTCCTCGCACTCGATCTCGGCGGCTCCAGCGTCCTCGGATGCCAGGACCATGCTGGCGCCGAAGCCGGCACCTCCGCCTAGGATGAAGGCCGCTGCACCTGCGAGGATGAGCGGGAGTTTGGACTTCCTGGGGGCGTCCTCGACTTCCTCGATCTCTTCTGCGGACATCAGGGGTCTCCGTGGTGGAGTGTCTCGATGGCACCAACGGTCGCGCTGTCCTCTGACTTGAGGACGAGTTCGACGCGGCGATTCCAGCGCGCGTCTTCGCCGAAGGTGGATGCGGGGCGGAACTCGCCGTAGGCGTCGGCCTCGAGCCGGTCGCCGGGCACGGGGCCTCGCTCGCGCATGGCGGTCACGACCGCCAGGGCGCGCTCGGAGCTCACACGCCAGTTCTCCAGCTCGGATCCGCTGGAGTCCGTGTGACCCTCGACCCGGACCTCGACCTCGTGCTCGGCGGCGATGGTGGCGACATCGCTGATGAGGGCGTACGCGGCGGGGTGGAGGTCGGTGGAGCCCGGCTCGAAGAGCACGCGATCGTCGAGGCGAACCCTGATCTCCTGCTCGTTGCTCACCATGCGGATGAGGTCGTCGGAGATGTGCTTCTCGAAGGCCTGGCGGAGGCGGGCCTCTGTGGGGCTGACCGTCTCCTGTCGCCGCGCAGGCGCGGTCGTGTAGAGCTCCTCGATGTGGGTCGCGAGGAGCTCGCTGTCGAAGCCGTTGACGCCGAGGGCGGACCTGATGGAGGTCAGCACTGCCTCGACCTTCGTCGGGTCGTCGAAGTTGGCCATGGACAGAAGCAGCACGAAGAAGGTCAGCAGCAGCGTGACCATGTCCGAGAAGGTGGCCATCCAGAGGGGAAGCCCGCCTCCTCCCTCCTCGGCCTTTTTCCTCTTGCGGGCCATCAGGCGGCCTCGTCGACCACGCGCGCGGTCGGTGCGAGCGATGCGTTGAGCCGGTCGACCATGAAGCGCGGGTTCTCGCCGTTGAGGATGCTCAACAGGCCCTGGGCGACGATCGTCTTCGCCGCGATCTCCTCGGCGCTGCGGACCTTGAGCTTGTTCGCGATGGGGATGCCGAGGAGGTTCGCGAGCAGCGAGCCGTAGAAGGTCGTGAGCAGCGCGACGGCCATCGCGGGACCGATGGCGTTGGGGTCGCTGAGGTTCTGGAGCATCTGGACCAGGCCGACCAGGGTTCCGATCATGCCCATCGCAGGTCCGTAGGCGCCGATGCTGTCCCAGACGGCGGCGGCGCCCTTGTGGCGCGCCTCGATCTTGTCGAGCTCGTCGAAGAGCACCTCTTCGATCGCCGCGGCCTCGTGGCCGTCGACGACCATCAACAGCCCGCGCTTCATGAAGTCGTCGCTGGTCTCCTGGGCGGCGCTCTCGAGGGACAAGAGGCCCTCGCGGCGGGCGCGGTTGGAGAGCTCGGAGAGGAGCTTGATGACGTCCGTGATGGCGATGGGCTTGGAGAAGACCGCGGCCTTGCCCGCTTTGAGCGCGCCCATGACCTGTCCCCCGGGGAAGCCGACGAAGATGACACCGATGGTGCCGCCGATGACGATCGCCATGGAAGGGACGTCGACGAAGATGCCCAGGGAGCTCCCCATCAAGATGGCGGCCACGATCAGGGCCACGGTGACGAACAGTCCGCCGATGGTCGCGAGATCCAAGTGGTCCTCCAAGGAGAGACAGAATCGGGTTCAAGGAACTCATCGGCCCCCAGGGGCCTGGATTTAGGCTTCCTGGGGACCGATTGTGGCGAGAGTGTCTGAGGGGAATCAGACGAGGTTGACGAGTTCCTGCAGCGTGTCGTTCGCGGTGGACACGACCCTGGCGTTTGCCTGGTAGCTGCGCTGGCTCTGGATCATGGCCACGAACTGGTCCTCGAGTTCGACGTTCGAGCCCTCCAGTGCGTAGCCGTTGACCGAGCCACGACCGCCGACGCCGGCGGCGCCGAGCACGCCTTCTCCGGAGTCCGGGGTGGCCCGGAAGAGGTTGCCGCCGGCGCGGGACAGGAAGGAATCGGCCGCGAAGGTCGCCAGGGCGATCTGGCCGAGGATCTCGTCCTTGCCGTTGGAGTAGCTGGCGATGATCTGGCCGTCGTCGTCGATCTGGACGGAGCTGACCTCGCCGGAGGCGTAGCCGTCCTGGCTGATGTTGTAGGCAGCGAAGGACTCGCCGCTCATCGAGATCGAGCCGTCGTCGTCGTCGCCGGAGCTGTCGACGCCGAACTCGACCTCGAAGTCCATCGTCGAGCCGGTGGCCCAGGGGTCGGTAGAGGTCATCGTCTGCTCGATGGACTCCAGGTCCGTGCCGTCGAAGGTCAGGGTGCCGTCCATGAGCTCGGTGACGTAGCCCTCGCCGTCTGGGTCGGCGGTGGGGTCGAGTTCCGTGGCGGCGGTGACCACCTTGTAGTCCCAGCTGTCGGCGCCGGTCTGCTCGAAGTAGATGACCACGTCGTGGGCGACGCCGTAGTCGTCGTAGATCGTGGTGGACGTGCTGTGCACGAAGTCACCCTCGAGGTCGTCCCAGGTCTCGCTGGCGCCGTCGAGGGTCGCGCTCGACAGCGTGCTCCCGTAGTTCCCGTCCTCGTCCGCGTCATGGATCGGGAGGTTCAGGTCGAGGGTGATGTTCTCCGTGGCCTCCGGATCGGTCGGCGCGGTGTCGATGCGGAGGTCGGAGATGCGCGAGGTCAGGTCGCCGTCGTAGGCGTTGTAGCCCTGCAGGCGCAGCCCCGATGAGGTCGTCAGGAAGCCGTCGGCATCCATGTAGAAGGCGCCGTCGCGGGTGTAGTAGGAGTTGTCGCCGTCGTTGACCTGGAAGAAGCCCTTCCCGGAGATGGCCATGTCCAGCGCCGAGTCGGAGCTGGACACGCTGCCCTGTCCGAAGAGCGTCATGGTGCTGGCGAGTCCGGCGCCGCCGCCGAGCTGGTTCTGACCGTTGAGCCCGCCGATGCCGTTGGGGATGAGGTCCGCGAAGCTGGCGCGGGTGCCCTTGAAGCCGGTCGTGTTGATGTTGGCGATGTTGTCGCCGATCACCGACATGGACGTCGAGCTCACGCCGAGGCCAGAGGCCCCCGTGTTCAGGGTTCCGAAGAGGGACATGAGAAGGCTCCTGTGGAAGTGGATCGCATCAATCGGTCAGCGATCCCCAGGCCTCCTCGGTGTCACCTTGGTCCGGCCTGGTGGGTTTGGTCACAGAACCCTTCGGCACAACGGTGACAGGCGTTTAGGACCGATTCACTTCACGAGGGTCTTCACCAGCTCGTTGGCGGCCTTGTAGTCGTAGACGTAGATCGAAAGGTCGTTGTCGTCGCCCTGGTAGACGCTGGCGTAGCCACCGTCCAGCTCACGGTCTTCGTCTGCCGTGCTGCTGCCGGGGACGTACTCCCAGTCGATGGACACATAGGACCTGGCCGCCTTCTCACCTTCGACGTTGTTGTAGGTGTAGCCGTCGCTGGTCGACATCGACTTCTCGATGATGCTGTAGCCGCCCTTCTCGAGGTGACCGACGACCGTGTCGGCCTTTACCTCTGTGATCTTGGCGCCCTTGGGCAGGACAGCGCCCAGGATCTTCTCGGCCTCGTCGCCGTTGTAGACGGTGACGTCGAGGACCGACTTCCCGTCGATGGCGACGCCCTGGGCGTCCTCGGCCATCCACAGGGCGTCCTTTCTGGTGTCGTAGCGGTCGATGTCGATCTCCGCCCACTGGTTGCCCTTCTTGGCGCTGCACTCGTCGTCGCGAATGCCCTCGTCGGTGTAGCTGTAGCACTCGGTCACGGTCCAGCCGTTGGCCACCAGCGCCCCTTGCAGCTCGGAGGTACTCCAGTCGCCGAAGGAGCCGCCCGGGGCCGCAGGGGCGGTCGCCGTCGAGGGGGTGGCCCTTGGTGCGGTGTTGTCTGCTGGGGTCGTCCCGCCGCCGCAGGCCAGCGCCAATGCGGCCAGGCTGGCGATCGTGATCGCGCGTGTGGTCCTGCTCATCTCCGTACTCCGGTCCGGGGTGGGAGTGGTATCGTGCGAGGGTTCGAGTTGCTTACAGGCCGAGGTGGCGCCGGCATGCACCGACCAGGCTGGAGATCTCGTCCTGCTCCTCGGAGAGCCAGGTCTCGGAGGTCACCCACTCGCAGACGGCGCGCTTCTCCTCTGGGTCTGGCTCGTCCTCCATCAGGTTGGCGAGCTCCCCAGGATCATCGCCGAGGTCGAAGAGGCCTTCGCTGGGCCCAGGCCAGTATGTGCCCGGCACGTCCTGGAAGGGCTTGCACTCCGTGTACTGTCGCTCGGGGAAGAGGAAGTACTTGCGGTCGCCCCGAACGACGCCGGCGGTCTCCGGTCCGCGCTCGAAGAAGACATCGACGGCGTCTGTGCCCTCGCCGCTCATCAAGGGGATCAGGCTGCGCCCATCGATGCGGTTGGGCCACTCCATGTCGAGCAGCTCCAGCATCGTCGGCAGGATGTCGATCGAGCTGACGTGGGTGTCGACCAGCGAAGGCTCGAAGCCGGGGGCGCGGATCGAGAAGGTCGTGTTCAGCACGGCGTCGTAGGTGCTGCAGCCGTGGAGGTAGTAGTCGTGGTGCTCGCCGAGCTCCTCGCCGTGGTCCGTGCCGGTGACCACGATGTCCCAGCGGTCCTGGTCCTCGAGCAGAGTTCGGATCTGGGCGAAGAGCTCGTCGTCGGAGCGGACCTGGCTTGCGTAGACCGCCTCGAACCACTCCTGGAAGCCCTCCGGGATCGGCTCGCCGAGGGTGTGGGCGGAGACGTCCTCTGAGTTGATGGTGCTCCGCGGCTCCCAGTCGCCGTCGTAGAAGTCGTCGATCCAGGGGTCGCGCGGGCTGTAGGCGGCGTGGGGGTCCCGGAAGTGGATCCAGAAGAAGGCGTCGCGCTCTGGCGCCAGGCGCTCGAGGTCCTCTGCGAAGGCGTCCACCAGGGTGGAGTCCCGGAAGTCGTCCGAGCCTGCCTCGGCCCACTCGTCGGGGTCCGTGCAGACCGTCTCGGTCCAGTCGTCGTCGAGGAGGTGACACTTGTTCGCGCTGTAGCCGAAGGTGGCCCAGCCCTCTGCCTTCAGCAGCTGGTGGATCATCGGCGGCATGTCGGCTGGGATGTCGTGGCTCTGGACGCTGTGGGTGCGAGGGTAGGTCCCGGTCGCCAGCGACGGCAGGCTGACCACAGTCACGCCGCGGGGCACCACCGTGTTCTCGAAGACAACCGCCTCGCTGAAGAGCTGATCGTGGGCCGGGGAGGAGTCGAAGGCGCCGCCGCCCCCGATGTAGTCCTCGTTCAGCGTGTCCATCGTGAACCAGAGGATGGTGCGCCCGGGGCCGGCGGGCAGCTCCAGCTCCGGGACGCGCAGATTGGCTTCTGCGGGTTGGCCGGTGTCGTCTCCCGCTGTGCAGGCCAACAGGAGGATCATTCGTCGAGGTGGTCCGTGCAGGCCTGGATGAGCGCCAGCGCCTTGCTGTATTCCTTGCCCCAGGCGTAGTCGACCACCCACTGGCAGAGGATGGTCTTCTCGGCGGAGTGCGGCTCGACCTTGTTGAGGTTGTCGTTCTCGTCCGGGTCGGCGTCCAGATCGTAGAGGCCCTCGGTCGGCCCGGGCCAGGGGTGGTCGTCGTCGAAGGGGCTGCAGCGGGGCAGATCGTCGCCGGCGTGGAGGAAGTACTTGCGGCCATCGACGACCGTTCCGGCGGTGTTCGTTCCGCGCTGGAAGAAGACCGGCACCGACTCCGTGCGCTGGCCCACCGCGACCGGCACCAGGCTGCGTCCTTCGATCTCCTCTGGGATCCGTATCTCCAGCAGGTCGAGCAAGGTGGGGAGCATGTCGGTCGTGCTGACCCTCTGGTCCACGACCGTGGGCTCGAGGCCGGGCGCCTGGAAGCTCCAGGTCGTGTTGAGCACGGGCTCGTAGGTGGAACAGCCGTGCTGGTAGTAGTCGTGGTGTGCGCCGAGCTCCTCTCCGTGGTCCGTGCCGGTGAACACGATGTCCCACCGTCCGGCTTCCTCGAGGGCTTCGCGCACCTGGCCGAGCATCTCGTCGCCCGAGGCCACCTGGCTCGCATAGACGGCCTCGAGCCAGTTCTCGAAGTCGTCGCCCGGCTCGAGCTCGCCGAGCGTGATGGCTCGGAGCTCCTCGCCCTCGATCGGGGAGCGGTCCTCGCGCGGGCCGTCGTAGAACTCGTCGATCCAGGGAACGCGCGCGCTGTAGTCGACGTGGGGGTCCCGGAGGTGCAGCCAGAAGAAGGCGTCGCGATCTGGCGGGAGGTGGTCGAGATCGTCGACGAAGGCGTCGACCACGACCTGGTCCCGCTCCCGGTCGGTGAGGCCCTCTGCGACCGGAGTCCCGTCCACACAGACGGCCTTGTTCCAGCCGCGGTTCTGCATCACGCAGATGTTCGAGGAGTAGCCGAAGGTGGACCACCCTTCGTCCTTCAGCAGCTCCTGCACCATCGGCGGCATGTCGTCCGGAGCGGGGATGTCCTTGTCGTACACGCCGTGGGTGCGCGGGTAGGTCCCGGTCGCGATCGAGGGCAGGCTGATCACCGTGACGCCGCGGGTGACCAGGGTGTTCTGCAGGAGCACGCCCTCTTCGAAGAACTCGTTGTGGTTTGGGCTCGAGGGGTGGATCGAGTCTGGGCCGAGGTGATCCTGGTTGAGCGTGTCGATGGTGAACCACACCACCGTCCTCCCGGGAGGGGCAGGGGCGTCCAGGACCGGGATGTGCAGTCGGGCGGGCCCGCCGGTGTCCGCGCCCGTGTTGCATGCGATCAAGAGGAGGGTCATTCGGCCAGGTGCTCCGTGCAAGCGTCGATGAGCTCCTGAGCCTGAGCGACGTCGTCGCCCCAATCGTAATCCACGACCCACCCGCAGAGGGTCGTCTTCTCGATGGGGTTGGGTTCTGTCTCGGCGAGGTTGTCGGCTTCGTCGGGATCCTGGACCAGGTCGAAGAGGCCTTCTGTGGGCCCAGGCCACACCTCGTCGCCGCCGAATGGGCGACAGAAGGGCTGCTCTCCCTTGGACAGGAAGTACTTGCGGTCCCCTTCGACGACACCGGCGGTACCGGAGCCCTTCTGGAAGAAGACCGGCACGATGGAGTCGTCTTCGCCACCCGCGGCCGCGACCAGGCTGCGACCCTCGACGCTCTCTGGGATCGGGATGTCCAGGATCTCCAGCAGGCTCGGCAACATGTCGGTCGTGCTCACGCTGTCCTCTATGCGGCTGGGCTCGAGCTCCGGCGCGCGCATGCTCCAGGTCGTGTTGATCACGGGCTCGTAGGTCGAGCAGCCATGGAGGAAGTAGTCGTGATGGGCTCCGAGCTCCTCGCCGTGATCCGTGCCCGTGAAGATGACATCGAGCCGGTCGGCTCCTTCCAGGGCATCGCGTACCTGGCCGAGCATCGCGTCGCTGGAGGCCACCTGGCTTGCGTAGACCGCGCTCAACCAGTCCTCGAAGCCGTCAGGAGGCTCCGTCTCTCCGAGCGTGATGCCGTCGAGGTCGTCCGTGATGATGGTCGTGCGGCCGTCCCGCGGGGCGTCGTAGAAGTCGCTGATCCAGGGTTCGCGCGGGCTGTAGGGAGCGTGCGGATCTCGCAGGTGGATCCAGAAGAACGCGTCCTGGTGGGCGGGCAGTCTCGCCAGATCCCGCAGGAAGGCATCGACCATCAGCTGGTCGCGCGCCTGGTCGGTGGAGGCTGTCGCGCTGTCCGCGGAGCAGTGCGACTCGGTCCAGCCGCGGCTGTGCATGACGCAGATGTTGGCGGAGTAGACGTAGGTCTCGAAGCCCTCGTCCTGGAGCAGCTCCTGCACCATCGCAGGCATCGCGCCAGGCGGGGGGATCTGCTTCTCCGTCACGCCGTGGGTGCGGGGGTAGGTGCCCGTGGCGATCGACGGCAAGCTGATCACCGTCACACCGCGGGTGACGACGGTGTGGGGCATCACCACCCCCTGCTCGAACAGCGCCTCGTGGTGCGGGCTCGAGGGGTGGACGGAGTCCGGACCGAGGTGGTCCTGGTTGAGCGTGTCGATGGTGAACCAGACGACCGTCCTCGGGCCACTGGTCCTGGCCTCCTGCACGGGTATGCGCAGCGCTGGAGCCGAGGGGTCCTCGGGACCGGCGGCGCAGGCGAGGAGCCAGATCATTCCAGGTACCCCAGGGCCCGGAGTCCCTCCAGGGTGGCCTCGTCGACTTCGATCTCGGTCTCGGCAGGGCTACGGAGGACCACGGTGGCCCGGTAGTCGTCCAGCGCCTCGCGGAGTGTCTGCAGCGGGGTGCCGTCTTCTTCGACGAGACTGGTCTGCTCGTCGTCGCCCCGGTAGAGCGCCTCGCCGCCTCGCCACTGCATGAGCTTCCAGTCGTCCTGGACCACCATCCACGTGCCGGTCTCGATGGTCTTCAGCCCTCCGCGGTAGCCGATGACGGCGCGCTCCGGCAGCGGCTCGGTCAGATCGAGGCCGTCGACGGCCTGGGGCAGCTTTCGAACGCCGGCGAGGCTGGCGAGGGTCGGTGCGAGGTCCACCTGGCTCACGTTGTCACGAACGACGCGGCCCTGCGGAACTCCCGGGCCGGCGACGAGGAAGACGACGTCGTTGACCTCCTGCCAGGTGCGCGTGTTCAGCCCGTGTCCCCACTTTTCGTGCTCGCCGAAGGCGTCGCCGTGGTCGGAGATGACGACGATGATGGCGTCCTCCATCTCGAGGTCGGCGACGATGCGCTCTACCCAGTGGTCCATCCAGGCGATCTCGGAGGCGTAGGCGCTCTTCATCTCGTCGACGGGGTCGGCCTCGTCGACGAAGCCCGGCGCCCGGCGGTGGTAGGGCTGGTGCGCGTCCATGAGGTGGACCCAGACGAAGTCGGGGCGGGGGTCCGTCTCCAGCGCGTCGGAGAACTCCAGGAGCTTGGCGTGGACCTTCTCCGCGTCGGCGGGGGCTTGTCCTCGGGCCTCGAGGCACCACTCCTGGGGAGCGTCGGGGTTCGCCGTCTTGGGTCCGGGGTGGACCTCCATGTCGTCGACCCCGAGCTTGTCGTAGAGCTCGAAGCCGCGGGCGTAGCCCTGGCGACTCAGCATCAGGTGGTTCGTCGTGACCCCGGCGGTCTGGTAGCCGTTGCGGCGGAAGTGCTGCGCGAGGGTGAGGGTGGACTTGTCGAGGACGGGGAGGGGGAGGAGCTCTCGCCCGGACTCCGCGGACTCGGCGCGCTTGGGGATGGGGCCCTCCAGCACGCCGTGGCGGTCGGCATACTGGCCGGTCATCAGGCTCATGATGCTCGGCGGCGTCCAGGAGCTGACGGAGTGCGCGTTTTCGTAGACGACGCCTCGCTCCGCGAGGGCTCGCATCGTGGGGGTCCCGTCACCGGAGAGATCGAGGTGGTCGGCACGCATCGTGTCCAGCACGAAGACGATCACGTCCGGGTGGTTGTCCTGCGCGGTCGCAGGAGCGCATGCGCCGAGACACTGGAGCAGCAGGAACATCAACGACGTCTAACCAGTGTGGGACGATGGCCGCGTGCTGCTTCTGCTGCTGGCTTGTGTGACGAACCTGCCCGACACCGGGACGGCCCCGGACTCGGAGGCCGAGGCTGATGCGGACGCGGACGCCGACAGCGACACCGACGCAGACGCAGACGGTGACACCGACGCGGACTCCGACGCTGACGGCGACGCCGACACCGACGCTGACGGGGACGCGGACAACTGCGTGATGCTCGCCGAGGATCTGCCTGGGAACAACGATGTCGTCGAGCGGGACCTGGGGTCGGTGGTCAGCGCCGGCGGGGCTCAGCTGTGGCTGAAGAACTTCGACCCCCCGAACCAGTCGAGTTCGGACAAGCACCACGTCTTCGCCGGTCGGACCGTAGAGGACGCCGGAGACGGTGGCGGGCCGGGTCAGACCGACTTCTGGCGCTTCCGGACCGGCCAGAACTACGGCGGCGGCGGTGACGGCACGATGAAGATCCTGACCTCGAAGGAGCCCAACGGGCAGGAAGAGGATCGCCTGCTCGACGACTACGCCTGGGACACCTCCGCGACCTACACCCTGCGCGCGGAGTGGGGCGCCGATGGCAACACCCGCTACGCGCTGGATGGCTCCGAGATCTGGTCCTTCGCCTGGGACGTGCCTCTGGACATCCGGTACATCTACGTCGGCAACGACGGCTACCACGGCTACGCGACGACCCCCGACGCCCAGTACGTGCGGCTGGTGGCATGGCGCGGAGACAAGCCCGAGCACCTGGACTCTGCGGTCGCGGACTGCCCCTAAGAGGACGAGAATGCTCAGCGTCATGGTTCTGGCGGTGGCTTGTACGAAGTCGGTGGACACTCCTACGGACTCTGCAGCCGTCGGCGACTCTGGCGATCGTTCAGACAGCGGGCCCAACACCGACAGTGGCGAAGAGCCGGCGAGGGTGTCGGTGACCGTGTCGCTGGATGTCGATGTCGGTTGGGTCATCGTCGTAGGGGAAGACGAGGAGTGGGACGACATCACCCCGAGCGAGTTTCCTGCGGGCACTGTGCTTGTCGATGAGGTGGACCCGGGTACGTGGTACCTGCTCGCCGCATCCCCAGAGCGGGACCGCTGTGAGTCCACGGCTCCGATGACGTTCGCTGCAGGCGATCGTTGGCTTTGGACCGTTTCGGAGTTCTCGAGCGACTACGACTACGAAGCGGACTTCTTCGCGTGCGGAGCGCGCTGACGCATAGTCCAGCTTGGACCTGATCTCAGGTCCGGCTTCGCCTGGTTCTCACGCGTCGCCAAGCGACTAGCCCGCATCGTTCATGAGACGCCGTGAGTCGGCTCTTGGGAGCGGAATCGAGATCGAGATCGAGATCGAGATCGAGAGTCGATGCTCGTGCTCGGTCCTCGATGGCTCGACGGCTCGACGGAGGTACCAGCTACTAGTACCGGGCCTTCTCGCCGTTCCAGGTCCGCACCAGCCGCCCGTCGGGCACCCCGATGACCAACTCGCGCACCCTCCCGCGGTCGTAGGGGAGCGGCAGGTACAGCGCATCGGAGCGCCAGCCGCCGTGGGAACGGCCCCACACCAGGCCGTGCCCGTAGCCCGCGCCTGTGGACTTGAAGAAGACCTCGGTTTCTCCCTCTGGGGAGATCCTGTAGAGCGAGCTGGTGTCGTAGTCCGCCGCCCAGAGGTAGCCGCAGGCGTCCATGCGAAGGCCGTCCTTCCACTGGCCTGGGGTCCTGGCGAAGCGCTCGAGTTCCCCGGTCGGGGCCAGGTTCTCGTCCAGCGGTGCCCGGTAGATGTTCCCGTCGCCGACCCCCCCGACGTACAGCATGGTCGAGTCGAGGTTCAGCGTGAGCGAGTGGGCCATCCAGCTGTCGTTGGGGCCCTTCTCGAACAGCACCTCGAGCTCTCCGGACTCGGGGTCCAGCCGGAGCACGTTGCCGTCGGCGATCAGCAGGCTTCCGTCTGGAGCGAGCTCGAGGCCATAGCCCCAATACAGGCCGCCCACGACGATCTCCGTGCCCCCCTCGGGCCACAGGCGGTAGACGGCGCCTTCCTCGAGCATCACCATGTAGACGGTGCCGTCGGGGTGGCGCTGCATCTGCTCGACCCCTCGGATGCCTGGCACGAAGGTCTCGTAGCCGTCGTCGTAGGCGGTCTTGGTCAGCGCGTTTCGACCGTCCCAGCCGACCAGCATCCCGTCGTCGTCGAAGGCCATCCCGTGGTACGCGCGGGCACCGTCGAAGATCTTGTCGCCGACGGGCTCCGATGGCAGATCGTCGCAGTCGTACTCGAAGTCCGGGTAGGGCAGGGGGTCGCCGGGCTGGTAGCTGTCGCCCGTGTCCTCGGAGTCCACGGGTTGGGAGTCGTCCGGCGGCGTGGAGTCCACCGTCGAGTCGTCCGTTTGCGTGATCGGACCGACGCTGGGGGGCGAGCAGCACAAGAGAGCGATGAGCATGGACCCAGTGTGCCCGACGCCGGGTGGGGAACGGCGCCTGGCTCCCGCAAGGTTCCTGTCATGCCGCTGGTCCGGGGCTGCCCCGAGGATCCGGTCAGATCACGACGGTGCTGTCTATGCCCGTGAAGATGTTGCCCATCGCCTCGCTGCGGCTCATCGCCGTGATGACCGTGCGCTTGGGCACGCCGACGATGAAGGCGTTGTCGTCCATGAGCACCAGCGACTCCTTGGCGCCCTTGTCGGCGAGGCGGTCGATGGCACCGCTGAGCATGGCGGTGTCGTCGTCGTCGAGCTCGATGCCTCGGGACTCCAAGCGCGCCTTCGCGTGCCTGGAGAAGCGCAGCTCCGGAGCCTCTCTCGGGCGCTCCAGATCCGCCGCGTGGTCCCTCAGCAGCTGGTCGAAGGCCGTGTCGAAGTCGGCGCTCTTTCCCGGTCGCGAGCCCGTGCTCGGGGTCGTCGCGATGCCCGGGAGGATGGCGTCGAGGGATCTCATGTCTCGGTCTTCTTGTCCGCGTCGGTGTCCACGCTGGTGGTCTCGCTGTCGTCGACGTCGTCCTGGTCCGCCTCGGACTCGGAGCCGGTCGTGAGGCGGATGAGCGCCGAGATGTCGACGGTCACGCCGTCGATGCTCGGGCGTGGGCTGCCGCTGGAGTAGTCCATCTCGTCGACGGTGCCGTGGATGAGCTCTGTCACCTCGACCGAGTTGCCCTGGTCGTCCGCTGCGGTCACCTCGAAGGTGTACTCGCCCTCTTCGGCCTGGGCACCGCTGGTGGTGGTGCCGTCCCAGGTCCAGGTGCCTTCGCCCTCTTCGAGACCCGAGAGATCCTCGCTGTAGACCACGCTGCCGTTGTCGTCGTAGACGGTCACGGTCGCGGAGGTGGCAGAGGACTCGGCGTCGTACATGAGCTCGACCTCGCCCTCGCCGGAGTAGCGGAACTCGTTGCCCTCTGCGACGACGTCCATGCCGACGAGGTCGGCCATCGCGGCGTTGTTGAGGCTGGAGATGCCCAGCGTGATGGCCTGGGCGATGCCGTTGAGGGTCATCAGCTGCTCGAGGCTGGAGAAGGTCGCGAGCTGGGCGATGAACTCCTCGTTCGCCATCGGGTCGAGGGGGTCCTGGTTCTGCATCTGCGTGGTCAGCAGGTTCATGAAGGCGGCCTGGTCGAGGTCCTGGCCTCCGAAGGTCGCGCTGTTGGCGCTGGTGAGTGCCGTCTCGTCCGACAGTCCCGTGATTCCTTCGATGCTCGACATGGTCCTCTCCTCGGATCGACGCCGGTTCGCTTCAAGCGATGACGTCGAGAAGGGTCCCGCGGATCACCCGCGGCTCTGGTGTTGCCTCGTCCGTGTCCCCGGCGTCCTCGACGGGCGCGTCGGGACCGTCGAGGGTCTGGCGATTGCGGGTGTCTCGCTCCCTCGCGCTGAACTCGGCGAGGTTGAAGCCAGCCCGTGTCAGCTCCTCTTGGAGCTCCGGACCGATCTCGCGCAGGGGCTCGACGGCCTCTGCTGCGCCCTCGAGCACCACGCCGATGCCCTCGCCGTCAGCGGTGATGGCGACCTCGAGATCCTCGTCGATCCGCACTGTCACGGTCTTCGGCATTGGGGCCGCCAGCTCCGGGATCTCCATCTCGAGCGTGCTGATGAGCTCGATCGGATCGACGGTGACGGGCTCCGCCTGGGCCTCGATGATGGGCTCGTTGGTTCCGGCGACAGCCATCTCCGGCGTGTTCGTCGTCGATGCCTGTGGTGTCTTCGGGCGTCGCTGCGGGGCGGCACGCACGGCCACGACCTCGACGCCCTCTGGCAGCGCGGGCTGCTCGGAGGGAGCCTCCTCGCCTGGCATCGCGAGGGGGGCCTCTTCGGGTGATCCGAGCGCCTGGGGCCTGGCGGCAAGCGGCGTGGGCTGCGCGAGCTGGAGTCGCGGGAGGACCTGCTCGAGTCGCGGAAGGACCTGCTCCAGCGGGGGCTCCGTAGTCAGGGCCTGGGGTGTCACCGGCTCAGCGTGCTCGACCGGCGGGAGGTGGCCCTCCAACTTGGAGAGGACCGAAGAGGCGGTGTGTTGCGTCGAGACCTCGGCCCGGGGGACCGCCCTGGGCTCGACGCTGTCACCCACGGCCAGAGCGGCCAGGGGCGCGTCGTCCAGCGGTGCGTCGTCCACGGCCAGCGGTGCATCGGCCAGCGGTGCCTCGCCGAGATGAAGCGGCACCTCGCCCTCGGGCAGCGGCGTGTCGGTCAGGTGATGGGGCGCGTCGCGCGGGCCCGCGATCCGGGTCATCGGTCGCAGGTCCAGGCCGTGCTCGGCAAGGAGGGGATCGGGGACCTCGGTGTGCCGGTCCAAGAGAGGCGTCGCCGGATCGGTGTCGGAGGCGAGGCCTTGCTCGATGGGCGCCGAGAATCCGATCTCCGGGGCCTGGGTGTTGGCGGCTTCTGCGAGGAAGCGCTCGAAGGAGGCCGCCGGTGCCTCTGGACCAGAGGGCCCCAGCATCAGCATCAACAGCGGATCGACCGGCAACAGCTGCACGATCTACCTCTGGAGCGTCGGGAGGGTGAGGCGCTCCGCCAGCGATGCCGCCTTGTCCGGCTCCATGCTGGCCAGCACCTTGCCTGCCTTCGAGGTGTTCATGCCGTCGAGCACCTCTACGGCGAGGTCCTCTTCCAGCTCCGCGACGAAGGTGCCCGCGTCGCTGGCGCGCATGGACTCCACCATCTTGATCAGCGCGCGGACGCGAGCCTTGCGGACCTCGTCACCGTCGTCGAGCAGGGTCTCGATCTCCGAGCGGAGAGTCTCGAGCTCGACCAGGCGCTCCTCGATGCGGGTCTCGACCTCGCGCAGCTCGGCCTCGCGGGCCTCTGCGCTGGCCTCGCGTCGGTCAAGGGCACGCTCGCGAGTCTCCAGCCGGTCGACGAGCTCCTGCATGCCGCGGGTGTCCCCCTCGGGCCAGGAGGCAGCCTCGGCGAGCGGGACCCCCTCGTCCTGGCCGATCGCGGAGCCGCAGCCGCACAAGAGGGCCAAGAGCAGCATCACGCCACCTTCCGGAGCCATGCGCTCAGGGCGAGCTGGTCGAGGACCTTCTCTTCATCCCGGCGCTCTTGCAGGGCGGCTTCTTCTTCACGGGCTTCGATGACCAGCGCCACGACCTCGGCCTCTCGAACGGCGGTGGCGACCTCGCCTCGACGCTCGTTCACCACCCGGCCGGTCTCGTCGAGGAAGGACCGCTCGCGGCGGCCCAGCAGCTCCATCTGGACACGGAACTGGTGGTAGATGGCCAGCGACGCCGCGTCCTCGGTGGTCTCCGCGCGGGCCTCGACGACGCGCTGGTTGACGCGCTCGACGCGGTCCAGCTGTTGGTCGTGCCGTTTCTCGGCTCGGACGAGCTCCAGGCGTGCCCGGCGCTTGTCGTGGTCTCGCAGTCGCTTGAGAACGTCCAGCGTCTTCATGCGTCTCGCAACGGATCGCTGGGCGGCCGCTTGAGGTGAAGTGGCCGAGGCAGCCTGGACCGTGTAGGTTGCTGCCCCCCCGAGGAAACGCTGGAATGGGTCTCGACTACCGCGTTCGCTGCTGTCCCGATGGCCTCGTCACGGATCGACGTCGCCGCATCAAGGTGCTGGACTGCACGATTCGGGACGGCGGCATCTGCAACCGCTGGCGGTTCGGCGACGACCTCGTTCAGCGCACCTTCCAGGCGCTCACTCGCTCCGGTGTCGACTACATGGAGGTCGGCTACCGCACCTCTGACGGCGTCTACAGCCGCGACGACGTCGGCCCCTGGCGTTTCTGCGACGAGCGCGATCTACAGCGCGTCGTCACCCCTGGCCGAATGAAGCTCACGACGATGATCGACATCGGTCGCGTCGAGGTCGCGGACATCCCGAAGAAGTCCGACAGCGTCATCGACGTCATCCGCATCGCAGCCTACGCCCACCAGATGGACGAGGCCCTTCGCCTGGCCGACCACGCCAAGGAGCAGGGCTACGAGACCTTCATGAACGTGATGGCCGTCTCGGTGCTGGAGCCCGAAGATGTCGACACCTTCCTCAACCGCCTGGCCGTCAGCGGCATCGACAACGTGGCGATCGTCGACTCCTTCGGCGCTCTCTACCCCCACCACGTCCGCTACCTCGTCCGCAAGTACATGAACTACCTGGGCAGGGACATCAAGGTCGGCGTGCACTTCCACAACAACCAGCAGCAGGCCTTCGCCAACTCGGTGGCCGCCATCGACGAGGGCGTCGACTTCGTGGACGCGACCGTGCACGGCATGGGTCGCGGCGCCGGCAACTGTCCTTTGGAGCTCTTGCTCTTCTACCTCGACAACCCGCGCTACGACGTGCGCCCGGTGCTCGAGCTCGTCGACGACTTCGCCAACATGCGCGACAGCCTGCGCTGGGGCTACCACCTGCCCTACGCCATCACGGGCTTCTTCAACGTCCACCCCCGAAGCGGCATCGAGCGCATGTCGCGGCCGGACCGCTACGAGTGCCGGGAGATGTACGAGAAGCTCTCCCCGCGCCTGGACGCTGCCTCGAAGGCTGGCTGAGCCGGGCTCAGTCCCGGAAGGGATCCCACTGAAAGCGGTCATCGTACCGGGGCTCTTTTTCATCGTCGAGGAAGTCCGTGTCGAAGCCTCTTCCGGTGATGAGGAGGTCCATCTCGAAGTGCACGCCGTACCGCAGGGCCGGGGACAGCTTCGGGAACGGGGGCTGGCTGGAGACGTGATCGACCAGCTCGATGGGCCGCACGCGCCTGATCTTGGTCCCGCGGTAGGAGGCCTGGACGATGCCGTCGACCGAGAGGTGCTTCCTGGTGGGGTCCCACCTGCCGTGGAGCCGTGCAGTTGGTGAGAACACCCGCTTCCAGGTCAGGGTGGGGAGCGTCCGGGCGGCCCGGTTGAGGCGCTTCTCGAGGCGCTTCTTCGAGGGAGCCTGAGAAGCCTGCCGCAGCATCTTGATGCGGCGCGGACGAATCGGGGAGCCCGGTCGTGGCGTCGGGGTCGGCCAGACATGCTCGACCAGGTCGAGCTTCTCGCTCTTCGGGACCTCGTCCCAGAGGCGATCCTCCCAGCGGAGGATGGCCGCCGGTTCGCCGACCAGGTCCCGGCGAAGCAGGCAGCGGGAGGAGCCACCAGGCATGCCGACATCCAGCGTCGGGCTGAAGAGCATCTTCGGGATCCCCAGCACCTCGCGCCCGATCGCCAGGGCGGTCAGATCGTCGAGGTAAACGGCGTCCACGTAGGCCTTGGGAGCGCCGAACCGGTCCTTGTGGGTGGGCACGATCACGGCGACCTCGGTGTAGCGAACGGTCTCCGGACGCCCCTCGAAGCCGATCCCGCCGGCGTAGTCGATGACCGCGACGACGAAGTACGGGGGGTAGCCGATCGGGTCGAGCCAGGTGTACCCGGGCGGGAGCATCCGGCGCCAGAGGTCCGGGCGCTCGAAGTGGAAGAGGAACACCTGGGCGCCCCTCGCCACGTAGGGACCGGGCAAGGTCCAGGGCTGCGGGTTCCTGGCCTCGTACCACTCCTGGCGACTGAGGCGGTCGATCCCGGAAGTCGCCTGGGCGCTGCGCGTCTTGGCCTCCTTGAAGCAGGCGGCGCGCAGATCCTCGTCCTCGGCTACGAGCTGGCGCAGGTCGGACTCGGGAAGGACCGTCACCGTGGCGGCCTCGCGGCATCGGATCTCGCCTGTGTGCTCGCCTCCGGGTCCGAGCACGTCGAGCGCTCCGACCACGTCCCCGGCTTCCGCCACGTAGACACGACGCTGTCCGGCGTAGACCTCGAGCGAGCCGCTCTGGACCCGCCAGGCCTCGGTCGCCGGGTCTCCGGGGCTCGCGAGCACGAACTCGTCCGTCAGGGACTTCGAGGTTGTGGCCAAGCCTGACACAATGGCAGCTTCGGAGGCCCCATGCTGCTCGTCATCCTGTCCCTCGGCTGCCGCAACAAGGACTACACGGCCGACAGCGCCGGCATCTCAGAGGACACCGCGCCGGTCTACGAGGACCTCGACGGCGACGGGGTGACAGGGGAGACCGACTGCGACGACGGGGACCCCGCGCGCTTCCCCGGCAACACCGAGACGCCCTACAACGGCGTCGACGACGACTGCGACGAGTCCACCCTCGACGACGATCTGGACGGGGACGGCTACCTCGGCGCGGACGACTGCAACGACCTCGACGGCGACGTGCACCCCGACGCGGTGGAGTTCTGCAACGGCGTCGACGACGACTGCGACGGCGAGATCGACGACGCGGTCGGCGGCACCTGGTACGCGGACGACGACGGTGACGGCTTCGGTGACCCCGACGCCAGCTCCCAGTCCTGCGAGGCGGGGGACGGGCAGGTGGCGGACGCCACGGACTGTGACGACTCGGATGCCGACGTGAACCTGGCGGCGGACGAGGTCTGCAACGGTGTCGACGACGACTGTGACGGAGAGGTGGACGCCGACGCGCTGGACATGACTACCTGGCTCATCGACACGGACGGAGACGGCTTCGGTGACGACGACGACACGGTGGAGTCCTGCGACAGCTGCAGCGCATGCGTGACCGAGGGCGGGGACTGCGACGACGACGACGGCGACGTGCACCCCGACGCGGACGAGGTCTGCAACGGCGTCGACGACGACTGCGACGGTGACGTCGACCCGGACGACTCCCTCGACGTGGAGACCTGGTACGCGGACGCGGACTCTGACGGCTTCGGCGCCGCCGACTACCCCACAGAGGCATGCGACCAGCCCACGGGCCACGTCGCCGACGACACCGACTGCGACGACTCCGACTCCGACATCTGGCCAGGCGCGACGGAGGTCTGCAACGACGTGGACGACGACTGCGACGGCGACGTCGACGAGGGGGTGCTGTCGTCCTGGTTCCTCGACGCCGACGGTGACGGCTATGGCGACGGGGCCGCGGTGGAGGGCTGCGACGCCCCGACCAGCGCCTATGTCGCTGTCGACGGGGACTGCGACGACACGGACACGGCCTACAGCCCGGGCGCCACCGCCGGCTGCGACGGAGAGGACTACGACTGCGACGGCAGCGTCGACAACGACGCCGACGGCGATGGCTACGCGGACTCGGCTTGCGGTGGGGACGACTGCGACGACTCAGACGCCAGCATCAAGCCCGAGCGCACCGGCGACTGCGCGCTGGGCACCAGCTGCGATGACATCCTGGGGGCCGGGTACTCCAGCGGCGACGGCAACTACACCATCGACGTCGACGGCTACAGCACCGGAGAGGACCCCGAAGAGGTCTACTGCGACATGAACACCGCCAGCGGCGGCTGGACGCTCATCGCCACCAACGCCAGCGGTGGCTACTGGAGCAGCACGACCGTGGTCGGCGACACTGCCAGCGGCAGCGTCTCCACGAGCACCGACTACAAGGCCGAGGCCTGGTCGACCCTGGCGTTCACCGACCTGATGTTCGACGACGGCACCGACTACGCCGTCTACCTGGCCGTCGACTCGGGCTCGAACACCTACTACGACTTCCAGGCCGCCATCCCGGTCCACAACTGCGGGGACTCCGACGGCTACTCCTACTCGCTCTCGAGCGGGAGCTTCGCGGGCGACTGCAACACGAACCTCTACTTCCACGCCATCGACGTCGACGGCGGCTACAACTCGACCTGCAGCGAGACCTACACCTACACGAACAACGCCTACGGCCCCAACTGGAGCGCCGGCAACAACGACGGCTGCCCGATGGACGACCCCTACTACTCGAGCTTCATGTACGACTCGCTCGGCGTCTGGAGTGGCGACCCGCTGTTGATGTTCGTGCGCTGAGCCTAGACCCTAGCTGATCATCCCTCCGCGCGGGTGGCGGCCGGGAGGCCCGGTGGAGCCGGGGGGGATGATGATGATCGGCATGCTGTTGAGCGCGCCCTCGGCTGCCGAGCCGATGAAGCCGCCGAGGGTCTGGACGGCGCTCCAGGCGGCCGCTGCGGCGCCGGCGGTGATCGCGGCTGCGGCGAGGGCGGCCCGCATGCCCATGAGCGTCGAGGGGTCCCCCTTGATGTTCACCTTCACCCCGGGCTGGAGCTTGAAGGTGTAGTAGCCCCACTGCAGATCGACGGACTTCGGCTCACTCTCGAACTCCACCTCCATCGGGCTCTTGACCGTCATCTTCAGGGGCAGGGTCATGCTCTTGGAGGCCACGCTCAGGCCGTCGCCGTCCACCATGAGCTCGGTCTTGGAGAACTCTCCGGCGACCGCGGCGAAGAGCGCACCCTTGCAGCCCCCGTCCTTCGTGCAGGAGACGTCGATGCCGCCTGGTGCCTGGGACTCGGCCTCGCCCTTGAGCTCGAACTCCAGGGTGGCCATGATCCCCATCGAGATGATGGGTCCGACGGTGTGTGAGGCCAGCGGGATCTCGGCCTTTCGGATGACCGGCCCCTTCTTCTCCTCTTTGTCGCCTTCGGCAGCCTTGCCCCCTCCTGGGGCCTTGCACTGGGGCTGGGCTTTCCAGGGGGGCACGCCGTCGCGCATGGCGTCTTGTGCCGCGGCGTTGCCACGGGGCTGGTCGACCATCCGGCTCTGGGGGTTCCTGCATCGGGAACGTGTCGGGCGCGCACTGCTGAGGAGTCTGCTTTTTGCTCTTTCCGCTCATGGAGACTCTGTCGGGCAGTACCAACGTACCAGCCCAAACAGGGCGTCGGAGGGCAGATCCCGCATTCCAGATCCGGCCCCGGCGAGCGCTACGATGGGCAGGTGACGTTGTTGCTCGCCGCCTGCGCAGGGTCGGGTCAGCTCGGGCTCGCCGAGCCGGCGGACAGCGCCGTGGAGAGCGTCCCCGGGATTCACCCAGACGGCGACCCCACCGATGTGGTCTTCGACACCGAGCGCATCTCCTCCATCGAGCTCGACATGGCTCCGGAGGACTGGCTGAGCGTACGGGACGACCCCTGGTCCAAGGCATGGGTCCCGGCCGTGTTCAGGTGGAACGGCGAGGAGGTCGCCGACGTCGCGGTCCGGGCCTTCGGCTACGGCAGCATCAGGGTGGGCAAGCCCTCGCTGAAGGTGAGCTTCGATCGCATCGTCGAGAGGCAGCTCTGGCGGGAGCTCGACGAGCTCAAGCTGGACAACTCCTCACAGGACCCCGGCTACCTCAACGAGTGCATCGCCACGGCGATAGTCCGCCGCGCGGGCCTCCCCGCTGCCCGCACCGGCTGGGCCGAGGTCAGCGTCAACGGCGACGCCGCCGGCTTCTTCGTGGTGCTGGAGTCCATCGACGACCGCTTCGTCGAGCGCTGGTTCGGCCACGACGATGGCGCCCTGTACGGCACTCGCGACCACCAGTACGGTCACGGCCTGAACCCCACGGACGACCCCCTCGTCTACTACGAAGCCCAGACCAGCAAGGGGGGAGACGGCACGGATCTGGCCCACTTCATCGAGCTCGTCTCCGAGGGCAGCGACGACGACCTGGCAGCAGCCGTGGACCTCGAGGGCTTCTTCGGGGTGAGCGTCGCCCGGTCGATGATGGGCTCGATGGACGCCTTTTCGGCCGACGGAAACAACTTCTACCTCTACAACGACCACGACCGATTGCGGCTGGTGCCCTGGGACTTCGACGTCGATCTCGGCGGCTACTACCTCTCGACCGCGCTCACCGTGGATCCGCGGGCCCCCTGGGCCACCTCGCCCTGGTCTGCGGACTCGGTGACCGGCGCTCCCTACATGGACCCGGTGCTCCTGCGGAGCCTGGCCATGGGCTACGACCCGGACCCGCTCGTCGAGGAGCTGCTGGCGGGGCCCTTCGACTGGGCCTCCGTCGACGCCGAGGCCGCCGCCGCAGCGGTCCTGATCCGCGACGCCGTCGGACGCGACGTGCTCGGGGATCTCTCTACCTTCGACCAGCGCGCGGCTGACCTGCGTCTGTTCGTCCACAGTCGCCTGGCCGGACTGGCCGGTGGCGAGGTGGCCGACTGTCCGGAGACCGACCTGCTGCAGGCGGCCGACCTCGTGGACTCGGGCACGGTGGGGTGGGGGAGTCTCCTGGTGGACAGCACCAACTGGGGCCCGGGCTTCAACGTGAACGGGGTGCACACCTGCACCGGCGTGTTCGCCCACGCGCCGAGCACCGTGTCGCTGACCATTCCCGAGAGCGGCCAGATCAGCGGAGCCGTGGGCTTGCAGGACTGGAACCAGCGCTGCGGGGACGGCGCCACCTTCTCCATCGTCCAGGCCGACGAGGTCCTGTGGCAGAGCTCCACGCTCCAGACCTACGACCCCTCAGAGGCCTTCGACGTCGAGGTCAGCGCGGGGTCCCTGACGCTGCAGGCCGGTGCAGGCGGCGACTACTCCTGCGACACCACGGTCTGGTTGGATCTGGCCCTTCAGCCGGGGTAGCGCCGGGTCACGAGCGGGCCCACCGGCTGGCCCTTTACTCGTCTCATGACCACCTCGAACCTGCGTTCCTTGTCGCTGCTCCTTCTGGTGGGCCTGTCGTTGTCCTGTGGCGACAAGGATGATCCGGGCGACTCCTCGGCCGAAGCAGACGCCGACACCGACTCGGACACCGACTCCGACTCGGACACCGACACGGATCCGAGCAACTGTGGGGATGGGGTCGACAACGACGGCGATGGCTGGATCGATGAACACTACCCGGACTGCGCGAGCTCGTCACATGAGACGGGCTACGGCTCCACCGAGTGCAATGACGGTGCCGACAACGATGCGGACGGCTACGTCGACGCCGCCGACGCAGGCTGCGAGTCCGCAGACGATGACGACGAGGCCGAGTCGCGCGAGTGAGCCTCCTGTTTCCCCTGGCCGGGCGACACATGTTGATCGAAGTGCCCGCCGAGCGGCTGGTCGAGGGGCTCCATGCGGGCTTCGAGACCACCGCGACGCTCACGGACTGCGCCGGTGCCCCGGACGAGGCGTTCTGGTCCGAGGAGCCCTGTCCCTAGCGAAAGGCGAGCCACCCGCTCCACCGCGGAGACACCTTCGTCTGTCGGGGGCTGTCTGCCTGGCGCTCAGTCCAGCTCGGCTTCGATCGTGCCGACGAAGGTCGAGGTGCCGTAGTTGCCCCAGTCCATCTCGGTCTCCCACGCCGCCTCGAAGTCGCCGTCGTCGGCCTCTCCCTCCAGGCTGCTTTCGTAGGGCTCGTCGCTGCCCCAGCTCATCTCGAAGACCACCTCCCCGCTGATGGTGCCGTCCTCGTCCACCTGGCCAACGACGTCGACCGGGATCTCCGATCCGCCCCACTCGCTCGAGCAGAGCATGCTGGCTTCGAAGGAGCCCTCGTCCTCGTCGACCGTGAAGGTGGCCTCGCCGGTGCAGTAGTCGTATTCGTAGTCCTCGCTCTCGATGATGACCGTGCCCTCGTAGTCACCGCTGAAGGGGTGGACGGTCTCCTCCTCCTCGCCCGAGTCGTCGTTCGATGGGCCCGTGCCGTCGCCTTGCTCGTCGAGCGTGACGGATCCGAAGCTGCAGGCCAAAAGGGACAGCATTGCGATCATCTCGATCCTCCTGGGCAGACTGTAGCCGACCTGGTGAGGCGGCACGTGCCCGATCCACGAGCACGCGCGATCTGAGACAATCGCTACGACGCAAAACCGGCGATGACTGGTCGGCGGATCGCTTCAATAACATGACCCGCACGGCGGCCTGGAGGAGGGTGTTCGAGGTCGTCCCAGGCCGGAAGCGTGGCCTCTGGCGGCTCAAGACCGTCAGCCCCGGGCTGGACCCGTCAGTCTGAGTCCGGGAACGGTCCGCAGGAGTCGTTCACGCACATCAGCCATTCGGTCTGATTCAGCTCACCAGCATCGCGCAGAGGGGTTCCCTGGCAGTGGTAGAGAAGCACCGACCCAGGGGCCGGACGACAGCGCACTTGAAGCCCAGTGAGTTCCGGGTGCACTTCGGATAGGAAGCGCTGCGCGGCGGCGATTGCTTCGGCCTCAGCATTCCCTGATTGACCTGCGATCGAGAGAACAACCACGAGAACCAATACGACAACGGGCATGAGCACGACCAGGCAGCCGGCAACGATCGATCCGATCCGGTCGGCACGGGAACGAGTGGAGGGGGGCCGGGTGCTGAGGATCACTCAGCAGTACGCTCCATCGGCAGCCTCTCGGGCGGTCGGGGCCGCAGTGGGCAGGTTGGTGGACAAGATCGGGTCCTCCGGGGAAGGGGGTGGGACATCTCCAGCCGTGCCAGGCTGCGAAGGGCTCGAACGCTGTCTCGGTGGCCAATCCGCCAAGCGCCGCCCAGGTCAGGAGGCCGGCTGGCATCCCCTTGTACGGTTGCGGCGATCGGGGCGCTCACGGACTCTTGAAATGGCCGTGGACTGGCCCCGGGGGCGGCTTCGAAGCACCTTTGCGGTCGAGTTGGTACATCCGCCTGTACTCGCCGGTCCGCACCCGGCCTGGGGGCGCTTGAAGAAGTGTCACTCCTCCGGGAACAAAGCCCTTGGCGCTGAGCGATCCCCTTGCTACGGTCTGAACAGACGGAACCCGAGTCAGCCGCTGCCTGCGTTGCTGAGCTCGGGTTCTTTCGTTCCTTGGGGTCGGGATTGGACGCTACTTGTCGTCCGGCAGGGCACCCTTCGCGGCCTTCTTCGCGTCGCGAATCGTGGGCTGCATGCCGCGGTCCCCGTCCTTCGTCTCCCAGGTGTAGACGGTCTTGCCGCCGCTCTCGTCTTCGCGGACGCTGTAGTTCTTCTTGTTGACGACGACGTCGCCCGGGTCGGCCCCTGCGGTGGTCGTGAGGGCGAGCAGGATGGCGAACATGGACACCCCTTGGTTGTCCTCAAGCTATGCGCCAGGGAGCCCGGGAATGTCTCGGACGGGTCTCAGAGACGCTATTCTGTGCGCGCAGGGTGCGTGAGGAAGCCGATGACCCTCCTCTTGATCGCCTGTGGGGATCCCTCCACCGGGGATCCCTCCACCGGGGATCCCTCCACCGACGACTCCGCCAACAGCACCGTCTGTCCGCTGCCCGAAGGGGCCGTGGAGCTGGAGTGGGCCGAGTTCGATTCCCCCTGCGGGGGCTCTACCGATGTCGGCACGCTCAGCTCCGAAGAGGAGTTCGTCGGGGCCTACGGCTGCGCATCGGACATCGACTGGGAGACCTGGCGGCTCGTGGGCTTCGCAGAGGTCATCGACATCCCGAACGCCCGGGTCACCAGCGTCTACTCCAGCGAGGGCGCGACCACGGTGATGACCGAGGTCCACACCTGGTGCGGGGGCTACGACCCGGAGGGTGCGATGCTCGAGCAGACAGTGCTCGTCCCGGTCTCCGAGGAGCCCGTGGCGCTTCGTGTGTGCGAGTACGGCGGCTGCGACTGGGACAGCCAGCCGCCGCCCTGATCAACGCCCGGCGACCGGCCCGGTCTCGCCGGAGAGTGCTCCAGCGGTCTCGATGAGTCCGAGGAGCTCTGTGTCCTCGTCCCGGCCGCGGTCAGCGCTCTTGGCCAGTGCCCAGACGTCGCTGTAGGAGACCTCTGCGAGGTAGGGGCTGCCCCGGAGGAGCTCGGCGAAGCTGGCGGTGGCCAGGGCGAGGCGGAAGTCGTCCGAGGTGTCGTTGATGTCAGCGCGCAAGAGCTCGCCGTCCATGAGCGTGGCCCACTCGCTGGCGGCGGAGTCGGGTCCCGGCTTCTTGGCGCGGATGCGCACGGTGGCCAGCTCCTGGCTCATGGCGTCGTCCTTGAGCACGACGTCGTAGAGCGCGGTGACGGCGTGTCCGCTGCCGATCTCGCCAGCGTCGACGCGGTCGTTGCGGAAGTCGACGTCCGCGATGTCGCGGTTTTCGTAGCCGATGAGCCTGTAGGCGGTGACGGCGTCCGGGTTGAACTCGACCTGGATCTTCACGTCCTTGGCGATGGTCTGGATCGTCCCTGCGAGGTCCTTGCCGAAGACCTCGTGGGCCTCGTCGAGGGAGTCGATGTAGAAGTAGTTGCCGTCGCCGTTGTTCGACAGCTGCTCCATCATCGTGTCCTTGTAGTTGCCCATGCCGAAGCCGATGGTGGAGAGCGTGATGCCCTCTTCGGCGTGGTTCTGGATGGTGGCGAGGATCTCGTCGTGGGTGGTCCGCCCGATGTTGGCGTCGCCGTCGGAGAGCACGATGACGCGGTTCTCTGCGCCGTGGAGGTATGACTGGCTCGCCATCTGGTAGGCGAGGTTCATGCCCGAGTCCATGTGGGTGCCGCCGCCCGAGGACAGCGAGTCGATCGCTGCATGGATGGTGGCCTTGCGTGTGCAGGAGGTGGGCTCGAGGATGACCTGTGAGGATCCGGCGTAGGTGACGAGAGAGACGGTGTCCTCTTCGCCGAGGTTGTTCACCAGGACCTTCAGGGACTCTTTCGCGTAGCCGAGCTTGTCGGTGCGGTTCATGGAGCCCGAGGTGTCGACGAGGAAGGTGAGGTGCATGGGGGCTCTGGAGTCCTGGTCGATCTCCGCACCCTGGACGCCGACACGCAGGACGTGGTGGTTGTCCTGCCAGGGGCTGGGGGCGGCCTCCATGTGAACGGCGAAGGGAGCGCCGTCGTTGGTGCCCGCGCGCGGCGCGTCGTAGTCGTAGTCCATCGCGTTGACGAACTCCTCGACGCGGACGCTTGCTGTAGGCGGCATCCAGCCCTCTGTGAGCTTGCGACGGGAGATGGCGAAGCTGGCCGTGTCCACGTCGATGCTGAAGGTCGAGAAGCGGTCCTTGTCCGACAGCGTCATGTCGTTGACGCCGTAGTGGACGTAGTCCTCTGTGTTGTCTTCCTGCCGGCGGTAGCCGTCCCAGCCGAGGGTGTCGTCAGAGGCGTCTGCGATCTCCTTCGGGGGTGCCGGAGGGGGGCCGGCCGTCGTCGTGGACGGTCTCGACGCGGGCTCGCTCTTCTTTCGGCCGGCCTTCGTCGCGCCACCGATGGGCATGGCGACGCTGTCCGGCTCGGGGTCCATGGCGACGCCGCCGCTCTCTTCGCCCGCGGTGCGGCGATCGTGGAGGGCCACGCCTTCGGGCTGGACCAGCTCGGCGCCGACCTCGAAGCTCTCGAAGTCGATCGTCTTGCGCTCGCTGTACTTGATGGCGCGGCTCTCGTCCTTGCCGGTGGAAGGCAGGTCCTCTGCGATCGGCTCGGCGTTGTCGGGTTCTTCGAGGGTCTCTTCGACTGCGTCGGTGAGGTCCTCGCCCTCCATGGACATCTGCTTTCCGCCGGTGCACGCGGCGAGGGCGGTCAGGGTGAGGACGCTGGAGAGGAGGAGAGCGCGGTTCATCTTGAGCTCCGGAGGCGGGTTCGGGACCTCAACGATTGCCAGGATCCCGGGCTTACACTCCCGATCGAATTTTCTCGGGTCCCTTGTGTTCCTTCTTCTTTCCCTCGCCGTCGCCGAGCCCTTCACGGAGCTCGTGCCAGCCGAGGACGGGACGGCCCTGGCGACCGACGTCTACCTCCCCCGAAGGCGAGGGGCCCTGGCCCACCGTGCTGGTGCGTACGCCCTACGGAAAAGGGGGACTGGGGGATCTCGGCGACGTCTTCAACACCTACGGCGCCGTCTTGGTGACCCAGGATGTGCGCGGTCGCTTCGAGAGCGACGGCATCGACACCGTCTTCCAGGACGCCGGGCGAGACGGCGTCGCCACGATCGACTGGATCACCGAGCAGGACTGGTCCGACGGCGAGGTCGGCATGTACGGGGGTTCGGCGCTCGCGATCACCCAGTACCTGGTCGCGCCAGAAGCCCCGGAGGGCCTGCGGGTCATCCTCGCGATGGCTGGCACCGGCGATCTCTACGAAGACGTCTACTTCCCGCAGGGCACCTTTCGCGAGGCCATGGCCACGGGCTGGCTCACCCAGCAGGGCTCGATCGGCTGGCTCGACGAGATCTTCGAGCACCCCTACCGCGACACCTGGTGGGAGCCGCTGGAGGCGGACCACTCCGCCGTGGTCGCCGACGGTGTGCACATCGGCGGCTGGTACGACATCTTCCGTGACGGCACGATCGAGGCCTGGCAGGAGCAGTCGCTGGGCCCAGGCGAACACTGGCTGATCGTGGGCCCGTGGACCCACGGTGGCTTCGGGTCCCAGCAGCAGGGGGAGCTCACCTACCCCGCCGACGCCGTCGACTCGCCCACACCGATGACCCACGTGATGTTGCGGGCGCTCTTCGACGCGCTGGGGCTCGAGGGGCTCGACTCGCCGGATGCGATCCCGCGGGTCCAGTACTTCGTCATGGGAGACCCAGAGGCCGAGACCGGCAACTTCTGGCGCGAGGCCGACAGCTGGCCGCCAGAGGCGACCGAGTCGTGCTGAGCCTGGAGCGCGCGCTCAACCCTGGGGTGATCGAGGCCCACGCCGACGACGAGGGCTACGCCTACATCGGCCCGGAAGACCTCATGGCGGACGTGCTCGCCGAGCTGATCCGCGAGGACGTCCAGCTCGAGATTCAGTAGCGCTCCTTCATCTCGTCGACCTCGCGGCGGAGCCCTTCGAGGTCGTCTTCGAGCTTCTCCAGCCGGCGGCCGACCTCGGCATCGGTCTCCTTCGCGGGGTCCTTGCGATCCCGGATGGCGTCGATGGCGCGGGTCGCGGAGTCCTTCTGCTCCTGGAGCCGCGTGAGCTTGCGATAGGCCTTCAGGACCGACGTGCTCTCGCTGTCGCCGACCTTGCCGAGGGCCGACACCGCGGTCTGGCGCGTGCGCAGGTCCGTCGACGCGACGAGGGGCTCGAGCTCGCGGGCGAGGTCTTCTCGCGCGCGGTCCCTGGTCTTGCCGTCCTGCCGCTCGGCGATCCCCACCGCCGTCCAGATCCCGGTGTGGAGCACCTCCCGGTGGGTCTCCTCCCGGATCAGTCGGAGCACGGCGGCCAGGTCGTTGCTCTCTCCGGCCTTCTTGAGGACGTTGAGCGCGGCGTTGTGGACGGGGTTGTGCGTCGAGGTGGGTCTCTTGATCTCGGCCAGCGCCACGCGCCTGGCGAAGCTCTCGTCGTGGGGTCGCAGGGACCGGAGGATGCTGGCGCGCACGTCCGGCTGGCGCTCGCTCCGCCACGCCGCTCGCAGCTCGGCTCCGACCTCTGCGGTGCTGCCATAGAGGGCCTCTGCGGCCTTCTTCCGGACCCGCTCGTCCTCGTCGTCGAGCAGCTCGGCGAGCTCCGCTCCGGAGCCCCCGCCGACCAGGGCGTCGATGGCCTCGAGGCGGTAGGCGGTGGCGGCGGCCACGTTGGCCGCGATGCCGACCAGGAAGTCCTCGTTGTCGCCGTCTTTGGAGAGGGCCTCGATGGCGCGTACGCGGGCATAGGGTGTGGAGCGGGTGGCCTGGGCCTGCCACATCTCGTTGGACTGGTCGACCTCGACATGGGCGAGCAGGCCGGCGTCCGGATCGATGGCGACGTAGGCGGGGGCCCCCTCGAGTTCGAAGGTCACAGAGGCGCTCTCGCCGTCGAGCCAGAGGCGCTGGCGCTGGCTCTCCTCGGAGAGCCCCACCTCTATGTCGATGGGGAGGACCAGCAGCTTCTCGACCTGCTCCACGTGGACCGTCAGGATGCCGGCGTCGTTGTCCCAGCTCTGGCTCACCTTCAGCTCGGCGCCACCTGGGAGGTGGACCCACTGGTCGAAGAACCAGCGCAGGTGGAGACCGGTGACGTCCTCGAAGGCTCGCCGGAGGTCGTCGGTCTCGACCATGCCCATGGCGTTTTCGGTGGTGTACCGGTGGATCCCCGCCCAGAAGGCCTCCTCGCCGAGCATCACCCGCAGCATCTGGAGCACCGAGGAGCCCTTGGCGTAGACGTTCTGGGAGGGGGGATGGTCGCCCTCTGGTGTGCTCCAGAAGCGTCCAGCCAGGGGGCCGGTGTGGGAGCCGTCGTAGCGTTGGGCGACGTTTGCGTAGAACTGCTCGTCGCCGTCGGCGTGGCGCATCCACTCGGCTGAGAAGAAGGTCGCGAAGCCCTCGTTCAGCCAGATCTCGTGCCAGCTCCGGCAGGTCAGGGTGTCGCCGTACCACTGGTGGGCGAGCTCGTGGGCGACGACGGACTCGGAGCCCCTCCGGGTGCCGAGGAACTCATCGTCGATGAGCACTCGCCGGTGCATCACGGTCGCGGTCGTGTTCTCCATGCCGGTGTACATGAAGCGCTGGACGTAGACCTCGCGGTAGTTGGCCCAGGGGTAGGGGAGCCCGGACAGCTCGCCGAAGAACCTCAGCATCTCCGGCAGGCGGCCCGCGGCGTTGTGGGCCTGCTCGACGGTGGCGTCCGGTGGCAGCCACCACTCGATGGGCACCGGACCGCCGTCGAGCTCAACGCGCTGGTACTCGGCCGCCGCGACCATGACGAGGTAGGCCACCAGGTCGCCCTCTGTGAGCTCCCAGGTCCAGCTGCCGTCTTCGTTCTGTCCGCCGACGCCGTTGCTCAGGACGCTGTAGCCCTTCGGCGCGCGGAAGGTCCCGCGGTAGGTGAAGCGGTCGTTGGGGTGGTCCCAGAGCGGCAGCCAGTGCCGGTTGTCCTCGCCCTCGCCTTGGCTCCAGACCTCTGTGTAGGTGTCGGGACCGTCACCGCGGAAGTGCAGACCGGTCTCGGGCTCGGCGGAGTAGGCGACGTAGACCTCGTGCGATCCACTGGGGTCGAGCTCGACGTGGAGGTGCGTGTCGTCGCTGCGCCAGGTGGTGGCTTCGCCGTCGATGAGCACCTCGTCGATCTGCAGGCCGACCTGGTCGAGGCGGAGCTCGCTCGCCGGCGGCAGCATCGGCTCGACGCTCAGGGTTGCGCTGCCCTCGATGCGCCCGGCGGCAGGCGACAGCTCGAGATCCAGCTCCAGGTGGACCAGATCCCAGTGACGGTCGGGAGCCTCGACACCTGGGGCGCCGTGCTTCGGCGGAGCGGAGGACAGGGCGATCCAGAACGGCAGCATGGGCGGGAGAGTACACTCGGGCTGTGCTTCCCCTGCGCGTCGTGATCGGTCTGTCGTGATCCTCCTCGTCGCGGCTGCGTGGGCTGGAGAGCTCGGGGGATACGCCGAGGTGCGCGCGGGGGTCTACGGCGGAGTCGAGGGCACCCCCTGGGACACGGTCGAGCGCGTCAGGCCGAGCTTCGAGCACGATCTCCACGAGCGGGTGCGCGTCGCCACCACGGTCGAGGGGATGCTCGTCCAGGGCCGCTACCCGCTGGAGGAGGGCTACGCGCTGATCGATGACCAGATCGGCCACCTGCTCGAGCCCGCCGGCTGCAGCCTGGAGGCCCCGCCGAGGATCTCGGGCGCCGACGAGGTGCTGAGCGTCGAGCGGCTCTACGTCGACCTCTACCACCCCCGCGTGGATGTGCGCATCGGGCGCCAGGCGCTCAACTGGGGCTCGGCCCTGTTCCTCAACCCGACCGATCTCTTCGGCGAGGTGCTCATCGCCGAGCCCTACCGGGAGCGGCGGGGCGTCGACGCTGTCCGGGCGACGGTGCCCGTCGGCGAGGCTCACCAGGTCCTGGCAGTGGCGGCCATCGACGAGGACCTCGAGAGCGGCCGCTTCGGGCTCAAGCCCACCTTCAACGTCGCCTCGACGGACATCTCGCCGGTCCTGGGCTACCGCTCGGCCCAGGACGACTTCCTCGGTGGCGTGCCCTCCGCGGGTCTTGATGTGCGCGGTCAGCTGGTCGTCGGCTGGTGGGTCGAGGGGCGCGCGGACCTCGACGATCTCGGGGAGATCGAGCCCGTCGTGAGCGCCGGGGTGGACTACTCCCTGCCGGTCCTCGACCGCCTGTTCTTCGCGGCCCAGTACACATACGACCGGTCCGGAAAGGAGGATCCGGCCAGCTACCACCTGCAGGATCGCGGGCTCAGCGTCGAGGTGCCCGAGTGCGCGGGAGACATCGCCCCAGAGGTCGGCGAGCCGCGCTTCACCATCGGTCGGCACTACGGCCTGCTCACCGGTCAGGCCGCCTACGAGACCGTGAGCGTCCAGCTCTCGGGGCTCATGAACCTGCAGGACCGCTCGAGCCTGTTGGTGCCGCAGGTGACCTGGACTCCTGGAGACCGCTGGAGCATCGCCGCTGGCGGAAACATCCCCCTGGGCTCGGGCGAGTTCAAACCCACAGAGGAGATGGCGACCTTCCGCCAGGGCTTCGTCGAGCTCGACGTCTCGGGGCTGGTGCCCACCTGGACCGCCTACGGCTACGTGCGCTTGTCGCTGTAGTCCCCAGCAGGCTGCTGAAAAACGTCCTGGTCGGCCATCGGCCGCCGCCAGCGGCGACGGCCGCCCCTACGGGCTCCTCGGTTGCTTGCCTAGGCAAGCGCCCTCGTCGTACGTCCAACCAGCACTCGCCTCCGCCGTCGCGGCCTCGGGAGCCTTCTTCAGCAGCCTGCTAGCGCTCGAGCCAGCGCATGGAGAAGACCTCTTCTTCGAGTTCGACCGTGAAGCTCATCTCGTCGAAGACCATCTCGGTCTTCGTGCCCTCCTGGAGCTTGTCCACCACGACCATGCGCGAGGGGTACCAGCGCTCGCCGTACTGCTCGGCGTCGTGCATGGTCCAGACCTTGAGCAGCATGCCGGACAGGGCGTAGAGCTCCTGCTTCACGGGGATCTTCGTCTGCTGGTCCACCCACACCACGCGCTTGGGGTAGGCGATGTCGTCGGTCTTGGCGATCATCTCCAGCTTCCAGCAGGGGCGGTCCTCGAAGGTGTCGACGCCGCTGACCTCTGCGGTGTAGGAATCCAGCCACGAGCTGGACTCCATCATGTCCTCGTAGCTGATGTCGCTGCCCATCATTCCCTGGCGCAGCATGTGGCCCGAGAGCTTCTGGACCTTCTCGATCGAGGGCAGGTACATCCACATCTCCTCGCCCTTCTTGAGCATCTTCGTGCCGGCGTCGCGCTCTGGGCTGAGGAACTCGGTGGCCGCGTCGTCGACGCCGCGGCCGTAGGACAACAAGGTGTAGGTCTTGGTCCTGCGCGGCTTCACCACGGTCATCGTCGCGGTCGTGCTGCGTACGTCGAAGACCATGTTGGCGTCGACCTCGGCGAGGATCTCGCCGACGGTGGGCAGCTCCTCGGCGTGGACCCCTGGTGTCAGGGTCGCAGTCAGGGCGAAGAACAAGCTCATCTGCGGCTCCGCATGGCGTCGACCGGCTGGATGGCCGTCGCGCGAATGGAGGGGAGGAGGGCCCCGAGCGCTGCGATCAGCAGCCCGAGGAGGAAGGCGAGGATCACGATGTCAGACGACAGATCGGCGTAGAAGGTCGAGTTGACCGGGATGGTGATCTTCGAGCTGATGTCGTCTCCGAGGACGACGCCGTGGGTCTCGGCCCACCAGGCCGGGAGCGCCCCCAGGAGCACTCCGGCTGCCGAGCCGCCGACGCCGATGCAGGTGGCCTCCACGACGAACATCGACACGACCGTGCGGGCCTTCATTCCCATGGCTCGCAAGACACCGATCTCGGCGGTTCGCTCCAGGACGGACATCATCATCGTGTTGAGGACCCCCAGCGCCGTGATGAACACGATGGCGCCGCCCAACACGTAGAGGATGGCCTGGTTGACGTCGTAGATCGTGTTGTAGGGGTCCCGGTCGTTCCAGGCCTGCACCACGTAGCCCTCCAGCGCCGGGTCCTTCGCCAGCGAGGCCGCGTGAGCCCTGGCCGCGCCGACCTCGTCACCGGTGCCGACGTAGATCTCCAAGGCGCCGCCTGGAATGTCGGTCATCCACTGGAGCGCGGGCAGTGGCACGAAGGCTTGGCGGTTCCCGACCACGTTGCCCGTGTCGACGATGCCGGTGAGCTCCGCCTGGATCGGGGAGATCGAGCCGTCCTGGGTCTGACCGAGGAAGACGATGGTGTCCCCGGCGCTCGCTCCGAGCTCCTCTGCCAGGCTGAGTCCGATGACCGCCTCTCCCTCGACGGTGGCCATGCGGCCCTCGACGACGCGGTTGGCCAGGCCGAGCTCGCCCTCCAGCCAGTCCTCCGGCCCGCCGACGAGCTGGCAGAAGATCTCGCCGATCTCCTCGCCGACGCTGGCCGTGACGCCTGTCTTGATGACCGGCCAGGCAGTGAAACCGTGGGCCTCGATGGCCTCTACGACGGGGTCCGCGTCTGCGATGTTGTAGTGGAGCGGCATGAGGCTCTCGCGTGCCTCGAACTCCGGCGTGACGACCCGGACCTCGCCCGCGGTGGCCGCGATGTTCCCGATGGCGCCGCCCAGGACACCGATGATCCAGGACAGGCCGAGGGTGAGCACCCCCGTCCCCAGCAGGACCGTCGTTGCGGTCAGCATCGTGCGGCGAGTGTTCCGCGTCAGGTTGCGCAGGGCGAGGGTGAGCAGGAACATCAGTCCGCCCGCACCGCTTCCGCGGGGTCCAGGCGCGCCGCCCAGTTCGCCGGGTAGAGGCTCGCCAGGGCAGCGACGACGGTGCCGAAGAGCACGCCGGCGGCCACCGGGCCCCAGGAGAAGGCCGTATACAGCGTCGTGTCGAAGGCCAGGGCGGTCCCCGACTCCCCGAGGGCCGAGAAGTCCAAGCCGACGCTGGCCCAGTAGGCGTTGATCGAGCCGCCCACCACTCCGCCGAGACAGCCGGCGACCAGCCCCATGGTGCCGCCCTCGATGAGGAAGAGCCTGCGGATGTCCCCCGGTCGCATGCCCAGGGCCGCCAGCGTTCCGATCTCACGCGTGCGCTCGTAGGTGGCCATGATCACGGTGTTTGCGATCCCCGTCGCGGCGATCGCCATGATCATGAAGACCAGGAACCCGATGGCCTTGCGGCGGACCCGGTTGATCTCGAGCAGGTCCTCTGCGCCTTGCAGGTAGGTCTCGCTCTGCCAGGTGGATCCCAGCTCCGTCGCCACCGCGCTGGCGTCGTCGCGGGTCTCGAGGCGGATCGCGATGTCGCTCGGCCCCGGTGCCTGCACGAGCTCCATGGCCGTGTCGAGGGGCAGCAGGACGGCGTAGTTGTCGATGGCCGGGTTCCGCGTCTTCACGACGCCGGCGACCTCGAAGGACAGGGCGTTGATGGCGCCCGCAGAGGTCCGCACCTGCAGCACGACCGGGGTCCCGGGCGAGGCCCCGACCAGGCGGGCGAGGCGGGCCCCGAGGACCACCCCGTCCCAGCTCCCGTCGAGCTGGAAGCCATCCCGGGGGAAGACCGCCTCATCGGTGGTCGGGTCCAGCCCGACGCCGATCGCCCGCACCGACTCGGCGCCGGCCACAAGTCGCACGTCGAAGCGCAGGCGCTCCGTGGAGGTGTAGGCCACCAGGGCCTCGCCGAGCTCATCCGGCACGGGCTCGAGCACGTCCACCGGCGCCGTCAGGCCGGTCTCGGGGTACTCCGGCGGACGCAGCAGCACGTGGCCCGACTGGGTGTTGATCTGGCTGCGGATCACGTTCTCGTCCAGGCCGTCGACCACGCCGAAGCCCAGGATCATCAGGGCCACCCCCCAGACCACCGCGACGGAGGTGATGACGTTCCGGCGCCGGTTCCTGAGCAGGTTCTTCAGCGCGAGCTGCGCCAGGAACATCAGGAGTCGCCGATGACCTTGCCGTCACGGAGGCGCACGGTTCTCCGCACGCGGTCCATGACGATGGGGTCGTGGGTCGAGAACAGGAAGGTGGCGCCTTGTTCCTCGTTGAGCTCGCGCATGAGGTCGAGCACCGCCTCCCCGTTCTTGCTGTCGAGGTTCGCTGTGGGCTCGTCGGCGATGACCAGCCGGGGCTCCTTGACCAGCGCTCGGGCGATGGCCACACGCTGCTGCTGGCCGCCGGACATCTGGGAGGGGCGCTTGTGCATCTGGTCGGCCAGACCGACCTCTTCCAGGACATTCGCGCAGCGCTCGCGGCTCGGCTCGCGTCCGCCCAGACGCAGGGCGACCTCGACGTTCTCGATCGCGGACAGCACCGGGATGAGGTTGAAGGACTGGAAGACGAAGCCGACGTTGTCGGCCCGGATGTCCCCGAGCTCGGCGCGAGAGAGCTTCGAGAGCTCCTTGCCGTCCAGCACGATCGATCCGCTCGTGGCGACGTCGAGGCAGCCGACGAGGTTCAAGAGCGTCGTCTTGCCAGAGCCAGAAGGTCCGGCGAAGGCCAGGAACTCGCCCTCGTCGATGTCGAGGGTGACCCCGTTGAGTGCGTCGACGTAGCTCTCACCGAGGGGATAGCGCTTTCCGACGTCGCTCAGCGAGAGGATGGGCACGCCCCTGACTAATTGGTTGGCATGCGTCTTGCGCGCGTCCCTCCCGCAAAGTGGGCTCCCAGCTGATAAAACGGTGGACCGGAGGCCCACCACATGCTCCTCGCCCTCACTCTCGTCTTGAGCTGCAACAACCGCAACGGCGGCGACCGTGACCGTAGCGACGGCTACGACGGTCCTGGCTCGGAGGCGTGGGGGAGCGTCGACGTCAGCTGCAACAACGCTGACGACTGCCTCACGGGCGAAGCCTGCCTCCAGAGCGTGTGCCAGCCCGATGCCTGCTCGGGCAACCTCGCGGACACCTCCGCGCCCATCGGCGACAAGCTCACCTTCTTCGAGGAGATGGAGGTCGCCTTCGCCGACACCGAGCCGTGGGAGGGCTACTACCCGGTCGACCAGTACTCCGGGGACCTCGACTACGAGGGCAGCGACAAGGCCACGCAGTACCCGATCACCGGCCTGGCCGGCGGCGACTTCGACGGCGACGGGGTCGGCGGCTACGCGGTCAGCATCGAGGGCAGCCGCAAGATCGAGGTGCTCGACTCCGGCAAGACCGTGGACGTGGACTTCGTTCCGGTCGCGATCGCAGGCGGCGACGTCGACGCCGACGGCGTCACCGAGCTCGTCGCCATCTCGGCCACCGCCGAGGTCGCCATCTGCACTGGCACGGCCTGTGACATCTACAGCTTCGGCGACAGCGGCATCGGGGGCCTCGACATCGCGGTCGGCGACGTCGACGGGGACACCTTCGAGGAGGTCGTGCTCCTGATCTCCTACGACGGCTACAGCGTGCTCTACGGCATGAACGTCGACGCCGAGCTCACCGGCCAGGTCGACGCCTGGTGGAGCGGCGGGGACGACGACAACCTCCACCGCATCACCGTCGGAGACCTCGACGGCGATCGGGTCGCCGAGGTCATCGGGCTCGTCCAGGACAGCTGCTGGGACTACTGCGACGACTACATGATGACCTGGCAGGCCGTCGAGAGCGGCGACGAGGGCAGCTTCGTCGAGCAGTACAACGCGGAGCTCGACGGCATCGCCACCGCCATCGACATCGCTGCCGCGGACGCCGACTTCGACGAGAAGGCGGACATCGTCATCCTCGGCGAGGGCGGCCAGGCGACGCTCGCGCGAGAGGGTGGGACCAGCGGCATCTACGTCCGCTCGGCGATGTTCTCGCTGGGTGTCAGCGTCGACCCCGACTTCGTCGCGATGGCGGACCACGACGGGAACAGCCCCAGGGCGTCCCTGGTCGCCGAGCAGGAGTGCCAGGGCAGCGTGATGCCGGTGATGGTCCTGCTCATCCCGCCCTACGACGCGGCCTACAGCGCTGGCCCGGCCTTCGCCGGCTTCGGCGACACCGAGTCCACGAGCGAGACCTGGAGCGACACCGTCAGCCTCGGTCTCAACGTCGACATCGGCGCCGGCGCGAGCTTCATGGACCTCTTCGGCGCCAACTACTCGACGAAGGTCACCGAGCGCGTCACGGTCATCGAGTCCTTTGGCGAGACCACCGGGGTCGGCGCCCGCTACTTCCTCGAGGGCGACCCCCAGACCTACGGCAACCAGTACGGCGGCGTCGTGCTCGCCTGGGGTTGCTTCGACGCCTACAAGTACGAGATCGAAGACCCCTCCAGGCTCGTCGGCGATGACGGCGAGAGCTTCGTGGTCACCGTGCCCAACGGCGGCGGAATGAGCATCTGGTCCACCCCTCGCTACAACGCGATGGCCGAGCTCGTCGGCCTGCCGGTCATCGAGATCCCCTACACGGTTGGCGACGTCGAGAGCTACCCGACGACTCCGGAAGACCTCAACGGCGACCCCATCCCCGACGAGAAGATGGTCTTCCCGGAGCTCAAGACCTACACCGTCTCCGACATCGGCAAGGTCATGTGGTGGTCGTGGGCCCAGGAAGAGGTGACGAACAGCACCAACCTCGACCACGGCCTCGGAGTGAGCGCGGGGGTCGAGGCCTTCGGCGTCAAGATCGGCACCGGCGTCGACTACGGCTGGGGCGAGGGCTACTCCCTGCGCGTCGGCAAGAACGCTGGCTTCTTCGGCGGGGTGCATCCGATCCCGGACGACCCGAACACCCCAGAGGACGAGTACACGCAGCACGTCTACGAGATGTCCCCGGTGGTCTACCTGCACGACTACATCACCCCGACGGGCGACGAGTCCGCCCACTACGTGATGACCTACACGTCCAAGCGCTAGGGCCCACATGTTCTCGTTGTTGCTGGCCTGCGCCCAGCCGTTGGCGCCGGGTGAGTGGGGGACCATGCGGTGGTTCGCCGAGCTCAAGGGCGAGCAGCCGATGCGGCTCTTGCCTCCCGCTACGGACCGCGACGGCAACGCCTACGTGCTCTACGGCGACCGGGAAAACCCGGAGAGCTACGTCTTCACCGGTGGCGCCCTCGGCGGCTGGTCTGGCGGCTGTGACGCCCACCGGGGCAACCGCGGCCTCCACGGCTTCGTCGGTCGCAGCGACTCGCGCATGTGGTTCTGGAGCGGCGACGCCCTGAGCGTCGTGAGCGGCGAGACCGGAGCCTGTCGCGAGGTCCTCTCGGCGGATCCGGTCACCGGGACCGGGCTCTACTTCCTGGGTGTGATCCCGCGGGTGAGCGAGACGCCATCTCATCGCTACCTGCCGGCGCTGGTCCAGGGGGCCAGCGACACGACGCCCTTCTACGTGACGATGGACCTCGACGAGGACCGTTACTTCGACGCCATCCGCTTCGAGCCCGAAGGAGTAGAGGCCGTCGCCGTCGCTGGTACGGGCGCCGATCCGGTGGCCGACGAAGGTGTCTTCGTCGTCACCTACACCCTGGGCGAGGGCAGCTTCACCCGCGCCATCTTCGTGGCCGGAGACGGGCGCAAGCGCCTGCGCACCCTGGACGTGCCAGAGGTGCTCGAAGAGGACGCGATCCTCGGCTTCGTGCAGTTCGCGGCGGACGGCGTCGGGGCAGCCCTGCTCGAGGACGGGCGGCTCTTGCGCATCGCCCGCGGCCAGGTGTTCATCGACGAGATCGTCGGCATCGAGCCCCATGGCGTGCAGACCTGGAATGGCTCGCTGTACCTCACCGGCCTGGTCGACGGCATGCCCTCCATCCAGAAGATCGAGGCCACCGGGGCCTCTGGCTCGAAGAACTGGACGGCCGCGCGGCAGGCCCAGGCGAACCTCGGCGAGGTCTCGGTGCTCGACGAGCGCAGCGACCCGGCCCTCACGACGGACTGGGCGGAGTCGAGCAGCGCTATAAGCGCGGGGGCGCTGTTGTCGCCCTGGCCCCTCGACGTCTACACGACCGACTCAACCAGCTGGCTGGTGGCGGGACCGGCCTACGAGGCTGGCGCGGAGCCCTTCACGGCGGTGGCCTTCGCGCCGGTGGGGGTGAGCTTCTGATGCTGTGGCTGGTCCCCGCGGCGCTGTCCGCGGACATCGACGCCTGGGTGCGGCCCTCTGCAGAGGCCGTGGTGCGCCCTGATGCCATCCCAGAGGACCAGCTCCAGGTCGGGACCAGCGCGGCCAACGCCGGCCTCGTCGTGACCGGAGACGCGAGCGAGACCGTCAGCGGCACGGTCTACCTCTTGCTGTCCCGGGACGTGGTCGAGGCCGTCACGGCCGTCAGCGCCGTCGACCAGGACAACAACGGCTCCATCGACGGCGTCGCCACCTCGACCCGCTCGGTGGCCTCGTCGCTGGTGCGCGAGGCCAGCCTGACCTGGGCACCGACGGAGTCCTTGGCGCTCAAGGGCGGCCACATGCCGATCCCCTTCACGTCCCAGTCCCAGTCGGCGGACACGGCGCTTCTGTTCGCGACGCGCTCCGGGCCGACCTCCGAGTTCATCGCCGACGACGACCTCGGCGTGCTCGCCCTCGGGTCGCTGGTCGATGTGGCCACCGTGCAGGGCGGGGCCTTCCTCGGCTCGGCCTCTGGGGAGCACCTCCCCGCCGGGACCCGAGGCGGGCTGTACCTGGCCCGGGTCGACGTGCATCCCTTGGGAGATTTCGACTTCGACGAGACCGTTGGCGTCGATCAGCCCCTCCGCATCGGCCTTGGCGCGGGGCTGGCCTGGCACCCCTACGTGGGCTTCGACACAGCCGGCTACGAGGCGATCCGCGTCAACGACGTCCGGGCCGCGGGCTCCGCGCGCATCGGTGTCGCCGGCTTCTCTGCTGGGGCAGAGGTGCTCTGGCGCGAAGAGACCAACGACCTGAACCACCGCCCCAACGAGGCCCTGGGCGGCTACCTCCAGGCGGGCTTCCACAGCGCCGTGGGCCTGGAGCCCGTGGTGCGCATCGGCCTCACGGAAGAGGACCGGAGCTTCGACACCCGCCGCACCCGCTGGCTGGACATCGGCGCGAACTGGTACGCCTCGGAGCGCGTGAAGCTCTCGGCCCAGTACCTCGGAGAGCACCGCCTGACGGAGGGCGAGCTGGCTCACGGAGGGCGGCTGGCGCTGCAAGCGGAGCTGTAGGGCGCGAATCGGTGGAGGCGCGTCGCACCGTCGCTGTAGCGGGCGTTCAGCGCTTCCTCAAGTGGAACGCCCAGCTGTTGCCGTCTTCGTTGGTGGCGATGCCGAACATCTGGTCCGGCCAGGTGGCCACCGCGACGTGCTCCACCGCCATGTCGTTGACCCAGAAGTGGACGACGCCGTCGCTGGCCTTCCAGGTGTTGAACTCGGTCGGCAGGGTGACCTCGAGGGTGCCGTCGTGGTTGAAGGTCAGTTCGAGGTCGACGGGCTGGTCGGGGTCGAGGTCCTCGAGCCGCCAGCTCGTGCCGGCGAGGTCCGCGCGGAGGTAGCCGTCCTCTGGGAGCTCGTCTGGAGCCTGGATCTTGGTGGCCCCGGGAGCCTGGCGGATCAGCGCGAAGCCCCAGGTGTCCTCTGCGTTGCTGGCAGTGCCGCGGACCAGGTTCAGGTCCGTGAAGACGCCTCGGTACTCGACGAAGCCGTCGTTCATGGAGAGCGTGACGACCGCGCCGTCCTGGCCCCAACCGTCGTTGTCCTTGGTCGTGTCCGCGGGGTTGTGCAGCATCGCCACGCCGTCTTCGAGGAACTCGACCTCGTAGGCGTACTGACCGTCGGGCGCGCTGTAGTACAGCGTCCACGGGCTCGTGCTGACGTCCAGCGCCGGGGGAGCGCTGGTGGGAGTGTCACCGGACTCGGGGGTGCTGAACTCGGAGGTCGGGATCTCCTCTGTCCTCGGCAGGTCCCGCAGGGCGAGGGGCGGAATGGGCTCGTCGGGCACCTCGCGGCGGTGGGCCGCGAAGTCCGGGTACTTCACACATGCGAGGAGGAACAACACAGCCGAGAGCTTACTCGTCGAGGCCGTAGCGCGCCGCGAGGTCCGTCCGCAGCACGCGCTGTGGATCGACCTCGGCGCGCAGCTCGTTGAAGGCCGAGATGCGCTCCTGGCCCCAGGCTCGCTGGAAGTGGTGGGGCTGGAGGATGAGGTCCTTGGCCGGGTAGAAGCGCCCGCCGGCTTCGAGCACCATGTCCGAGAACTCCCTGCACATCTGCCAGAGGTGCTTCTTGTTGTCCCGGGTCACGGGGTAGTCCAGCGCGAACGAGTAGCCGTCCAGCGCGTGGGAGAGCAGGAAGTCGTCCGGGCGATAGCGCTTGATCACGCCGAGGTAGCTGACGATCCCTCGCCGCTTGCTGATGCGCAGGATCTCGCCGAAGACCTCGCGCGCGTGCTCCTTCGGCACGAAGGGCTGGTACTGGATGAAGCCGCCGGGGTCATAGGCGTTGCGGAAGCCCGGCATCTGGTCGAGCAGGAAGTGGAAGCCGGCGTGGCTCTGGTAGTGGGGGCGCGTGTCGCCATGGCGCGAGGCCAGGTACTTGAGCTGGTTGGTGAGCTGGACGCCGTAGTTGGAGCTGTAGAAGATCTTCAGCATCGTGGGCACCAGGGGCATCGGCACGCCCATCATCGAGCCCGGCAGCTTCTGGGCCGCGAGCGACAGGGTCTCTGTGGCCTCCGGGTCCTCGCCGGGCTTCACGTAGCAGGCCCGGTGGAGCTGGCCCCTGCCCGCGGGGCTGGAGCCGAAACCGAAGCAGTCGACCCACGAGACGAAGTAGTCGTTGCCTGGCGCCTGCTCGAAGGCCGCGAACTGACCGTCGAGGTCGGGCACCGACCGCTGCTGGACGAGCAGGCGTCCCCCGTGGACGCGCTTGAGCTTCAGCTTCACCCGCGTGATGGCGCCGAGCATGCCGAAGCCCGAGATCACGGCGTGGAAGAGCTCCGGGCGAAGCTCCCGCGACAGGGTCAGGAGCTCTCCGCCAGGGGTGACCAGATCCAGCTCGAGGATGTGGTCGCCGATGCCGCCCAGGGCGTAGTGGTTCTTGCCGTGCACGTTCATCGAGGCGCAGCCGGCCAGGGTCGGCCAGCTCGTGCCGGGGACGATGGGGGGCCACCAGCCATCGGGCAGGGTGTGGTGCCAGAGCTCCTGGATCGTCAGGCCGGGCTCGGTCTCGATGACCCCGGCCTCCGGATCCCAGGACAGCACGCCCTTCATGCGGCGCATGTCGAGGATGAGCTCGCCGGTGTTGAGCGCCGCGTCGCCGTAGCTTCGTCCAGATCCGCGCATCGCCACGCGCACGCCCTCTTCGGAGGCGCGGGAGAACAGCGCCGCGACCTCGTCGGCGGTGCGGGGCTGGGCATAGACCGAGAGCCCGAAGGACGCGAGGCCGAAGCCGTCGAAGACTCGACGGGGCAGCTCGTGCTTGAGCATCAGACGTTCGTCTTACGGAAGATGAAGCTCGGAACGGCCTTGATGATCGACATGATCGGCCACCAGATGAGGGGGACGTAGCCCTCGCCAGTGCCGCGGTGGGCGAGCTTCAGGACGCCAGCGGCGGCCTCGTCGGCGTCGATCATGAAGGGGAGCTGCATCCCTTCGGTCATGGGGGTCCTCACCGGGCCCGGCTTCACCGTCACGACCTCTACGCCATAGCGGTGGCAGCGATTGCGCAGGGCCTCCATGTAGGCCGTCAGGCCGGCCTTGCTGGCGGTGTAGACCGGGGCGCCTCTGCGGCCCCGCTCTCCGGCGACGCTGGAGATGCCCACGAGCGTGCCGCTCCGCTGGGCCTCCATGTGTCCGGCGCCGAGGTCCAGCCAGCGCACGGCGCCGAGCAGGTTGACCTCGAGCATCGCCCGGTCTTTTTCGAAGTTGTACTCCCCCTCTTCCACCTCTGGCATGACGCCGGCGCAGTAGACGAGCAGGTCGAGACCGCCGAGGCGCTCGACGAGGTCATCGAAGAGTGCAGGCGCCGCCTCGTAGTCCAGCACGTCGTGCTCGGCGACGATGACCTCTCCGGCGGCTCTGTTCGCGAGGGCGTCGAGGCGCTCCTTGCGCCTGGCGATGGCGGCGACGGCAGCGCCCTGTGCGGTGAGCTGCAGCACGAGCTGCTCGCCTATTCCCGAACTCGCACCGACGACGATTGCGCGATTGAACATGGCGGGCTCTTAGCCTGTTGTCACCGGCTCGAGCGCTGGACCCTCACGACCTTGCCTCGAATCTCGATTCGGTCGATCCGATCGATGACCTGCGCGGCGAGGACCTCTGGCATGCAGACGAAGCTCTTGTCGTAGCGGACCTCGATGCGGCCGATGCGCACGCCGGGGATGTTGGCCTCGTTGGCGAGGGCTCCGACGAGGTCGCCGGGCCGCACTCCGTGCTTCTTGCCCACCGGCAGGTAGAGCTCCGATTCGTTCTGGTTCTCGTCGGGGGGAGGGGCCTCGATCACGCCGCCTTCGGCCTTGGTCATGAGCGTCAGGGCCGCGACGGCGAGGCGCTCGTGGGTCCAGCCGGCCTCGATGAGCTGCTCGACGAGCTCCTTGGCGTGCTCTCCAGCTGCCTCCAGGCGCTCTCCAAGCCTCTCTCGCTGGCGACGGGCGAGGACGTCGTCGGTGGGAGCGCCCACCCGGGCGATGTTCACCCCGAGCTCGCGAGCCAGGCCCCGGATGCGCTTCTGCTGGATCGGCGTGACGAACGAGATGGCGCGGCCCTGGGCTCCGGCCCGGCCCGTGCGCCCGATGCGATGCACGTAGGACTCGGTGTCGGTCGGCAGGTCCAGGTTGATGACGTGGGTGATGTGGTCCACGTCCAGACCCCGGGCGGCGATGTCCGTCGCCACCACCACGTCCAGCTCCTTGTTGCGCAGGCGCCGCACGACGCGCTCGCGGGCTGGCTGGGAGAGATCCGAGTTGAGCGCCGCGGCGGAGATCCCGACCTTGTCGAGGGCCTCTGCGGCTCGGGCGCAGTCGGCCTTCGTGCGCGCAAAGACCAAGGTGGTGCCTCGGTGAAGTGCGGCGAGCACACGGATCAAGAGCGCCAGCTTCTTCCTGTGCGGCGTGTGGATCCAGATCTGGTCGATGTGGTCGACCGAGAGGGCGCGCTCCTCGACCTGCAGCTCGACCGGGTCGACGAGGTGCTCCTCCGCCACGCGGCGGATCGCGTTCGGCATCGTCGCGGAGAACAGCGCCACCTGTCGGCCCTCGGGCGTCGCCGAGAGGATGTGGCGCACGTCGTCGATGAAGCCCATGCGCAGCATCTCGTCGGCTTCGTCGAGGACGACGACCTCGATGTGCGAGGTGTCCACCCGGTCCCGCTCCATCAGGTCGATGAGGCGACCGGGCGTCGCGACGACGACCGTGGCCTTCTTCAGCGCCGTGATCTGGGGCCCATAGGGCGCGCCGCCATAGATCGTGGCTCCGTGGATGGGCAGATCCCCGCACATGGAGCGGATCGCGCGAGAGGTCTGCTGGGCCAGCTCCCGAGTCGGCGCGAGCACCAGCGCCCGCGGCTTGCGTCCGCCATCCTTGAGGCGATGGAGGATCGGCAGGGCGAAGGCCGCGGTCTTTCCGCTCCCGGTCCGGGCGCGCCCGATGACGTCGCGGCCCTCCATCATCGGGGGAATGACCGCCGACTGGATGGGGGTCGGCGTCGAGAAGCCAAGGCGCTCGCAAGCAGCGAGCAGGCTCGGGTCCAGGGGGAGGTCGGAAAAGGGCGTCAGCTCAGAGATGGCGCCGGATAACGCGTCAGCGCACCTCTACGACGTCTTCGCCGACAATGAGCTGGAAGCTCCGCCCCGCGGCATCTCCCCGGGTGACCTCGGCCAGCAGCCTGACGTCCGAGGAATAGTCCCCCCCCACAGTCGCCGAGATCTCCAGGTAGTGGGCGCACTTGGAGTCCATGCTGTAGCCGAGCTCGTCGAGGTCCTCGCTGAAGCGATCGAAGGCGGCCTCGTAGCCGAGTTCGGCCTTCTCGAGGCCGCGGAGTTCGCTGTAGACGCAGCCGAGCACCCCGGTCTCGTCGAGCTGAGGGACGAGGTTTCCGCCCTCGAGCGCGACCGTCGTGTTCTCGGTCGGTGCCTGTTCGGGCATCCAGGTGTCGCGGTTTCCGAGGACCCCCGGCCCCTCCAGGAAGGCGGCGATGCCGTCTTCGTCGAGGCGCTCGAGCTCGTACTGGTCGTGGTCCTTGATCTGCTGACCGAAGCGCCGGCCCCGGTGCTCGCCGCGGGTGACGAGGGCCTGCAGCGGGTAGGGATCCTCGTGGTCGATGACGTAGGCCACCCACAGCGAGGCGGGCGCCTCTGGCTCCCAGCCCCCCTCCTCCAGGCTGGACGGCCAGCCGTCGAAGGCCGAGTCGTAGGCCAGGCAGGCCGTCCTCATGCCGTAGAGGCCGCCGCTGACGGCTCCAAGGACCCCGGCTTCGTCCAGCAGGGGGAGGAGCGACCCGTCCGGCGCCGTCACGATGCCGGTGGGGTTGGTCTTGCCGCGGCTTCCCTGCAGCCGGACCGGCTCCGCGGTGACCTCCGAGACCTCTGGGACCTCTGGAACCTCGGGGACGATCGGCGTGGCCGGGGTCCCAGCAGGGCCCGCAGCGGGCGGCGGAGCGCTGGCGTCCAGGAGCGCGTAGGTCACGCCGAGGGCCATCAGCAGCCCGGCGACACCCAGGGCGATGGCCACCGAGCGCCCCCTGCTCCTGGGGGCAGGCAGGCCGACGCCGGTCTTCAGGGCCTGGCGCAGCCCGGCCACCTCCTTCGCGAGCCCATCGGCGTCGCGCGGCCGCATGCCGGGGTCCGGCTCCAGCATGCGCTCGAGCAGGGCTTCGACGGCGTGGTGTACGTCGAGCTCGGGCCCCCAGCGCATCGCACCCGACCAGTCCATGAGCCTGGCCGGGTCCTTTCGGGACAGGAGCGCCACCGCCAGCGCGCCCAGCCCGTAGATGTCCGTCGCTGGCGAGGCGTCACCGCGGAGCTGCTCGGGGGCCATGTAGCCGAAGGTCCCGGCGACCGTGCTGCCGCCGAGCTCCGGGTCGCGCAGGGCGTCCCTGACGGAGCCGAAGTCCACCAGCACCAGCCCCCTGTCGCTGCGGATGACGTTGCTGGGCTTGAGGTCCCGGTGGATGACCGGCGGGCTGCGCCCGTGGAGATAGGCGAGCACGCCGAGGAGCTCTTCGACGATGGCGAGGACCTCGTCGACCTCGAAGCGTGTCTCAGCCAGCTCCTGGGCCAGGGTCGGGCCCTCGACGAACTCCTGCACCAGGTAGAGGCGACCGCCCAGGGCGAAGCTCTCGATGGCCCGGACCACCTGGGCATGGTCCAGCTGGGAGAGCACCGCGGCCTCGCGCCTGGCGAGCTCGACCGTCTTGCCGTCCGGGTGGACCAGCGGCATGTCCTTGACCGCCACGGCACGGCCATCGTGTGTCGCTCGGTAGACCACCCCCATCGCCCCTCGGCCGAGGACCTCGTCGAGCCGGATGCGGCCGTCCAGCAGCACGGGCTCGCCGCAACAGCAGCAGGGGTCCGTCTGGCTGGGTCGGCGGCAGGCAGCGCAGATCACGAGCGGAGCATCTCCTGTCGAGGGAGGGGGAGCAAGGGCTGTCGTCCCGGTACGAAGAGAGGGTGACGGGGATGGCCCCCCTTCGTGAGACCGAGGCAGAAGACCTCGGTTCCTTCCAGCAGGGCGAGGACCTCCTGGTCCCGTCCGCGCCAGGCGCCGTGCACACCCCAGGCAGCGATGACCTTGTCGGCCTCTGCCACCGCAGCCGAGATGGCGTCGTCGTTGCGCGCGTCCCCGCCCGGACGGGCGCGTTTCCGAAGGTCGGCTGGCTTCGTCGCCCTCGCGGACCACAGGTTGACGACGACCAGGCGCTCGAAGCCCCAGCGTCCTGAGAAGCCCTCCACCCGCCGGATCGTGGGGTCGCTGCGGACCTCGTCTGCTACCGAGGGGTTGAGCATGATCCAGGTCACTGCGGTCGCCCCCGGTGTGCCTCGGGTGAGGCGGTACCTGTGACTCAAGGGGCCCACAGGGCGCGCAGGGCGCGCCTGACCTCCACCCGCACCATCTTCTTCCTCCAGGTCGCAGGCCAGGTGTGCGTAGACAGCGGCTGGACGTAGCGGTAGGCGGCCTCTGCGAGCTCGTCGACCCTGCGCTCGGAGAAGGCCTGCCAGGGCGCGGGGACCTCGATCGGCCGCGGCCCGACCGCGCTGATGACGATGGTCGTGTCGCTGACAGCGGTGAGCAGCAGGGCGTAGTCGATGGCCTGCCGGGCGCGGAGCTTGCGGAAGGCCGCTGGTGTCCCCAGCGGGACGAAGATGCGCGTGAGCAGCTCGTCGCTCTCCTTGTTGATCCAGCTGCGCCCGTCTTCGCCGTAGAGCTCCGAGACCAGCACCCGGCGAGCTCCCCGCGTCGAGGCCAGCTCGACCTCCGCGCCGAGCACGTGGAGGACGGGGGCGGTGTCGGCCGAGTGCGCCGCGTAGCAGCCGGTGCCGCCGCGGGCGACGTGGCAGATGCCGTCCTCGTCGCACTTCAGGCAGCCGTCCTCTGTCCCGCCAAGCGCGCCGCGCCAGAAGCGGGACTGGTTGTAGAAGCGGCAGCGCGTGTCGAGCATGAGGTTGCCGCCGATGGTCCCCATGCGCTGGATGGTGGAGGTCCCCACCGAGCGACATGCGGCCCTCAAGGCCGGCGGCGTGCTGTCGTGCTCGACCAGCGCGCGCAGGCGGACCCCGGCGCCGATCACCAAGGTGTCGCCTCGGTCTTCGATGGTCTGGAGCTCGGCGACCCGACCCAGCGACACGAGCCGCGCGGGCTCGAGAAGTCCCTGCTTCATGCTCGGGAGCAGATCGGTGCCGCCGGCGAGGACGCGAGCGTCCCCGGACAGCAGGGGCAGCACCTGCTCGACGGTGGTCGGGCGCTCCAGGTCGAAGGGCGGCAGCGGCAGCATCTACTTGGCCGCCGTCTTGCGGTCGCGGCGCTCGATCGCCTTGAGCACCCGGTCCGGGGTGAAGGGAGCCCGGTTGAGCCACACCCCGCAGGCGTCGAAGATGGCGTTGGCGATGGCCGGGACCGTCGCGAGCTGGGGACCCTCTCCGGCTTCCTTGGCCCCTCGCGGGCCCTCCGCGTCGTGGCTCTCGATCAGGATGCTCAGGATCTCCGGGGTCTCGTGGACCGTCGGGATCTTGTACTCGAGCATGCTCGGGTTTCGGTGCAGGGCCGGCCCGGTGAAGACGTGCTCCTCGAGCAGCGCCTCGCCCACGCCCATGTAGACGCTGCCCTCGATCTGGCCCTCCACGATGGTCGGCTGGATCGCGAAGCCGCAGTCGTGGGCGCACCAGATGCGCTCGACGGTGACGAAGCCCGTCTCGGGGTCGACGACCACCTCCGCCACCTGGGCGGTGAAGGAGTACGCGGGGCTCGGACCGACCGACTGGCGCCGGAAGCGGCTCCCGATCTTCGGTGGTGTGTAGTGGCCGACGAAGCCAAGGGTGCCCCGAGCGGCCTCGACCCGCTGGACCGCCTCGCGGAAGGGCAGGGTCTTGCCGTCGACGTCGACCACCCCGTCGTGGAAGCTCGCCTCTTCGCCAAGGACCTCGACCATGGCTGCCTTGAGCTGGCGCGCCGCGGACAGGGCGGCGTTGCCTGCGAAGAAGGTCACTCGCGAGCTGTAGCTGCCGAGATCGACGGGCGTGAAGTGAGTGTCGGCCTCCAGGACCGGACAGTCCCGCGGATCGATGCCGAGCTCGTCCGCGACCAGCTGGGCGAGCATGTGGTTGCTGCCCTGGCCGATGTCCGCCGTGCCGCTGAAGATGCGGACCAGCCCGCTCCGATCGGCGCAGATCTGGACGGCGCTCTGGGGCATCTCGCTCGGGTAGATGCTGTGGAGCGCCCCGCACATGTACGCGCTGGCGGCGATGCCGAGGCCGCGGTTGTCTCCGAGCCTGCCGCGCCTCTCGCGGTACCCGCTGGCCTCCAGGACCGCCGAGATGCACTCGTCGAGGGCCACGGAGGTGATGCGCAGCCCGTTGCTCGTCTCCGTGTCCGGCTCCACCGAGTTCTTCCTGCGCAGGTCTGCCGGGTCCATGCCGATGGCCCGCGCGAGCTTGTCCATGTGCATCTCGAGCGCGAAGCGTGGCTGGATGGCGCCGTGGCCACGCTTTGGCCCGCAGGGCGGGTGGTTCGTGTAGCAGCGGTGGGCTGTGAACTGCCAGTCGTCGAGGCGGTAGGGAAGGGGCAGGAAGACGCCGAAGTAGTAGGCGGTGACGACCCCGTAGCTGGCATAGGCGCCGCCCTCGGCCCAGGCCTCGAAGCTCGCGGCGGTGAGCTTCCCCCCTGCGGTCACCCCCATCTTCAGCCGCATCTTCGTCCGGTGGCGCCCGCGGTGGTTGTAGAAGACCTCTTCGCGGTCCAGCAGGATCTTCACCGGTCGGCCCGTGACCAGGGCCAGCTTGGCGGCGCAGAGCTCGTTGGCGAAGGGGTCCGACTTGCCACCGTAGCCGCCGCCCACGTCGGGCTTTCGGACCCGGACGTCCTCTGGACGGAGCTCCAGGACCCGGGTCAGCGTGCGGTGGAGGTAGTGGGGGATCTGGGTCGAGGACCACAGCTCGACTCGGCCCTGGGGCGCCCGGGCGACCGCGACGTGGGTCTCGAGCGGGACGTGGGTCGAGCCGGGGTAGTCGTAGTCCTCTTCGATGATGATGTCGGCGCGCTCGAAGCCCTCGTCCGGCTTGCCGTAGCGCTGGTGGACTCGGCGGAGGACGTTGCTGGCCTTGCGCCTGCCCTCGTGGAGCACGGGCATCTCTGCGTCCATGGCGTCCTCGATGGAGAGGACCGGCTCGAGCACCTCGTAGACGACGCCTATGGCTCGGGCCGCCCGGATCGCCGTAGCTCGATCCACCGCGGCGACGCAGGCGACCTCTTCGCCGACGAAGCGGACCTTGTCCACGGCCAGGGCGTGTTCGTCCATGGCCACCGGGAGGACCCCGTAGGCGATGGGCAGATCCGCCCCGGTGAGCACGGCGTGTACACCCTCGATCTGCAAGGCCCTGGCTGTGTTGATCGAGAGGATGCGGGCGTGGGCATGCGGGCTTCGGAGGAAGGCCCCGTGCAGCATCCCCGGAAAGGCGAGGTCGTCCGTGAAGACCGCGGCGCCGGTGATCTTGGGGAGGCCGTCGACCTTCACGAGTCTCTCGCCTGCCGGGCCGCGGCGAGGATCTTCGTGTAGCCGGTGCAGCGGCAGATGTTGGCGCCCAGGGCCTCGACCAGCTCTTCGTCCGAGGGCCCCTCGTCCCGCGCCAACAGCGCCACGAGGTTCATGACGAAGCCGGGTGTGCAGTAGCCACACTGGGCGGCCACGTGCTCGTGCAGGGCGGCTTGCACGGGGTGCAGCCCGTCGGCGGAGATGCCCTCGATGGTGGTGATGTCCCGGCCCTCGACCTCTGCCGCGAGGGTGACGCAGGCCAGGGTAGGGGAGCCGTCGACGAGGACGGTGCAGGCGCCACAGTCGCCGATGTCGCAGCCGTGCTTGCTGCCGGTGAGGCCCAGGTCCTCGCGCAGGAGGTCGAGCAGGGAGCGGTTCGCGGGACAGAGCACGGCTCGGCGGTCGCCGTTGACCTTCAGCTCCAGGATCAGCTCGGAGGGCATGACCGGCCTTAACGTCTGTCGGGCCCTTTCAGAGCTCGACCGTCGCCTCCGCCCGAAGGCCCTCGACGTCCACGATGACCCGGAGCGGCATGCCGCGGGCGGTGTCGGGGTCGAAGGGGATGCGATGCAGCAGCGTGAACAGCGCCGGAACGCCGGGATGTTGGGGGAGCTCGCTGTCGGTCCAGTCGGCGATGAACACCGTCTCGAGGTGCTGGTTGGGCTGGACCAGCCCCCAGCGGAGCTCGGCCTCGCCGTCGATCTGGGTGGGCGAGGCCTTGTTGTCGGTCGCCATCATGTAGACGTCCGCCAGCCAGCGGTTCCCCTCCTGGGTCGGGATGATGACGACCTCGATTGCCGCGACCCGGGCCGGCTCCAGGATCGTGAGCTCGACGGTGGTGTCGCTGTCGCCAGTGTCGCTGGTGTCTGCCCCTGCGACGATGCGGACCACTGGCTCTTTCAGCCCGGTGTCCATCATGAACACCGTGAACAGGACCAGGATGAGGATCACGAGCACCGCGCCGATCCCTGCCACCTGGCGTGGGCGTGGGCGCCGGAGCTTGTGGCGCCCGTAGCGCTCGAAGACGACGCCGCATGCGTTGCACTCGAAGGCCGCGTCGCCGTTGTCGACGCCGCACTTGGGACAGGGCTTCACGGGCCCAGTCTATCCGGCGCTCTCCACGGCGCGCTTCTCGGAGGGGTCGCTGGCCGGGTTTGCGAGCCCAAGGGTCAGCATCCACGCGGTCATCGGATACCTTGCCCCCTTCGTCTCATCCTCGAGGTCCTCATGTTGCTTCTCCTGGCCTGCGCCAAGCCGGAACCTGCCACCCCGGTGGACCTGACCCGACGGCTCGGTCCCGGCGAGGCGCGCGCCGGCTTCGTCACCGATGAGGCGGCGCTCTTCGGAGGGATCTCCGCAGAGGGCCGCTCGGGCGACGTCAAGATCTACAACGATCGGGTCCAGTTCGTCATCCAGGGCCTCCGTCCGGGCAACTACTACATGGAACACCCGGGCATGGTCGTCGACGCCGACATCGTGCGCCCGGAGGGACAGCTCGGGCGGGACATGGTCGATGACTGGGGCACCATGGCGGGTGTCGCCCGCATGCAGGAGGGTACGGCCGTCTCCCTCATCGACGACGGGCGGATCTCCGGCAGCGCGATCGTGCGGATCGACGGCGAGGAGATGGGGCTGAAGCTGGCCGAGGGGGCGATGGAGGCTCCGGGCTTCATCCCCGAGCTCGGGCTGGCCATGCGGACCGACTACGTGCTGCAGCCGGAGTCCTGGTTCCTCGAGGTCTACACGACGATCACCGCGACCGAGGGCGAGGCCACCTTCGCCGCCGGGGACCTGCTGATGGGCTCACTGGACGCGGCCCAGCTGTTCTTGCCTGGGCATGGCCTCGGCGAGGTGGACCAGGGCGAGTACGCCTACCAGGCCTTCCTCGGCCGCCGGGGCGAGGGCGCCTTCGGGCTCTTCGCCAGTCCAGGCGGCTACGTGAAGCTGGACGCCACCGCGCAGATCATCTCCTCGCTGGCCGACATGGCGGTCGGCGTCGACGACCTCGTCACGCTGGAGGAGGGCGAGTCCCACACCTACACGCGGCTCTACGGTGTCGGTCCGGATCTCGCGACCCTGGCCTCGTCCTGGCTGGAGCTCTCGGGCGAGGCCACCCAGACCGTCGAGGGAGTGGTCGAGGCACCGGACGGACCGGTCGGCGGGGCCTGGGTGGGTGTGCTCGTCGACGACGAGCCCTGGACCATCGGGGTCACGGATGCAGACGGCGCCTATGGCTTCGAGGTCCCGGAGGGCGACGTCGAGCTGGTGATCTCCGGCCGCGGTCGGGGGCTCAGCGCCGACCACGCCACGGGCTGGGCGAGCTACTCCGCCTACGCCGCCGAGGGTGTGCGCGAAGCCCACCTCGCGGCCCTGCAGCAGGGGGCCGTGGAGGTCCCAGAGGCCGTGGGTCGTGGGATCGCTGTGGACGGCATGCTCGGGGAGCCGGCGGTGCTCTCGGTCAGCGTCACCGATGGGCTCCCCTTCGAGGTGCAGGTCTTCGACAGCGAAGGCGAGGACACCGTCGACACCCGGGTGGTGCCAGACCGCTTCAAGGGCTCGGCAGCCTGGGGCTTCGCCAGGGGCGGGGACATCCAGCTGGCCATCGAGCCCGGGACCTACGACGTGCTGGTCCACCGGGGCGTGCGCTACGAGGTCCACGAGGAGCAGGTGACCCTGGAGGCAGGCGACACCATCGGTGTGTCAGCCGTGCTCGACGAGGCCTACTCCCTGCCCGACTGGACCGCGACCGATCCCCACGCCCACGCCTCTCCGAGCCAGGACGGCGGCTGCCCGATGGAGGACCGCATCGCCGTTGCCGCGGCCCGCGGGGTGCAGGTCCACTTCGGCACGGACCACGACCACGTCTCGGACTACCGCCCCCTGGTCGAGGCCATGGGGCTCTCCGACGTGATGCAGTCCGTCGTCTCCGACGAGATGAGCCCGGTGGTGCGCGGGCACGTGAACGTCTACCCGATCGAGCCCGACTACGAGCTCTCCAACGGCGGGGCCTGGGCCTGGTACGAGGAGCTCGTCCAGACCACGGAGGAGCAGTTCGAGATCCTCCGGGCTCGGCACCCCGAGTCGCTGTTCCAGCTCAACCACCCGGTGGACAGCGGCGTGGCAGAGGCCGCGAACTGGAGCCCCGGGCGCATCGGCAATCCCGACAAGTGGGTCGAGGACTTCGACGCGATGGAGGTGCTCAACAGCGGCTCCTACGACAGCTACCTGCCGCTGTACATCGACCTGACGAATCGTGGCTACCGCCCGACCCCGACCGGGACCTCCGACACCCACGGCCACGTCAGCGGCAGCCCCGGCTTCAGCATGACCTTCGCGAACGTCGCGCTCTCGGACTGGGACAACGACGCCCTGGTCGATGCCTGGTACCGCCGCGCGGTGGTCGTCTCGCGGGGGCCCTTCATCTCCACCTCGCTGGACCCGGGAGCCGAGGTCGTCGGGCCCCAGACCCTCGACGTCGAGGCCCTCTCACCCAGCTGGATCGTGGTCGATCGGCTGATCCTGCTGGAGAACGGCGAGGCCATCGAGACCGTCGAGGACACCGTCGCCAGCTTCACGCTCGATCCTGACGAGGACGCGGTCTACATCGTGCTCGCCGAGGGCGACACCTCGATGGCGCCGGTGGAGGGCGACACCCCCTGGGCGATGACCTCGGCCATCTTCCTGGACGTCGACGGCGACGGCTTCGAGCCGCCCCTGCCTGGCTTCGAGTACGGTCCCTGAGTGCTCTGGCTCCTCGCATGTCCACCCCCGGCGACGCCTGGCGACACCGGCGCTGTCGTCGGCGAGACCGGCGGCGAGGACAGCGTCGTGGACACCTCCTGGCCCGATGACTCGGACTCGGCGGAGGAGACCGGCGAGCCCGTCATCGACCTCGACGAGGACGGCTTCCCTCGCGAAGAGGACTGCGACGACGGTGACGCCTCGATCAACCCGGACGCCGAAGAGGTCTTCGACGGCTTCGACAACGACTGCGACGGGGTGATCGACGCCAGCGGCAGCTATTCGGGGAGCTTCGGGATCGCCGCTCGGGGTTGGTTCGAGGGGGATCCCCACGACCTCGCCTACGACTGCCCGATGGAGATGGAGCGCGAGCTGATCTCGGCGGACTGGGTCGTGACCTGCACGATCCCCTCGGGCGACGAGTGGGGGAGGCTGCTCCTGGGCGAGACCCTCACCCTCATCCCAGAGGACCCCTACCTCTGGGAGCTCGACAGGTGGGACGGGGACGTCATCGTCACCTCGTCGGACGGATGGGACACCTACGGGACTGGCAGCCTGAGCTGGAACACCATGGAGAAGGCGACGCTGGTGGTCGGGCTCGACACGACCTGGCTCGACTTCACGGGCAGCGGCAAGCTGAAGCGCTGAGAGCGATCGGCCGCTCAGGGGCCGCCCGCCTGTAATCGGCTGTAATGGTCTCTTGCCCTCGCCCTGGCGTAGAGTCACTTCATGGCTCTTCTTCCGCGTCTCCTTGTGGTCGACGATGATGAGCTGGTGGGGAACTCCTTGCGGCGCCTCTACCGTCATCGTTTCGAAGTCACCGTCGTCCAGAGCGTCGAGCACGCCCTGGGCATCCTCCCGGAGGCGGACGTCGTCCTCTGCGATCTCAAGATGCCGAGCCGCGGCGGGATGGAGTTCTACGCCAGCGTCCGGCGTGACCGCCCGGAGATGCTGGGGCGCATCGTGTTCATGACAGGCGATCTCTGCTGCATGGACACAGAGGAGTTCCTCGCAGGCGTGCCGAACCCACACTTCGAGAAGCCCTTCGATCCCGATCGCGTCGGAGACACCCTCTTCGAGGTCGCCGCGGCCTGAGCGCTCAGTCTGGAAGGGCGGTGTCCGCTCGTCCAACTCCAGCGGTCGCGGAAGCGGCAGGGGTAGCGGGAGCGGGGGCGGCAGCCGGAGCGGGATCGGCAGCGGTCGCGGTCGCGGTACGAGAGCGAGAGCGCTGATTCCGCTCAGGGCTTTGGCCGCCCAGCGCCGGGTCTCTTCAAAAGGCCTCCGGGGCTTCGTCGGCGGCCCCGCCTGGGGCGAGGGGCCGCCTCCTCAACCCCTGCGGCTCCCCGATGGAGAGACCCTCATGCGCAGCACGACCAACTACTTCCCCTTCGAGCGGACCGACGTCTACACACTCTCGGTGAGCGTGAACCGCCGGGTGGCCAAGCTCCGGTGGCCGACCGGCCGGGGGCACCTGAAGGACCAGGCAATCCGGGCGGCGGACTCGATGGTGCTGAACCTGGCCGAAGGGTGGGAGCGGGGTCACCAGACAGGCGCCGCGCGGAACCACTTCCGGATCGCCAAAGGCAGCGCGGCCGAGGTGTTCGCAGTGCTGGACATCCTCGAGGTCGAGACGGAGCTTCGAGACGACCTCCGGCGGGTCGGCGCGATGCTCGCCCGGCTCGCTCGGTGAGGCGCCGCCTCGAGCGGAGCGCAGGACGGATTCGCTGATCTCAGCGGGGGAAGGTGAGGTCCTGGCGGTAGATCCAGGTCTCGCCCTTCTGGCCCTCGAGCCAGGAGAGATCCGGGCCCTCCGGGTCGCTCGTGTAGTTCCAGACCTCGTACTGGCCGTCCTCACCGAGGATCGACGCGAAGCAGGTGTCGCCTCGGGAGGGGAGATCCAGCACCCACTCCACCTGCAGCGAGAGGGGGTGGACCTCCCACAGGGAGCAGCGCTTGGGCTCCTGCCAGTAGGAGGCGCTGTAGAAGAGGAAGGCCTCGTCGTGGTCGAGGTCGTCGCGCCCGAGGTCGAAGTGGCCGTCATCGGTGACGTTGCGTCGTCCGATCAGCCAGATGCGCCCGTCGTCCTCGAAGACCAGGGGGCTGTCGTACTTCTTGGGGTCGTGGCGGCACTCCCAGTCCGTCGGCGCCTCGGCCTCGCCGCGGCAGATCAGGGAGCCAAAGCCCTCCTCGTCTCCGGCTTCGTTGCGGACCACGGCGACGAGGTCGCCCTCTGGCGTGAAGGCGAAGTCGGTCTCGGAGCCCCCGCCGGTCAACACGGTCGCGCCCGACCAGTCGAGGCCGTCATCGGAGCTCAGCCACTTCACCTCGAGCGCCGGGAGGCCGTCCTGGTCGTAGATGTCCTCGCCGCCCACGTAGCCGATCATCGTCGGGACCCCGTCCATGACGCGGGTGCGCCAGGGGATGAAGCCGTCCTCGAAGATCCACTCCGGATCGGACCAGCTCTGTCCGTCGAAGACCGCGCGCATCGTGCCCTGGGGTTCGAAGGCGAGGGGGTCCGTGCCCAGCACCGCCCAGTGGAGGATGAGCTGTCCGTCCAAGGACAGCAGGCGAGGCTCCCGCAGGTCGGTCGCCATGAAGATGGGCAGCGACAGCTCCCAGTGCTCCCGATCGCTGGAGCGGAGGACGTAGAGGTGGACCTCGTCGCTCGCGAAGTGGTCAGGGCCGGTGCGGAAGGCGAGCCAGGTCTGGCCTTCGTGCTCGACGACGTCGAGGTTGTTCGCCGCGGGCTGGACCTCCACCTGCTCGGGCAGTCCGGCGCTGGGTACCACCCGCGTCAGCTGGCCCAGCTCGGGGGGGGAGGGGATGATCCCGACCTCTCCGGCGCAGGCCAACAAGAGCCAGGTCACAGGAGCGCCTCGACCTCGGGATCCAGGTAGAGGCCCTCCAGCGCCGCGACGGCCCAGGGCGCCTCCAGGGTGCGCAGGGCGCGGACCGCGGCGATCTGAACCGGCCGGAGCTCGGACCACATGCTGCCCTCGAGGAAGCGCACCGGGCCCTGCGGTCGTCCGTCCATCAGGGACTCGCAGCCCGCGCAGACCAGGATCGCCCAGTCCTCGTCAGGCTCTTCGAGGGGGGAGCCCGCGACCTCGACGACCTTCAGCTTCTCGCTGGACTCGCAGAGCTCACAGCGGGAGCGCGCCCGCCTCGAGAGGTTCTTGCCCAGCGCCGAGACGGCCTGCTGCCAGGCCTGGTGCTTCTCACGACCTCTTGCCACCGTGAACCTCCTTGATCCTCAGCGGGCGCATGCACTCCGGACACTGGTCTTCGAGTCGACGCTCGGTGACCGCGCCGCCTGGAATGACGACCTCTCTCTCGCAGCTCGGACACAGGGCGTTGATGTCGAGGATCTCGGCCTCGGTCTGGAATGTCCGCCACGCCATGACGAAGCCGATGAGCGGAAACAGCCAGGTGGCGAAGAAGTGGACGATCGGGATGAAGATCGCGCAGGCGCCCAGGACCAGCCCGCCGATGGCGAAGGCCGCAGCCTTGGCCGTGCGCGTGCCGTCAGCGTGCTCGACGTAGCGACCCTCGCCTTCGGTGTACTGGCCTGTGTCCGTCTCGATCAGGACCCTCATCTGGCCTCCGCGCTGAGCATGCGCTCGAAGCGGTCGCCGCCCTCGTCCTCGTCGAAGGGGCAGCTGACGCTGTCCTCGCCGAGGGTGACGGTGACGGTCGGAGCGCTGGAGTCGCCCTCCACCATCACCCGCGCGCCTTCGATCGGCACCCGGCCGTCCACCTGCCAGAGCTCCCAGCGCACCAGCTCGCCGGCCAGCACCATGCAGCCGGAGCTGCCGTCGCCCAGGCTCGAGTGGTCATGGTAGAGGTCCGGCAGTTCGTCGTCGCCGAGCAGCTCGTGGCGCCTCATCTCCTCTGTGCGCCAGGGCTCGACGCTGACTCCGCCGACCAGCTCGTGCGGGTCGAGGGCGTTGGCGACGATGGCGTGCATCGTGCCGATGGCGCAGAGGGCAGCGGAGGCCGCGATGCCGAGGATGAGCAGCACATAGGCCGCAAGGCCCAGCCTCTGGACCGACGCGAGGCAGCCCTCTGGCTCCTCGTTCGCGACCTTGGGGATGTGGCGACTCACGGCGGCGCTCGATAACTCGCCGGATCCGCCGGGAGTCTGCGATGAAGCTCAGGGGCGACAACCAGCGCGCTCGTCTCGAGAAGAAGCTGATGCGCGAGATCGGGCGCGTCAACGGCGACTTCGACATCATCGAGGCCGGCGACGCCGTCATGGTCTGCCTCTCGGGCGGCAAGGACAGCTACGTGCTGCTCCACCTGCTCTCGCGCATCCGGGTCAAGGCGAACCTCGACCTGAGGCTCATCGCCGTGAACCTCGACCAGGGCCAGCCCGGCTTCCAGCAAGAGGTCATCGCCCGGTGGTGCGAGGCCGAGGGCCACCAGCACCGGATGCTGCAGCGGGACACCTACAGCATCGTCATGGACAAGATCCCCGAGGGAAAGACCTACTGCAGCCTCTGCAGTCGGCTGCGTCGCGGCATCCTCTACAAGGCGGCGGTGGAGCTCGGCTGCAACAAGATCGCCCTGGGTCACCACCGCGACGACCTCGTCGAGACCCTCATGCTGAACCTGCTCTACAGCGGCCAGCTCAAGACGATGCCGCCCAAGCTCTTCGCGGACGACGGCGCCAACGTGGTCATCCGGCCGCTGGCCTACTCGGCGGAGGCCGACATCGCGGCCTTCGCGGAGCTGGTCGGCTTTCCGATCCTGCCCTGCGATCTCTGCGGCTCCCAGGACAACCTCCAGCGCCAGCGCATCAAGCGGTTGCTGGCCGGGCTCGAGGCGGAGAACCCGAAGATCAAGGGCAACATGATGGCCGCGCTGGGCAACGTCTGCGTCAGCCACCTGCTCGACACCGAGCTGCTCGCCTCGCTGGCGGCTCAGAGGGACAAGCCACCGTCCACCGTGAGCACGTGGCCCGTGACGTAGGTCGCCGTGGCCAAGAACAGGGCGGCCGCGGCGATGTCACCCGGGCTGCCGAGAACTCCGGCCGGGATCGCCGCGCGGAGCCGCTCGACGACCGGATCGGCGACGCCCTCTGGCATCAACACCGCGCCTGGAGCGATGGCGTTCACCCGCACCTTTGGCGCGAGTTCGATCGCGAGGGCCCGGGTGAGCCCGACCAGCCCGGCCTTGGACGCCGTGTAGTGCGAGTACCCGGTCTCCGGGCGCTCGATGTCCACGATGTTGATCACGCAGGACAGGCTTGGCGAGAGCGCCTGGGTGAGCAGGAAGGGGGCCCGCAGGTTCAGCGCTATCGTGGCGTCGAGTTGCTCCAGGGAGACCTGTGAGAAAGGGACCTTGGCCCAGGCCGCTGCGCTGTTGACGAGCACGTCGACGGCGCCGGCTTCCGCTGCCATGCGGCGGATCTGGGCGGGGTCGCGCAGGTCCGCGCGGAGGTCTCCGTCAGAGGTGTGGCCGTGCCGCAGGACCTCGTGCCCGGCGGCGGAGAAGGCATCGGCGATCGCGCCGCCGACCCGGCGGACGCCGCCAGTGACCAGCACCCTCATCGCTTCTTGTGCTCCCTGATCAGCCAGCGCCGGTGCTTCTCCAGGTCGTCGGCGAGCACGGCCTCGAACTCCAGGTGCCCGTCGCGAAGGGGGTGGTCGAAGCCAAGCCGCCATGCATGCAGCGCGACCCGCCGGAGCGAGCGATCCCCGCGTCGCCCGTAGAGCGGATCCGCGAGCACGGGGTGGCCCGTGTGAGCCAGGTGGATCCTGACCTGGTGGGTGCGTCCGCTCTCCAGGCGCGCCTCGACCAGGCAGACACCGCGGGGCAGGTTCTCGATCCCACGCGCGTGCGTCACCGACGCGAGCCCGTCTCGCACCACCGCTCGACGACCGGTGTGCTCGTGGCGTCCCAGCGGCGCGTCGATGCGCGTCCAGGCGGCGGGGAAGTGTCCGTGGACCAGGGCGAGGTAGCGACGCTCGACGGTCCGCTGCTCCAGGAGCCGCTTGAAGGCGTTCTGGGCGAGCTCGGTGAGCGCGACCATCATGAGACCGCTGGTGGGCTCGTCCAGGCGGTGGACCGGTCGGGCCTCGCCGAAGACGCGAGCCAGCAGCGAGACGAGGTTGTCCTCCGAGCCCCGCTTCGGCGCGGCGACGGACAGCAGGCCTGATGGCTTCCAGACGACCGCGAGGTGGTCGTCTCGATAGATCACGGCCGGGTCGCGGCCGACGACGATGCGGGGAGCCCGCTCGCGAATCTCGACCTCTGCCGGGGCGACGTCTCGCCCGGCGTCCGCCGTCGGCACTCCGCGCACCCAGACCTTGCCCGTCTGGAGCGCCTTCTTCATCGCCGCCCCGCTCAGCCCGCGGTCCTTGAGCACCTCTCCGAGGGTCATCGGTAGCTGACCTCGATGATCACCTTGGTCCGCTTGCCTCCCGGGGTGGAGAAGACGATCTCGTCGCCCTCCTCCTTGCCGATGAGCGCCCTGCCGATGGGGCTCTTGTAGGAGATCCGTCCCCTCGGCGGGTCGATCTCGTCCTCGCCGACGATCTGCAGGGTCTGCTCTTCTCCGTCCTCGTCTTCGAGCACCACCGTGGCGCTGAAGCGCACGACGTCACCCGCGAGCTCCGCGGGGTCGACGACCTCGATGCTCTCGATGCGCTTGGAGAGGTAGCGCAGGCGCCTGTCGATCTCGCGGAGCCGCTTCTTGCCGTAGATGTACTCGGCGTTCTCCGAGCGGTCCCCGAGGGAAGCGGCGTAGGCCACCTCCGCGGTCATGCGTGGGCGCTCCACCTTGAGGAGGGTGTCGTACTCCTCGACGATGCGCCGGTAGCCCGCGGGGGTGATGTAGCTCGGCATCCTGCCTGCCTATCGCCCTGGTGCGAGCGCGGCCTGCCACTCGCTGCTCAGGGGCTCGGGCCAGCCCAGCTCGGACAGGAGGATGCCCTCTGCGGCGAGCACGCCGACGAGCTCCTCGATCTGCAGCTCGGCGAGGTCTTCGATCGGGATCGCGGCCCCCTGGGCGCGGGCTGCCGCGGCGTCTTCGGCTGGGAGCTCCTCGGCGAGGGCCTCCCAGCGCGCCGGTGCGCTCTGGAGGTGCTGGTCGAGCTCTTTGCGAGTGCCCTTGCGCAGGTGGCCGATCGGGGACATCTCGGGCCACCGCTCTTGTCCCCCGGTCGGGCTCAGATCCAGCGAGGTCGGCAAGTCACCGCCTCGGTCTCCCGGGGCGAGCAGGTGGCTGCCCGGAGGGGCGGTCGTCGCGTCCAGGAACCCGGGTCCGCTGAACACGATGCTGCCGTCAGCCTGCAGGGTGGCGCCCTCCGGGAGCGCGGCGTCGATGTCCGCTCGGGGCAGCAGCAACAGCAGGGACAAAGCGAGCCCCGCCGCGCCCGCGAGGAGGACCGGGTGGCGCCGGACCAGGCCCTCGAGCGGGCCGGTCTCGCGAGCTCCCAGGGCGTGCCAGCAAGAGCGCGCGAGCACCCCGGCCCAGAGCAGGTAGCCAAAGATGACGCAGGAGACCGTCGCGTCCTCGACCATGAACTCCACCCGCGGCAGGACCAGGCCGCCCACCACCGCCACCGCCGAGATCCCCCAGCGCCAGCGTGGGCCATCGTCCAGCGCCCACAGGGCGAGCCAGACCATCGCCGGCGCATAGAGCGGGGCGTAGAGCACGTGGAAGGCCGCGGCGTCGGCTCCGAGCCAGGCGAGCAGCAGCGCGCCGCAGCCGACCTGGACCTCGCGGGAGGGCCGCCACAGGCAGAGTCCGGCGCTGGCCCCCAGCGAGGCGGCCAGGAGCCCGCGGTGGCGCAGGGTCCCCAGCTCGACGAGCCAGGCGGGGAAGCGCATCGCGTCCAGCCATCCGGGGGCCACCGCGTCCTGGAACTGCGCCGTGGTCCGGAGCGCCGCGGCGAGCTCGGCCGGGGAGGTCGCCAGGAAGCTCAGGAGCAACACGGGAACGCCGATGAGGAGACCACCGACGGCGGTCTTCCAGCGCTTCGCGAGCAGCCAGGGAAAGACGAGCACGACGGGCACGAGCTTCAGGCAGGCGCCGACACCGACGAGGGCCCCAGCGAGCAGATCCCGGTCCCTGTGGATGGCGAGGAGCGCGGCGGCCCCCAGCAGGGCCAACAGGGCGTTCACCTGCCCGAGACGGGCCGCCTCCGCGGTCGGCAGGAAGAAGCCCATCAGCGCCACGCCGACCCCGGCGGCCACCCAGCGGTCGCGCCCGCCCGGGACGATCGCTCCGACGCCCAGGGACGCTGCCAGGAGCAGGGCTCCCCAGAGTCGGGTGAAGCCATCCCAGGACAGGGCTCCCAGGGGCGCCATGAGCGGGGCCGCGGTGGCCGGGTAGAGCGTGCTCCAGATCGCCGCGCCGACCCGCAGGCCCCGGCTGTCGTAGACCTCTTGGAGCGAGCTCGGATCGACGGGGCTGAGGCCTTCGAGGAAGGCCGCGCCGTAGAGGTAGAGGGGCAGCGCGTCCGACATGCGCGTCTGGCCGTCGTAGAAGATCGAGCCCATCGCGGCGAAGAGGACGCCGGATAGGGCCAGGGCGATGGCAGCCCCGCGCTTCACGTGACGAAGACCGGGACCTGGGACGCTCCGGTGGAGACGTTCGCCAACGGTCCCGTCGCCAGTCGACACAGGAAGCCCGCGAAGCGCCCGCGGATCAGGAATGGGTCGAGGTCCACGGCCCGCTCCTTCAGGGCGTAGCCATCGCGCGCGTCGGGAAAGGCCACGAGCTGGTGCGGTACCCGCCGCTGGAGGATGTGGCCCGTGGCCGACTCCAGCGCCTCGACCCAGTCCGCCTCGGCGCTCTGCCACCCCAGCACCACCCCGGCGCCGCCGTGGCCCACCAGCGGCTTGAGCACGAGCTGCTGGCGGTCTTCGATGGCCATCGCCAGGAGCTCCTCGTCGTCGGTCACGTGCGTGGTCCAGGGCACGTGCTCGACGATCATGCGGCGCTCGGACGCCGACAGCTGGCTCTGGAACTCCGGGTCGTGGAGCAGGGCGAAGAGCCCCTTGCTGTGCAGGAGCACCGTGCGGAGCGAGTTGACCATGCAGATGGCGCCGGCCCTGTAGGCGTCCATCAGGGCCTTGCACTCGTCTGGTCGGGCCAGGATGTCCGAGACCAGCAGGCGGCGGTAGACGAGCCCGACGACCTCGCCTCGGAGGAACAGGCGCCCGCCGACGAAGTCCAGGTCTCGCGGGTCGGCGATCTCGCAGCGCACACCAGAGGCGCGGAAGGTCTGGCGCAGGAGCTCGAACTCCCAGCGCGTGGGCACGTCGCGGAAGTCCACGATGGCGATGAGGGGGGGGCCCGAGCCGCCGAACTCCTTCCATACCTCCTGGACGGCTCGCACGAGGTGTGGCGCAGAGGACAGGGATGTCGCTGCCATGCTCCGCATCAGCGGGTCCCGGGCGAAGACGGCCGAGAGCGCGTCCGCGTAGCCGATGCCCGCGGGGGACTCGGCGTTGAGCTCGAGGAAGCGTGGGACGTCGCCGTCCACGAAGCAGTCGACCCTGGCGATGGTGGCAGCGGACCGGTAGCCGGGCTCGATGCGAGCCAGCTCCAGGGCTGCGGGCGTGATGCCCATGCGATCGGCGAGGCTGGCGGGACGTCCGTCGAGGCCCTCTTCGATGATGGCGTTCTTCAGCTTGCGGATGGCGCGGTGGAGGAGCCCGAGGGCGCGGGTCACGCGCTTGACCAGGGCCTCGTCCACGAAGTGGGGCCGGCGGTGTACGCAGAGGGGCTCGCCGTCGTAGATGGCGCCGGAGGCGACCACCTCGCGCAGGAAGACCTCTGGGGAGATGGGGTCCCGGCGTATGCGCTCGTGCCAGCGGGCGATGGGGTCGATGGTTAGAGGTCCTTCGTGTTCTCAGGCTATTCCGACCTGCTGGGCCAGGAGCCCACGATGCGGCAGCTCGTCCAGAGCGCCTCTGCCGGGACGCTGCACCACTGCGTCATCTTCGAGGGGCCGCCGAAGGTCGGCAAGCACACGGCCGCAGTTCGTATCGCGATGGCGGCCGCCTGCGTCGGACGGGGCGACCTCAGGCCTTGCGGCGCCTGCCCCTTCTGCCGCCAGATGGCCAAGGGCCTCCACCCCGATCTGATCGAGGTGGTTCCGGATCCCGGGCGTAAGAGCGGCACGATCAGCGTCGCCCAGGCTCGTGAGCTCACCCGCCAGGTCCGCCTGCGGCCCTACTCGGCGCGGCGGCGCACGGTCATCATCGATCCGGTCGACATGCTCGTGCCCCAGGCGAGCAACGCCCTGTTGAAGACCCTCGAGGAGCCCCCGGAGGGGACCGGCTTCATCCTCGTGACGGCGCGGGTCAGCTCGTTGTTGCCGACGGTGCTCTCTCGCTCCCAGCGCGTGCGGTTCCGGGCGGCTCCAGAGGCTGAGCTCGTGCCCTTCCTCGAGGCCCGCGGTGTCGAGGACGCCAGGAGGATCGCGCGTCTGTCCATGGGCTGCCCTGGCAGGGCGCTCGAGCTCGGCGAGGGTGGCCTGGCCGAGTTGGACGCGGTCAGGACCCGCCTCGTCGAGTTGGTCGACGGCAGCCTCCGGGAACGTCACGCACAGCTCGACAAGCTGTCGAAGCGAAAGGGCTCCAAGGCAGAGGTCCTCGCCTTGCTCGATGCCCTGGAGGTGCTCCTCGCGGACGCCTCCAAGTGGGCCTGCGGTGGCCGCGACGAGCTCGTGAACTGCGACGACGAGGAGCTCGTCCGGCGCTGGTCGGAGGCCCTCTGGCCGCGGGGCATCGAGACCCTCGCCCTGGAGATGGATCTCGCCCGCCAGCGCATGGAGGTCAACGTCAACCCTCGGCTCATGCTCGAGACGGTCCTGGCCCGCACGGCGAGAGAGCTGAGGTGATCTTCGACAGCCACTGCCACCTCGATCCCCGCAACTACGGCGGCGACGCTGGCGTGGACGCGGTCGTCGAGACAGCCCGAGCCGCTGGGGTCACGCGCATGCTCAACGTGGGCGCTGGCTACGGTGACGGCTCGGCCCAGCGCGCCCTGGCCGTCGCCGATCGGCACGAGGGCATCTGGGTGAGTGTCGGCCTCCACCCGCACGACGCGAAGCTCTTCTCCGAGTCCGTGCACGAGACGCTCCTCGCCATGTCCGAGCACTCCAAGGTCGTGGCCTGGGGAGAGTGCGGCCTCGACTTCTTCTATGACCACAGCCCACGGGACCAGCAGCGGCTGGCATTCCGCCGACAGATCGAGACGGCGCTCCGGCTGGGGTTGCCGCTCATCATCCACGACCGGGACTCGGCGGGTGAGACGCTGGCCATCCTCGACGAACAAGGCGCCTTCGATGGCCGCGTGCTCTACCACTGCTTCGCCGGTGACGCCGAGCAGATGGAGGCGCTCGTGCAGCGCGGAGCCCTCATCTCGATCCCTGGTGTCGTCACCTACAAGAAGGCCGCCGACATGCACGAGGTCGTCCGCCGGGTGCCTGCGGGCCACTACCTCGTGGAGACCGACGCGCCCTTCTTGACCCCCGAGCCCCTGCGCGGTCGTCGCAACGAGCCCTGCCACGCGGCGCTGACGGTAGAGGCCATCGCCCGGCTCCGCGGATCGACCCCTGCCGACGTGGCGCGCGAGACCTGGGACAACGCCACCGCATTCTTCGGTCTGTAGATGCTGCTGTTGTCCGCGTGCGCTCCCTCTGTCGAGGTCCCCGGGGATCCAGACGGCCTCGACTCGGTCGAGGAGATCGGCGGGGTGGAGGAGACCGTCGACATCTACGAGCTGCCAGCGGACATGCCCACGGTCGAGGTCATCATCACGGCAGAGGCGATGGCTCGGCTCGACGCCGACCCCTACCTTGCAGAGGACGAGACCGGGACCTTCGTCGACGGGACGGGGCGCAGCTACGAGGTCGACCTCAACTACCGGGGGGCCTACGCGCTCAAGAGCGTCATGGCCTACTACGACCTCCGCAACTGGAAGGTGAAGTTCGGCCAGGACGACGACTACCTGAGCAGGCGGGAGTGGAACTTCAACTACGAGCCCCACTTCCGCCAGAAGCTGGCCTATGACCTCTTCCGCTTCGCAGGCGTCGAGGTGCCCTCGGCCCAGCACGTCGTGCTCCTGCTCAACGGCAGCTACCAGGGCATGTACCTGCAGTACGAGGATCCCGACAGCAAGGGCTGGCTCGACGACAGCTTCGGGGACGACGGGGGCGACCTCTACAAGGCGGCCACGGATCTCCCCGGGGTGCCCCAGTGCTTCGCGGACCTGACCGTGCTCGGCTCGGAGGACGCGGACTACGACTGCCACTACCAGAAGAAGACCAACCACAAGGACGCGCCAGGGGACTTCGGCGTGCTGCGTAGCTTCATCGACGGGCTGGCCCAGAGCGATCCCGCCTGGTTCGAGGAGAGCTTCGAGGTCCAGTCCTTCCTGGCCTACCTCGTGGTCTCGAACTTCATCGCCAACTGGGACTCCTACCCCCAGCGGCCCAAGAACTACTGGCTCTACGAGGGCCCGCGGCGCGTGGTCTTCATCCCCTGGGACCTCGACGGGACCTTCAACCCCAACGTCGACGCCACCTTCAACCAGATGGGAACGACCGCGTCGGTGTTCTTCGAGCTCTTCGGTGACGACTACGACCCGCCGCACGAGAGCGAGGGCAACGAGAGACCCCTGGTCCATCGCCTGCTCGCGGACCCCGACGTCGAGGCGGCGTACCTGGCGAAGTACCGAGAGGTCGTGGAGGTGCTGGCGAACCCCGACTACCTGCAGCCCCGGCTGGAGGCCCTCACCGAGATCGTCGATCCGCACATCTCCGAGACCGATCGCGCTCGCCTCGGTCCCTCGAACGACAGCCTCCTGTACTTCGTACAACAGCGGCACGGGGTGGTCAGCGCGGAGCTGGACTCCCTCCAGTGATCCAGTCCAGCGTGTGGCTCCACACGGGGGTGCCCACGCCGGCTTGGAAGTAGCCGAAGTGACCGATCGAGCGGACCCCGAAGCGCCGCGGATCGACGTGGTCCATCGTGACCTCCGCGGCGGTGAAGCGCTCATGCAGGGCCTCGACCGCGTGCAGGCAGCCGAAGTGCTCGTCGTCCGTGAAGCTGTAGGCCAGGACGCGGCCCTCGTAGGTCGCCGTGTGGTGCTCCAGCCCGAAGGGGCCGTAGAGGTAGGCAGGGTGGCGCCCCCACTTCGCCCAGCCTCGGACGACCTCTGAGCGGGTGTCGGGGCCGAGCCCGAGGCGGCCAGCCGGGAAGATCGGAAGGGCCCTGCCGATCAGCGGAATCGCCGTGTACCAGGCGAGGATCCACAGCCGGTCGGGCAGGGGCCAGTTCCCCCACCAGGCCGCAGTCGCTGCCACGGTGATCACGCCGTCGAGGTCATGGAGGCTCTCCGTGAGCCCCACGATCTGCCCCCCCATGCTGTGACCGACCACGAAGATGCGGTCTCGGGGTCGCTCTGCGCGGACGTGCTCGATGACCGCCGGCAGGTCCAGCTGCCCCCAGTGCTCGAGCCGGTGGTCCCAGCTTCCTGTCTCCAGGGCCAGGGACTCTCCGGAGCCCCGGTTGGCGAAGGTGACCGCGTGCACACCGTGCTCCGCCATCCAGGCCGCGAAGCGGGTGTAGAAGCGCCGGCGGACCATCATGGCGGCGGCGACGATGACCGTGACGCCGCGGGACTGTCGAGGATGGAACTCCAGCGCGCGGAGTCGGTAGCCGTCGGCGCACCTGATGGCGAGGGGGTGTTTGCTCAAGGAGTGCCCCTGGACGCGCCGCGAGGTCGGGTTTTTCGTGTAGCCTCGCTGACTCGATGGAGTAGCCATGATCGGGCAGCGCGTCAGCCACTACCTCCTCAAGGAGAAGTTGGGCAGCGGAACCTACGGAGAGGTCTACCGGGGCATCCACGCCCACGACCCCGAGCTCCAGGTGGCGGTCAAGGTCCTTCACCCGGCTCTGAAGGACGACGCGAACTTCCTGGAGTCCCTGCGAAACGAGTGCCGCCGCCTGGACCGGATGGACCACCCGAACATCGTGCGCTTCCGGGATCTCGTCGTCGAGCCCCAGCTCGCCCTCGTCCTCGAGCTGCTCGTCGGCGCCGACCTGTCGGACCACATCGCGCGCAAGCCGATCTCCATCGGCGACGCCGTCGCAGTGCTCGACAGCGTCCTGGACGGCATGGCGTACGCCCACAAGCGCGAGGTCGTGCACAGGGATCTGAAACCCAGCAACGTCTTCCTCTGCATCGACGGTCGCGTGAAGGTCCTGGACTTCGGCATCGCCAGGGCCGCCGACAACACGCAGGCGACGAAGACCGGGCAGCTCAGCGGGACCCTGGACTACATCGCTCCCGAGCGCTTCACCGCTGGGGGTGGCGGTCCTGTGGCGGATGTCTACAGCCTGGGGCTGTTGGCCTGGGAGATGCTCGCCGGACGTCCGGCCTGCCCTGACGGAGATCTGGCTCGCAAGATGGGCTGGCACATGGGTGTCGGCGCAGACGACGTACGCACCGTGCGCAACGACGTGCCAGCCTGGCTGGCGGAGGTCATCGCGAAGCTGACCGTGACGGACCGCGACGCGCGCCCCCCCGACGGAGCTGCCGCGCTGCAGCTCTTCAGGCGCGCTCGGCCCACGGGATTCGAAGAGGACCAGTCCCTGACCGACCCGCGCGGGCGGGCCACTGGGACCAACCCGCCCGGGACCGTCACCTTGGACGTCTCGAGCTTGCCGCCGGTCGCCAGCGAGCTCCCAAAGGCCGCCGAGCCGACCCCTGTGGTCTCGGAGCCCCTGAAGCAGAAGCCCGCCGCTGCGGCCCCGGATCCCGTCCCGGTTGCCGCGCCGGACCCGGTCCCGGACCCCGTCCCGGTCGCCGCGCCGGATCCGGTCCCGGATCTTCCACCACCGCCTGCGGAGCCGAAGAAGAAGGGTCGAAGCCCCATCATGGTGGGCGGCATGATCGCCGTGGGAGTGACGGCGGTAGGAGGCGTCCTCTTGTGCTGTGGAGGTGGCGCCGGAATCGCCCTTCTCGACGGTGGACCAGAGATGGAGGGGACCTGGAAGGGCATCTGCCAGGCCGCCTACCTGTCCGACCCGGACTACATGATGCCGCTGCCGATCGAGCTGACCATCTGGAGTCAGAGCGGCACGGACTTCTCGGGAATGATGACGCTCGAGTTCAGCATGGAGCAGATCAACGGGGACGTCGAGGGCTGGACCTCGGGCAGCGACTTCGCCTTCATGACGGGGAAGCTGACCTACTCCTCCGAGACGGTCCCGATGGAGCTCAGCGGCAGCATCAGCGACAACGTGCTGCAGGGCGACTGCTCGGTCGACATGTCCGGCGACATGCTGCTCGGTGAGCTGACCCTGGCGAAGATCCGCTGAGGATGCGGCGGGCGCTGCTCGGGGGGACTGTCGCGCTCTGCGGCGGTGCCCTCGGAGCGTGGTGTCTGGGCGGGGGGACGCCGGTGGCCCTGCAGCCGGCGGAGCTGTTGTTGCTCCTGCTCGTCGCCGCTGTCGGGCCCGCCGTCGTCGCTGCGCTCGCTGCGGGGCTGCTCGCGGGCGATCGCGCGGGTGCACTGGGCTACGGGCTCCTCCCGCTGTCCGCGCTCTTGCTCCTCGCGACCTTCAGTCCAGAGGCCACGCTCGGTACCTGGCCGGACACGGATCTGCGCTTCCGCGTCTTCGGAGGTGTCCTGGTCCTCGGCGTGCTGCTCCGCGGCAGGCTGGCCCCCTGGATCGGCGCCGGGCTGTTCGTCGCTTCCGTGGCGATGGGCGCGCGACTGGTGCCGCGGCTCGAGCTCGTCCCCCCGGTGGCTGCACCCGACCGCCTCGTCGTCCTGCTCACCCTGGACACCGCCCGCGGGGACGCTTTCGACTTCGACACGCCCGGGGCACGAGCACACAGCCCCCGGCTGTCGGCCCTGGCCGAGGAGTCCACCGTCTTCCGTGCGGCTCACTCTCCGATCGGCTTCACCGGGCCGGCCCACGCCAGCCTGCTCTCGGGTCGATCTCCCTGGGAGCACGGCGTCACCAGCAACGGCGAGGCCTTGCCTCCGGAGCTGCCCTGGCTGCCGGAGCGCCTGCGCGAGGCCGGCTGGAGCACTCGGGCCTATGTCTCGACCTCGGTGCTGGACGCATCGCTGGGCTTCGATCGCGGCTTCGAGGTCTTCGACTCCACCTTCGTGGGGCGGCTGGCGCGCTCTCACCCGCTCTTGCGCTTTCTCGGCTACCGGAACCTGCCAGGCAGCGTGCATGGCCGGGTGGGTGGGGACACGCTGGAGCTCGTGGACCTGGAGCCCGACGGCCCGACCTTCGTCTGGGTGCATCTCTACGACGCCCACTGGCCCTACACGCCGAGCCTGGAGGCCGCGCGACGCCAGGGTCTGGACGGCCCGGTCGACATCCCCGAGGAGCTCCGCTCGGTGGTCGGACCCGAGCATCCGCTGCTGCAGCAAGGAGTGAGCCAGTACCTGGCTGAACTGGATGACCTCGACGCTCTCGCCGGGTCGCTCGTCGAGCGCATGCCTCCGGAAGCGACGCTGATCGTCGTGGGGGATCACGGCGAGGCCCTTGGCGAGGACGGTCGCTACTTCACCCACGGTCACGACTCCAGGGAGCACATCACCCACGTGCCGCTGTTGGTTCGCGGTCCTGGCTGGACACCGGGGCCGGTCGACACCGCGGTGAGCACCCGCCGCGTCGCGGACACCCTGGCGGTCGCCTGTGGCCTCGAAGCTCCAGCGCCCTTGACCCCCGAGGTGGAGCCGGAGCTCGTCGAGAGCGTCGCGGTGCGGGGGCTGTCATTCGGTCGCCCTGGTGATGAGCGCTTCCTCTCTGCGACCCTGCGAGAGGGTGGCGAGGTCCTCACCATCGACGCGGAGGGCAGGCTGGAGGGCTCCCTCACGCTGGTGCCGCAGGCCGAGGCCCTGCGTCGAGCGACGCGCGAGGCGGCTGGGGGACAGCTCGAGCCCTCGATGGCCGCGGCGCTGGAGGCCCTGGGCTATCTCGAGCAGGCGACAGCGGTGGCCGAGGAGTTCCAGGTGGAGGAGCTCGAACCCTGAGCCGACATCAGTCGACCGCCCAGGCCCTCCCGACACCGACGGCCTGCCCGCCGTCGGGCTGGGTGCGGGTGAAGTAGGCGACGATCCTGTCGTCCGGGAGCCGGAGCACGACCGGGTCGAGCCACAGCTCCTCCGGGTGGGTCGCGCTCGGGTCCAGGCCGGCGACATCGGTGGTGCTCTCGAAGGACTCGCCGTCGGCGCTGTCGCTGGCCCCGATGAGCCCGAGCATCACGGGGTGCGTGTGGTAGAGCCGCACGCCTCCGCCGGTCAGCCAGACAGGAAAGGGGTCTGTGTCGTGAGCCGGGAGCATGCCCTCGGCCACCCGCGAGCTCCACGTCACGCCGTCTCCGCTGGCAGCGAGCCGGATGTTGTCGCCGCCGCCGACGCCGTCGCCCAGGTCACCGAGGTAGTACAGCAGCCAGTGGCCGTCTCGATGGCGCAGGATCTCTGGCACCGAGATGTTGTTCTCGTCGAGCTCGGTGCCGGACCAGGCCACGCCCTCGTTCGTCCAGAGCACGCCGTCCGCAGAGGACAGCGCGCAGAAGCGGCGCTCGTACTCGTCCAGGCCCTCGACCAACAGCCGGTAGCCACCCTCGTCGGTGTAGACGACGGCCGCGTCCACCAGGTGCTGACCACAGGCCCCGTCGAGGTCCTCGGCTTCGACCAGCGCCTGGGGGGTGTCGCTCCAGTCCACGCCATCGGTCGAAGACAGGGCGCGAGACGCGCCCCCAGTTGCTCATGTCCGTCAACAGCAGCGTCACGCCGTCATCGGTGATCAGGATGGCCGGGACGCTCGTGTCCTCGATGAAGAAGTCCTCGTCCAGCTCGAAGACCAGCCCGCGCTGCGGAGGGATCTCGAGCCAGGGGACCCAGGCCTGCTGCTGCCACGCGGGTCCATCGATCGAGCTGTCAGTGGCGCTGTCCGGGAACTCGCCCACCGGGTCCGGGCCCGCACACGCCGCGATGAACCACCACATGGGTCGGACGATAGCTCGACGCCTACTGCTCCAGCTCGAGCTGTCCGATGAACTTCGGCACCGGGTTGAAGCAGGTCGTGCAGCGGAGCGCCACGATCCAGGTGCCGTCGGCGGACACACCGTCGAAGTCGGTGTCACCGCTGGCCTCGTCCATGGAGACCCTGGAGGCGCTCTCCGTCTGGACGGTCCAGGTCCTCTCCGGCAGGTCGTCCATCAGCAGGAACTGCGACTCCAGCTCTGAGATCGTCATGTCGTACCAGGCGACCTGGAGCTGGTCGATCTGGTGCAGCGCCAAGTCGTTTCCGAGGCCGTCGGTCGTCAGCTCGCTCCAGTCGAAGGAGAGCTCTGTCGAGTCCGTCAGCGAGACCGCGTTCGGCGAGGTCACGTCTGCGGAGAGGGTCATCTCGGAAGACCCGTCGGCGAAGGAGATCACGGCCTCGCCCGTGCTGGTCGGCTCGACGAAGACCATCGCGAGAGCCCCTTGCTCCTCCGCGCTGCGCAGGACGACCATCCAGTTGCCCTCTGCGGCGGTGAAGTTGTCGCTGAGGCCCGGGCAGCTGCCGAAGATGCAGAAGTCGTCGAGCTTGCAGCTGCCTTCGCTCGTCTCGCAGGTGAAGTAGGCGCCGATTGCGCTCTGGTTCAAGGTGTCGTTGCTGACCTCGTCCAGGATCTCCTGCCGGCTCAGGTTGGGGAAGACCAGCACCAGGGCGTCGCCTACGTCCGTGTAGGGGTCCAGCGGGCGGCCACGAATGTCCGTCGTGATGCCGGTCCAGTCGATCGTGACGTTCGTGAGCTCCTGGGCGGTGACCACCTCGACGTCCAACTCGGCGGAGTAGCTGAAGTTCTGTGCGTCCCGCAGCACGCTGATCTCGTCCGATCCCGTGCCACATCCCTCGCAGCCACAAGCCAACACCAGGCCTGCCAGCGCCCACGGTGACAGTCGCCTGGGGCCGCCCGTCACTCGGCGTAGAAGGAGTCGACGAATCCCCCGAAGCCGATGGCCCCGCCGACGCGCGTGTTCACTCGCCAGACCGACTCCCCGTCCGGCGTCACCTCGTCCATCTGCCCAGCCGAGGACCACAGGACCAGGGTGTTGCCGTCGTCGAGACGTGTCGCCTGTCCCAGGAAGATCACCGGCATGCACTCTTCCGTTGCGTAGGACCACACGCGCGAGGCCGAGCCCGTCTCGAGGTCCAGCTGGATCTCCACCGCCTCCGAGCACCCGGTCGACGCCTGCTCGATCTCAGCCCGCAGCGGAGAGACCGCGCTGCGGTTGAAGACCAGGAGTCGGTCATCACCCAGGTACTCCACGCTGTGGGAGCTGTGGATGAGCGTCTCGTCGTCTTCGATGGTGAAGTCACCGTGGAAGTCGGACAGCACCCACTCGGGCGCTCCGGTGGCGCCGTCGATCCGCGCAACGGCGTCCAGACCGAAGAGGGAGATGAAGTAGTCGCTCGAGTCCTCGTCGTAGGAGAGCCCGTTGAGGTGGGACCAGTCTTCGACGTCCTCTTCGTAGTCGCTCGGGGGGTAGATGTTGTCCAGGTCCGGGTCGAAGTGGTCGAACATGTCGAACACCACCTCTGGCTCGTCCACACCGTTGAGCTCGACGAGGGTGTTGCCGAGGATGTGTCGCGTCCCCTCGTCCTCCTCGAAGTCCCGGACCTCCCAACCGATCGCGGCGAATCCCCCGTCGTCCATCTCCAGGAAGTCGGTGTGGATGCCCTTGGCCATGGTCTCCGTCGTCTCCCGGCCGTCGATGGGCACCTGGACGATCGCGCCGATCTCCTCCGAGGATGAAGCCCACCTGTTCAGCAACACGTGCTTCCGGTCCTTCGACAACACGGCTCGGGAGATCTGGTCGCGAACGAAGGGGGGGCCGACCGCCCAGACGTACTCGCCCTCCCTGTCGATGATCGCGGCGTAGTGTCCGTTCTCGGTGTAGACGGCGACTGCCACCCACCCATCGGTGTAGGACTCGGCGTCCTGGATCGACACGGACAGGGCCGGCAGCGAGCTCGGCAGCCCACCGGTGTGGGCCTCCCGAGGCTCCGAACAGACCACCTCGCCGTCCTGGTCCATCACGACCCGGTACTCCACGTCGGTGTTCTGACGCAGGCCGAGCAGCAGCATCCAGCCGGTGTCCGTGGTCGGTGTGATCATCACCCTGCCGCTGTCGAGGTCCTTGAACACGACGCTCGCCTCGATGGGCTCGTCCCACCTCACGTCCAGCACGGTCGGCATGGTCGTGATGCCTTGGCCGATCGTCCCCATCACCTCCGCTTCGGTCTCACAGCCGGCGGCTGTCCAGAGCTCCGAGTCGCCGTCGTCCGTCGTACCTGGCCGACAAGCCATGCAGCTGACCAGGACCAACAACATCGACATCAGGCTCGCGTCGCTGTGCGGAGGATGGGAAGCATCAGGTGTTCCTTCATACCCCCGGCTCTGTCAGTGCGCATCACCAGTCGCGGCTGCCAGGGCGTCTAGCGCTTCTCCGACCCGACCCAGGTCGCGCTTGTTGTCGCGGATTCGGGGAAGGGCCTTGCGGGCGTCCTCTGCCTGGGCTGCGTGTCGGGCGTGCTCCTTGGCGCGCCGGTCGCGGGCTGGGATGACCTCCTTGCGGTACCAGGCCACGAAGGCCCCCCGCCGACTCTCCAGCTGCCGCTGGGCGTCCTCGTTGATCTTGTCGGCGGACCGGTCCAGCCAGATGCGCAGTGACTCGCGCACCCCCTGTTCTGCCTTCTTGCGGACGTCCTCTGCCAGCTTGTCGCGCTGGGTCCGGCGCTCGTTCTGGGTCTGGACGAAGCCGAAGGCGAGCGCCGCCATGAAGACGACGATCGCCGCCAGGAAGGTCCCGGCGCCGGCGTCGCTGGAGCCCCCCCGGATGTTGACCCCGAAGAGCAGGCCGATCGACATGAAGCCATAGAGGATCGTGCGGCCGTACTTGTACATGCCCGAGCCCAGGCCGGACTCCTTCTGGTCCAGCACGACGGTCGGCAGGTCGAGCTCCCCGTCGATCGCCGGGGGCTGGAGGGGCGCGAAGCGGGGGGCGCGGATCGGCAGGTTCCCTTCGCGGGGACTCCACTCCCGCCGGATCAGGCGAGCGAGATCCTCGTCCAGCCAGCCATAGGCGTAGGTCCCCCAGGCCTGGACCCACTTGGGCAGCTCCTGCTTCAGGAGGCGGATCCCCTCCTCGTTCACAGAGGCCTCGAGGCGGCCGCTGACGACGAGCACTTCCGGATCCAGGCGCTCGCGGATGACCTTCTCCACCCGCGGCATCATGCTCCGCCGGCCCTCGTCCAGCCGGGACCGCAGGGTCGAGGGCTTCGTCAGCTCCTGCTCCACGCGCCGGCAGGCGTCGTCGAGCCGCTTCCAGTCCGGCTCGCTCCCGGAGCGCCCCTGGGCGGCGGCGAGCTGGGCGTCGGCGATGGCCTGGGCCTGCTGCTCCTTCAGCTGGGCCTCCTTCAGGGCCTTTCTCGCACCCCCGATCCACTCCTGGACATCGTCCACGCCCTTGCACGCCGGCGGGGTGAGGGCGGTGTTCCCGGTCCGTCGCGCGGTGTCGGTCAGGGTCTTCAAGAGCCGGCTCTGGGCCGGGGTCAGGGCAGCCATCAGTCGTAGGGGTCGATCTGGTCCGCGAGCCCGGCGAGCAGCGGCCCGACGGCGGGGACCTCGTTGGCCATGGCCTGCACGATGTCCTCGATGACGCCGCGGAGACGGATCTTGCGCTCGGTGACCTCGCCGCCGATCGAGTCGAACTCCTCGCGCCAGCGGTTGCCGGTCTCCTCGAACATGCCGAGGCGGCGCTCCGACTCCTCCTCCACGCGCCCGATGACCTCCTCGCCGCGGCTGTGGATGCTGCCGATGAACTCCTCCGAGCGCGCGGTCAGCTCACCGACCGCCTCTTGCGCCTGGCCCTCCAGCTCGGCCCTGGCCGAGTCGGCCTGCTGCTGCAGCTCGGCCCTGCTGGAGTCTCCGACGGCCTCGATGTCGCCCCGGAGCTGCTCCGTGCGCTCCAGCAGCTCTCCCTCTGCCTCGTGGGTGCGGGCGTCGATCTGCTCGTGGGCCTCGTTCGCCCGAGCCTGGACGCCCTCCTCCGCCTCCGTGCGCTGGGCCTCGATGCCCTCTACGGCTTCGGTTCGGTGGGCCTCCAGACCCTCCTCGACCTCGACTCGCTGGGCCTGGAGCTGCTCCTCGGATTCGGCCCGACGGGCCTCGATCTCCTCCAGCGCCTCTGTCTTCTTCGCTTCGACCTCTGCGATGAGCTCGGCCTTGAGCTCCTCGAAGAGCGCTCGGACCTGCTCCTCGACCTCCTGGCCAACCGCGTAGGCCGCTGCAGCACCAGCAGCGGCTCCACCTGCGGCTCCTGCGACCGCACCGGTGACGGCGGAGGACTTGTCGTTTGACATGGTGTTCTCCCTCTCTCGCCTCGCCGGAGGCGGGCAGCGATTTCACCACAGGCCCGCGGTGCCGTCCAGCGGGCCTCGATCCCCCCGATTCCGTCTGGCTAGGCCTGCTTCTTCGCCTCGGCGGGTGCGTTGGCGTCAGCCTCTTCCGTGTGGATCGGGAAGACAGGGGTCGTGCCCTGGTTGCGACGCTTGGCCTTGGCCTTGCGACCGGCCTTCTTGGCGCGGAGCTTGCGCCTGAAGCGTGTGGTCTTGGTGTTGGAGGCCATGATGTGCTCCGAAGAGGTCGATCGAACGGGCGCCATCTAAGGCAGGGCGAAGGCCGTGTCAACGCGGTATGCGTGTCGCAACAGGAGGCACCGAATGCTGCTGGTTCTGCTCGGCTGCGTGCTGGTAGAGGAAGAGATCGAAGACATCACCGAAGAGATCGAAGGTCTCACCAACCCCCTCGTCGTCCAGGCGGCCTTCCTCGGCGTCGCCGAGCCCGACGCTGGCGACGACATAGATCTGTCCGGCACCGAGTTCGAGAAGGGCTCCGCCATCACGGTGTTCCTCGCGGACGCTGCTTCCATCGACGAGATGGAAGAGGCCCCCGTCGAGGGCGCCGTCGTCAAGGTCCGCCTCGGCGACACCCCAGCCTACGAGCTGATGGAGGAGGAGGCCGGACGCTACGGCCTCAACGGCGAGGACGGCCTCGAGTACATCCCGACCGCCGACACCCTGCTGAAGCTCGACGTGGCAGGCAGCCTCTCGGAGATGGGCACGGTGCTTCCTCCTCCGCCGGAGTTCGTCATCGGGCCCCAGGGGACCACGATGCAGGACCTGCCCATCGACCTGTCGGAGACGAACTACGACCAGGTGCTCGCGGTCGTGATCAACGAGGCCGGGGACGTCACGTGGTCGAACCAGCCGGAGGAGATCCGGGACTGGTACGAGTTCGCCAACGCCGACAACGGCCAGTCCTTCGTGATCCCCGGCGAGGCCTTCAAGAGAGACGGCGCCTACCTCGTCGGTGTGGCTGGCCTCGTGCGGGCCGAAGATGAGTCCTTCGAGAACATGAACACGGCGCTGTCGTCGATGTTGGCGGGTCAGATCCTGTTCCAGCCCTACGTGACACTGCCCTGATCGCGTTGACGCGTTGACCCCCCGCCCTCACCCGATGTACTGCTGATGTGGCAGGGTGCCTGAGGGAGTGACGTGGTGCTGTTGATCTTCGGTCTCGCGTGCATCATCGAGAACGGCGTCGAGGGAGAGCGGACCGAGGTCCAGGAGCCCCAGGGCGAGCTCTCGGTCGACCCGGACTACATCGACTTCGGCCTCATGGAGCGCGGCACGTCGTGGTCCGAGACCTTCACGATCACCTCGGTGGGGACTGCCCCGGTAGACGTCGAGGCCATCGACATCACCGCGCCCTCCTCCTTCGTGATGACCCTGTCCGAGCCCCTCGGCGAGCTGCCCCCGGGCGAGTCCCTCACGGTGGTCGTGGACTACACCGCCAACACCCACGACGAGCCAGGCCACATCGCGATCTCCAGTGACGCCCTCGAGCCGCGCATGGAGGTCGGGCTGTGGGGCGGCGCCATCGTGCCGGCGCTGGCCATCGAGCCGGCGGCGGTCTCGATGAACAGCTACGACGGCGAGGAGGTCCGCGAGATCGTGACGCTGAGCTCGGTCGGCACGGCCACGCTCGAGCTGACCTCCATGCTCGTGCTGGGCGACCCCTACTTCGAGGTCGAGGGCGACATCCCGCTGTCTCTCGAGCCTGGCGAGTCGGCGGAGCTGGAGATCCTCTGGACCCCCTCGGGCGACGAGTACGACCAGACCGAGATCTGGCTCACGGACAACACGCCTCTGGGCTCGGCGCTGATCCCCGTCGAGGGCATCATGGTGCCCCCCTGCATCGGACTGGCGGAGGCCTGGGAGGTCGGGACCCTCCATGCCAGCACCAGCGCGCTGGGCTCGATGCGGCTGAAGAACATCGGCGCCGAGGACGACATCTGCGTGGACCGGTGGACGGTCTGGATCTCCACCGAGACCCAGGACATGGGGCTCGGTGACCCCTACTTCGACCCGGGGCAGGTCTATCCCTCCGGGTCCATCACCTTGCCCCCGGGTGCCACAGAGGTCTTCAACTACGGCAGCGTCAGCGGTGACGCCTGGTACTGCATCGAGCAGACCCAGGTGACCGTCCCCACCTCCAACTGGGACTTCTTCGGCGCTCGCGTCCCCTCCGTGCTGCTGTCGGAGATGATCGCCGGGGATCAGGACTCGCTGTGGGAGTACCTGGGCACCAATCCGACCTTCGCCGTCGGGCGCAACACCAACGTCGTCCAGCCCGATGACATCGTCGAGCTGCGGTTCCTCAACCTGGGTCGGCGGGTGGGGACCGTCGAGGTCAGCGAGACGCTGCCAGAGGGCTGGGATGCCAGCAACTGGTCCCAGCTGCCCACGCGCGAGGAGAGCCACGAGGACGGCACGACCTTCTACTTCGAGCTTGAGATGGCCGCCGCTGTCGACACACCGGACAGCCAGGCGACCATCTACGACGACCGGACGATCACCTACGAGCTCGAGCGGGCCGGCGGGGACTGCGCGTCTCGCATGTACTTCAACGAGCCCGAGGCGGCCTGGGTGGACTCCAGCGGTGCGGCGCAGACGGCCCTGGGCTCCCCGCTGTTGGTGCTCTGCGAGTAGCATGACGGCATGACGAGTCTGGTGCTCCTGCTCGCCTGCAAGGGCGATGACCCGGTCCAGCCGACACCGGACGAGACTGGGATCGAGCCGGCCTGCGCCGAGACCGTCGAGCCGCCCGACGGGCTGGTCGCCGGAGAGTGGGCCGAAGCGACTCCACCCCCCGCAGGAGGGATCGTCTCCATCATCGCCGACGATCTCACCGGCACCGTGTATGCGGCTTCCCACAACGCCGGAGCCTGGCGCAGCGACCACGAGGGCGAACACTGGGAAGCGCTCCCGGTCTTCACCAGCCACACCATGGCCGATCTCTACGCTCCACCCGGGCAGGCCGACGTGCTCTTCCGGAGCAGCGGCGGCTTCCTGGAGGTCAGCCGAGACGGCGGTCGGGGCTGGGAGCAGGCAGGGGGCCAGGTCGATCTCGACGGCCACGTCGTCGTCGGCATCGGTGGGGCGGCTCACGATGGACAGGCCATCTACGTCGCCGCCCACGACGGGTGGGTGTGGGTCAGCGAGGATGGGGGCGCGAGCTTCGCCAACACAGGCAAAACCGGGCTCAGCGCAGACCCGATGGCGATCATGCGCCAGCATCCCGTGGGCTGGAGGCTCCTGGGAGAGGCGGAGGAGGGCGGGCCGAGCCTGCTCGCCCATCCGGACGGTGTCCAGCTCAGCGCGGACGGACTCGCGACCTGGGACACCACCCTCGAGGCGGTCAACGGCGACCTCGTCTCCACGAGCTTCGTGCGCAATCCGACGGACCCGGAGGTCGTGGTCATCGGAGCGAGCACCGGCGACCTGTACAGCAGCGAGGACGGCGGCCTGACGTGGACCATGCAGGAGACCGGCGCCGTCGAGCTCGGAGCTGCTGGCTTCTCGGCCGACGGGAGCACCCTGTACCTGGCCGCGGCCGAGTCCTTCCTGGCCAGCACCGACGGCGGTGGCACCTGGATCGAGGGGCCCTTCGAGGGGCCTGGCGCCCTGCTGGCGCTGGCATCCGGCCGCGTGCTCGTCGCCGACGACGAGGGCATGGAGGCCTCTGACGACGAGGGCGTGACCTGGAGCCCGGCGGACAATGGCCTCGACGATCTCGGCATCTCCGTCCTGACGCCCGACCCCGTGTGCGCGAATCGCCTGATCATCGGCTCCCGATGCACGGGCGGGATGTTCAGGACCGAAGACTGGGGTCAGAGCTGGGTGCACGTGCACGGGCCCACGCACTTCCACTACGTCATGGGCGTCCACCACGACCCCCAGGATCCGACGCGGGTGTGGGCGGTCTCCGACGACACCCTGGTCGAGAGTCGGGACCGAGGTGTCTCCTGGGAGCTCCGCTACTCCAGGGTGCACTTCCACGGCTTCGCGGCGCATCCGGACGACGGCGACGTCCTGCTCCTTGGGAGCGTGGGCTCCGGTAAGTACGGCGACGAGGTCGGCGTCGTCGAGTGGTCGGTGGACGGAGGCCAGGCCTGGGTGGACAGCTCCACGGGCATCCCCGACTCCGAAGCGTCCATGCACACCATCATCCACTGGCCGGGGACTCCCGACGTCGTGATCCTCGGCACCTACAGGGGGGGCAGCGTCTCCCACACGACGGGCGAGGGCATCGGGATGTTCCGCTCGGTCGACGGCGGGAGGATCTGGAGCGCAATCGACCTCGACGTGAGCGAGGTGTCCTGGCTCGCGGCGCTCGAAGGCGGGGTCGCCGCGGCGACCGACGACGGCCTCTGGATCTCGAAGGACGAGGGCCTCGTCTGGACTCGCTCCGAGGGACCGACGGGCTTCTTGTTGTCAGCGGACTTCGACGGCGCGCTGGGCTTCGTGCTGAACCAGGAGGGGCAGCTCTGGCGCACCGACGACGCCGGTGACACCTGGACCGAGGTCAGCCCGGAGGGCTACTGGGACACCGACAACACCCTGGCCCGCGTGGCGATCGGCCCGGAGGGATCCGGCGTTCGCCTCGTCTGGCTCACCTACTACGACCACGCCATCCTCTACATGCCGCTGTAGGTCAGGGAGAGGGACCGGCTGGCAGCCAGGAGCGGGCCCGATCCAGCGCGGCTGTGCCTTCGGTCGTGAGCGCCTTGCCCATCCGGGCGACCCCGGGGCCAAGCGAGATGCGGAAGCCCGGGAGCCCGGCGATGAGCTGGGGCCGGCCCCAGATGAGGCGGGCGCCGTCTGCGTGAGCGCTCTTCACGAGGGCTGCGCAGGCTTCGTCGAGGCCGGGGCCGTGACCCTGTCGGTCCACGACCTGGCAGGTGGAGAGCTCCTGCCGCGTGCCCCCGCGGCGGGTGGTGACCGGCCACGCCACGGTCCTGAGGAGGGCCTCGCCGGAGCGGAAGGTGCGGACTCGCGGCTCGTCCCGGTCGGCCATGGCCGGAGCCAGCTCCCTGAGCGCCGGGCCCTCGAGGTGGGGTGCTGCCCGCTCGGTGCAGGCGAGGTCGTGGACCCACGGCTGGTAGATCTCCACGACCAGGAAGCCGAGCCGGAGGTAGAAGCCGCCGACGTCCTCGACGAGGTTCACCGTGAGGGTGAGCACGTCGACCTCCGCGCTCGCCTCGAGAGCGCGCATCATCTGTGAGCCGATCCCTCTGTGCCAGTGGGTCGGCTTCACCGCCACCGGGCCGGCGTGCAGCACCATGAGCCGCCGGCCCTCGATCACGGCGGGGCGCTCTCCGGCCGCCAGCACGCCGACGAGCTCGCCGTGGTCTTCTGCGACGACACCCGACGGTGGGTCCCACCAGGAGCTCTCGAACAGGTCGAGGACATCGTCGGTGTAGCGGAGGGCGTCCCTGTAGTGGCCGAATGCCTCGGCCAGGACCGGGACCAGCCGAGGAAGGTCGCCCTCCTCGAGCCGCCGGAGCTGGATCAATGGATGGTGATTCGGACCGGGTCCATCGCGGCGATGCCGCCGACCTCGAGCACCCGCTGCATGGCGTGGCCAGCGGCCAGGGCCTCGACGACCTCGTCACCTGCGATCTCGCGCAGGGCCTGCTCCTGGCTCGCCTGCACCTGCTGCTCGTTGAGGCTCTTGAGCAGGACCTCGATGAGGGTCTGGCGCCGGGGCAGCACCCTCCGACCGACGTCCTCGGACTTGACCACGCCCGCCTCGGACATCGCGACGGCGACTGCGTCCTCGATGCCTCCGAGCTCGTCGACCAGGCCGACCTCGAGGGCCTGGGCGCCTGTCCAGACCCGGCCTCCGGCGACCGCGTCGATCTCGTCCCAGGTCATCCCGCGGCCATCGGCGGCCTTGGCGACGAAGGTGTCGTAGAAGGCCTCGATGCGCTCGCGGACCTTTGCCCGCTCAGCGTCCGTGAAGGGGTCCGTGAGGTTGTAGAGCATCGCCAGCTGCCCGCGCTGCGAGGACCAGGTCGAGATGCCCAGCTTCTCGTAGAGGTCGGCCATCGCGAACTTGCCGCCGAAGACGCCGATCGAGCCGGTCAGCGTTCCCGGCTCCGCGACGATGTGACGCGTCGCCATCGACAGGTAGTACCCGCCGCTGGCGGCGTAGCTGGCCATCGAGGTCACGACGGGCTTTTCCTCGTCGAGGTTCTCGATCGCTCGCCACATGACGTCGCTGGCGAGGGCCGAGCCACCGGGGCTGTTGATGCGGAGCACGACCGCGATGATCTCGTCGTCCTCTGCGAGCTCCTCGAGCAGCTCGACGGTCGTCGCGTCGCCGATGTAGTCCCCGGCGAAGCCGCCGCTGCTGGACTCGCCGTCGATGATGGTGCCCTGCAGGTGGACGACCGCGACCTTCTCGTCTGCCCCGCGCCAGTCGTTGCGGAGGTCGACCGCGTAGTCCTCGAGGGAGATGTACTCGACGCCCTCGTCCTCGAGCTGGTCGTCGAACTCGTCCTTGTAGGTGAGCGCGTCGACCATGCCGCGCTCCAGGGCGGTCGTCGCGGTGACCGGTGGATCGTCGATGAGCGTCTCGATCTCGGCTTGGTCCACGCCGCGGCCCCGGGCGATGTCGTCTGTGAAGGACCACCACAGGGAGTCGAGGAGCGCCTCGTACATCATGACGCTAGGCTCGCTCGGCCCCGTGCGCTCGTAGGTCTCGATCGCCGACTTGAACTCGCCCACCCGCTCGAAGTCCCCGGCGACCCCGATCTTCTCGAAGGTGCCGGCGTAGTAGGAGGTCGAGATCTTCAGGCCGATCGCCATCGGCACCCCCTCTGGGTGCAGGTGGATCTCGTCGCAAGCCGAAGCGATGTACCAGTCGATGTTCTCGTAGACCTTCGACCAGGTGCGGCACTCCTTGTCGGCCTCGTCGAAGCGCTCGACCGCTCGGCGGATCTCCTGCGCGCCGACGAGCCCGAGCCCGTGGCCGTCGAGGTGGAGCACCAGCCCGTCGATGTCCTCGTCGTCCGCCGCCACGTGGATCGCAGCGGCGATGTCGTGGACGGTGAGGGGGATGTCTTCCGGGTCGACGATCAGGCTGTCGGGCTTCGGCCCGTCCGCGATCGGTCCCTCGAGGTGGACCTGCAGCCACCGCGACTCGCCGTCGGCCGAGGCCATCGAGAAGTCGCCGAAGTCCTGGTCGTTCACCACGAGCAGGATCACCGCGACGGTCGCCGCCGTGAAGATGAGGAGGCCGAGGCCCGAGATCCATAGGAGAAGGCGTGTGCCTTTCTTCAGCGCCATGGACTGACGCTAATGCCCGTGGTCGCTACCAACAAGCCTCGCGGAAGCGGCCGAGGAAGCGGACGATGTGTGAATACACCCGGGATGGGGCGTCCTTGCCCAACAATGGGTCGAGGTGGTTCCAGCTCGCGTCGAGCTCGACGAGGTCGCTCGGGCCCGCGAGGTGGCTCAACACCGGGGTCGCGTCCTCTGGCCGACACAGGGGATCTCCCCAGCTCGTGACGAGCTGAATCGGCGTCTTCAGGCCGTGCAGCGCGCAGGCGTAGTCGATGCGGTCGTCGCGATCGACCAGCGCCCCAGCCTCGAACCAGCGCAGCACCTGGCGCAACAGGCCAACGTGGAGGTCCTCGCTGGCGTGGACGAGCAGACCTCGGTGGACCGGGCCCTCGGTGAGGCCCTCGCCCATGAGCGAGGTGGCGCTCATCGCCGAGGCGGCGCGGGTGGGGAGCCGGAGCGCGCCCGGGAGGAAGCGTGCGGCCTTCCGCAAGGCCCGTGCCTGGCTGGTTGGGGCCGTGAAGCGCACCGGCGCGGAGATCGAGCAGGCCCCCGCGATGTCCTCGCCCCGGCTGTGGGCGAGGTGGGCGTAGAGCAGCTGCCCTCCGAGCCCGTGACCGACGTAGAGCACCCGCGCCGCGCCGCTGTGTGCGCGGACGGCGTCGAGCGCCGCCGGGATGTCGCGGGTGGCGAGGTCGTCGAAGTCCCAGCTCGGCGCCTTCGGTGGCGCGATGGCGCTGCGGTCACCGCGGTGCTCGAGCAGGTAGACGGCGTAGCCCTCGGCGTTCAGGGTCCGCGCGAGGGAGAGCTTGGGGTCGAAATCCAGGCAGTGGCGGTTGACCCCCAGCCCGTGGGCGAGGACGACCGGCTCGCCGGGAGCGCCGGGGCGTGGCTCGAGACGGAACAGCGGAGCCTGCCAGCCGTCGTCGGCCCGGTAGTACAGGCGAGACAACAGGCGCTTCTCTGGAGCCCTCGTGAAGCGCTCGCCAGTGTTTGGCCGCATGCCGCGCCATGCGGCGGCCAGCGCCGCGTGGGCAGCGCTACGGACGAGGTCCCGAGGGACGGGGAGCTGCAGCGGACCTGCGAAGCTCGAGAGGTGTGCCGAGGAGGGGGGCGGCTTCTCAGCCACCACCCCCCTCCAGGGCGAGGGGTTGCAGGTCGCGTGGGGCGTTTTGCATCAGCGGGGACTCGTGCCGGGACACGCCCAGGCCCGCATCGAGTCCTTCAGCTTCCTCAGCAGCATGTGCTTGCAGCAGCATCTCGGTCAGCAACGGCTTCCAGAACAGCGGTCAGCGCGAACCTGCAAAAGGGGGAACCAAATAGGTGTTTACGTGTCAACAGTTGGGGTTCTACCACGGGTGAGGGATCGCGCAAAGGGTATTGAAAATATTTCTGAAATGATGATTCGTGATCAGCCAGTGTTGGTCTGTGATCCGAACATCGGCGGCTACGGAATCGAGATGACGTAGCTCTCGTCGAAGAAGTCGTTCGGCCACGGACCGCCGTAGTCCGGGTCGTAGCAGGCGTCTTCGGGGCAGGAGCTCACGCAGACCTCGTCGTTGAGCTCCTGGGAGGCGTCGGTGCCCCAGTGCAGCACGAGGGGGTCCAGGAACTTCTCGCAGTAGTTGTGGTCGGTGGCGACGATGCGGAGGCTCTGGCCTGTCGCAGCCTCGATGGCCAGCGGGGCGTGGGTGGAGCGGGACTCGCTGGTGTCCGAGAAGACCAGGGTGCCGTCGATGTACACCGCGACGTCATCATCGACGGCCCAGTGATCGAAGATGCTGGCGCCGCCGGAGAGCGTGTACATGGCCGGCTCGTCGAGCTCCCACACGGTCACGTCGACGGTGTCCTCTGCGGACTGTCCGTCACCGTCGGTGGCTCGCAGGGTGATGGTGATATCGCCGGGGGGCAGGGTGCTCTCCAGCGACACGTCGGAGCCGTCGGGTGTCGAGGTGCCCAGCAGCGAACCATCGGCGTACCAGGCCACCAGCAGGTTCTCCGGGCCGCCGTCGTCGACCGCGACGCCCTCGAGCTCCACCGTCTCCCCCTCGATGAAGTAGTTCCCCCAGTCCGGCGAGGTGATCTCGACCGTGGGGGGCTCGCCCATGTCCTCTGTGTTTCCCAGCAGCCGCACCGCGACGACGGGATCGTCCGGGTCGTTGGTCGCGATGAGCAGGTTGCCGTCGACCGGGTCCTCGTCGACGGGCGTGAAGGTCACATCCAGCGAGATCCCGGTCCCGCTCTCGAGCTTGTGGGGGATCTCGACGGGGGCCTCGAAGCTGAAGACGCCCGCGTCGTCGTCGAGCTCGATGGCCTCGATGCGCAACCTCCCCTGGCCGCGGGCGACGATGTCCACCGGCAGGGTGGAGCTGCCGCCGAGGGGGATGTCCCCGAACCACAGGGTCTCCGGGTCCACGTCGATGTGAGGTTCGACCCCCTCGCCCGTGAGCGCGACCTCGACCAGCGGGTTGTCCTCGTCGTTGGCGTGGATCTCGAAGGTGCCCAGGGCCTCGCCGACCTCGTCGGGGGCGAAGCGCAGGCTGATCTCGGAGCTCTCGCGCGGGTCGACCTCTTCAGGGACCGCGGTGATGGAGTAGCGCTCGTGCGTTCCCTCGGCGAGCACGACCGGGTCCAGGACGAGGACGCCGATGCCCTCGTTGTGCACCTCGAAGGTGAGGGTGACCTGGGCACCGATGACGACCTCGTCGAAGTCCAGCTCGGAGATGTCGACGACCAGCTCCGGCTCGCCTTCGACGATCCCGGTCTCGGGCTGACAGGAGGATGCGAGCAGGAAGAACATCACGCCGGGCAATATAAGCAGTCAGATGATGGTTCTGGGCATCGAGACGAGTTGCGACGAGACCGCGGCGGCTGTTGTGGGCCCAGAGGGCATCCTCTCGGACGTCGTCTACACCCAGACCGTGCACGAGCAATACCTGGGCGTCGTGCCCGAGCTGGCATCGCGAGCTCACGCCGAGAAGCTCCCCGCCGTGGTGATGGCCGCGCTGGAGCAGGCCGGCTGCGTTCTCGAAGGGGTCGCGGCGACCTCCGGGCCGGGGCTCGTCGGAGCGGTGCTCGTCGGACTCTCCTACGCGAAGGCCCTGGCCCTGGGCTGGGGCCTGCCCTTCGTCGGTGTGAACCACCTGGAGGGACACCTGTTGAGCCCGCTGTTGGAAGACCCGGCCCCGAGCTTTCCCTTCCTGGGGCTGGTCGTGAGCGGGGGTCACACCACGCTCTACCTCGCCTCGGCTGTGGGGGACTACGAGACCCTGGCGACGACCGTCGACGACGCAGCAGGCGAGGCCTTCGACAAGGTCGCCCGCCTGCTCGGCCTCGGCTACCCCGGCGGGCCAGCCATCGACAGGCTCGCGCGGTCGGGCGACCCGACGGCGATCCGCTTCCCCCGGCCTCGCGCCACGGGTCTGAACTGGTCGTTTTCAGGTCTGAAGACCGCGGTGCGAAACCACACCGGCGCCCTCGACGCGGACATCGCGGCTTCCTTCCAGGCAGCGGTGGTCGACGTGCTCCTGGACCGTGTCCTGAAGGCATCCGAGGCCACCGGGATCCGCACCCTCGCGCTGTCAGGAGGTGTGGCCGCCAACAGCGCCGTGCGCGCCTGCTTCTCCGAGCGTCCGGAGCTCGACGTCTTCCTCCCCGCGCCACAGCGCTGTACGGACAACGCCGCGATGATCGCCAACGTCGGACGCCTGCGGCTCGCAGCCGGTCAGCGCGACGGTCTCGATGTCTCGGCCCGACCCAGCTGGCCGCTGGACTCCCTGGCGAGGCCTTGAGCGAGCACCCCGTCCAGACGCTCCGCAGGCTGGAGCAGCAGGCCCGAAAGCGCTTCGGCCAGAACTTCCTCGTGCGCGAGTCCGCCGTGAAGCGCATCGTGCAGCTCTGCGGGGCGAGGGAGGGGGTGAAGGTCCTGGAGATCGGCCCCGGGCTGGGGGCCCTGACCCGGGCGCTGATCGACACGGGCGCGACGCTGCGAGCCATCGAGCTGGACCGGGACCTGGCCGCTCATCTTCGCGTCGAGCTGCCGGAGCTGGACCTGGTGGAGGGGGACGCCCTGCGGGTCGATCTGTCCGAGGTCGCCCCGGGCACAGGCTGGGTCTGCTGCGCGAACCTGCCCTACAACGTGAGCACGCGAATCCTCAGGCGGGTCCTGGTCGATCGACGCTTCGACCGGCTGGTGCTGATGTTCCAGCGAGAGGTCGCGGAGCGCATCGTGGCTGGCCCGGGCTCGAAGACCTACGGCTCGCTGAGCGTCCTGGTGGCGGCCCACGCCCAGGCCCGGTTGGCGCTGTCGCTGGGGCCCGCTGACTTCCATCCGCGCCCGAAGATCGACTCGGCGGTCGTGGTCTTCGAGCTCCTCGACTCCGGGCGACCGTTGGATCTGGAGCACTTCGAGAAGGTCGTGCGCGCCGGTTTCTCCCAGCGGCGAAAGGTCCTCGCGAACGCTCTGGGGCCCGCCTTCGGCAAGGACGTGGCGCGGAAGGCGCTCGCCGAGACGGTCGGCACCGGACGTCGCGCCGAGTCCCTCGGCCTGGAGGAGTGGCAGGCTCTGGCGGAGGCTCTTTCGTGAACTTCCAGAACCGGCTCCTCGCCGCCCAGCTCGCGCCGCTGGTGCCACTGCTCATCACGGGCTTGCTGGCGGTCGCTGCCCTCTGGACGATGACGCGCTCGGTCCAGCAGGCGAGGGCCGTCCAGCTTCGCCGGATGGTCACCGCCGCAGAGGCCACCGCCACCTTCCGCGAGGAGTACGCGCTGCTCGAGCGCTACGCCGAGACCGGGGACCCCATCTACCTGGAGGAGGCGCGGCTGAGGTCGTCACGGGTCCACTCGAACCTCACGGACCTCGGCCAGGACGGCAACGTCGAAGACGCCGCCCACCTCCTCGGGCTGGTCTCGGACTACGAGGAGGAGGCCGGGCTCGACGGAACGGAGCCCCAGAGCGCTCAGCTCGCGGCGCGGACCGTCGTGCACGAGCTGGAGCTGCGACACCGGGAGTACCGGACCGAAGTCCAGGGCGACCTCCTGCAGGTCGTGCGCATGGGTCGGACGACGGGGGCTTTCGTCATCTTCATGGTCGGCGTCGTGATGGTCATCGGCGGCTGGCTCGCCTACGTCGTGGCCCGCGATCTCGGCGACGCCGTGCGGGAGCTGGAGCGGGGGACCGCCGCGCTGGCCTCTGGCGACTTCCACTACAGGATCGAGCTCGGCCGCAGCGACGAGCTCGGTCAGCTCGCGACGGCCTTCGACGACATGGCCAACCGCATCGCGATCCTCGACCGCATGAAGGTGGACTTCTTCGCGAACGTCAGCCACGACCTCAAGACGCCGCTGACCTCCATGAGCGAGGCCGCCGATCTGCTCGACGAGGAGGTGGCGGGTCCGCTCACAGAGGACCAGCGACGCCTCGTTCGGGTGCTCAAGTCCGACGTCGGACGCCTTCGCGGCCTGGTCGCGAACGTGCTCGACCTGTCACGGCTGGGCAGCACCCAGGCGGAGCTCACGCCGGGGGACGTCGGCGCCGCCGTCCGCGCGGTCCTCGACGACCTCCAGCTCCTCGCCCGGTCTCGCGACGTGGCGCTCGAGGCGGAGATCGAGCCCAGCCTCCCAGAGGTCGTCATCAACCGCGGCATGGTCGAGCAGGTCGTGATGAACCTCGTCAGCAACGCGGTGAAGTTCAGTCCGGACGGTGGCGTGGTGCGGGTCGAGGTCAGCATGCTGGAGAACACCGAGCTCGTGCGCGCCTCGGCCAACGGCGTCCTCGTCGTGGTCTCGGACCAGGGCCCGGGGGTCCCCACGAACTACCAGAAGCGCATCTTCGAGCGCTTCTTCCAGGTCCCGCGAGAGGAGCACCGTGGCGGCAGCGGGCTCGGCCTCTACATCTGCCGGGAGATCGTCGAGACCCACGGCGGCCGGATCTGGGTCGACGACAACTTCGGCGGCGGGGCGCGCTTCTGCTTCACGCTGGTACCGGGGCGGATCTGGGACGTGTGAGCATCGCCCCCGCTATGCTCGGTGGGAAAGGAGCGCGCGATGGGACACCTCGGTCACCTCAAGCAGGAGTACCGCGACCTCGTGCGTCGGCTGGACGCCGGCATCGTGGGCCTGCCCGAGCCAGAGGACCCGGCAGCCTGGGTCGGGTGGAAGGAGATCCTGGAGATCCTCTACACGGCCGAGGAGGCGACGATCGCCTCGAAGATGCCGGTGAGACCCTCCAGCCTGGCCAGGGTCGCCGAGCGGGTGGGCATGCCGATCGCCGAGCTGTCTCCCAAGCTCGACCGCATGGCCGACAAGGGCCTGGTCATGGACCTGGTCAGCCCCACGACCGGCAAGACCCGCTGGATGCTGGCCCCTCCGGTTGTGGGCTTCTTCGAGTTCAGCTTGATGCGAGCGAAGGACGAGAACATCGACCAGGCCGCCATCGCAAAGGCCATGGGCGCCTACATGTACGGCGACCCGGCTTTCGCGAACGACGTCTTCGGCGGGGAGACCGTGATCGGTCGCTCGCTGGCCCACGAGGACGTCATGGGCGAGGACCAGGCAGAGGTCCTCGACTGGGAGCGGGCCACCTCGATCATCAGGGACGCCAGCCGGCACGCTGTGAGCGTCTGCTACTGCCGCCACAAGGCCGAGCACCTCGGGCACGCCTGCAAGGCGCCGCAAGAGGTGTGCATGAGCATCGACGCCGGCGCCGACTTCGTCATCCGCCGGAAGTTCGGGCGCGAGGTCACCAAGCAGGAGGCCATGGAGCTCTTGGAGGTGGCGCGGGAGCACAAGCTCGTGCACATCGCCGACAACGTGCAGGACAAGCCGACCTACATCTGCTCCTGCTGCGGCTGCTGCTGCGGCCAGCTCCTCGCCATCAACCGCTGGAACCTGCCCGCCGTGGCCCCCTCGGGCTTCCTCCCGGTCCACGACGAGGAGCTCTGCACCGGCTGCTCCCGCTGTGCTCGCGCCTGCCCGATCTCCGCCATCGCGATGAACGCGATCCGAGCGGAGGGCAAGCCCAAGAACAACCTCCGCCCGGGTGTGGACACCGATCGCTGCATCGGCTGTGGCGTCTGCGGGATCGCCTGCCCCAAGGAGGCCATGACGCTGGAGAGGGACGGGGCGCCACGCTCCCCACCCAAGAACGTCATCGACCGCTCGATCCGCATGGCGATGGAGCGCGGCCGGCTCGCCCACCTCATCGTGGACGAGGGCGCAAGCCGCGGCCACCGCTTCCTCAACGCGGCGCTGCGGGCCATGACCAGGCTCCCCCCCGCAGAGCGCGCGCTGGCGAGCGAACAGCTCAAGAGCCGCTTCGTCGCCCAGGCGCTCAAGGCCATTCCGGATCCGACGGCCTAGCCCTCCCCGACTTGCACCTGTATGGAAAACAAGACACTGTAGGCCCGGTCATACAGTGGAGACTCGGTGGATCCCACCGTCCTGCTCGTCGATGACGACGAGAACATCCTCACCGTCCTGAGCATGCGACTGAAAGCGGGGGGCTATCGAGCCCTCACGGCTCGAACCGGGGACGAGGCCGTGCGCTTCGTGGTCGACGAGCGTCCCGACGTCGTGCTGTCCGATCTGCGGCTCGAGGGCGAAGACGGCCTCGACGTGATGGAGCGGGTCCACCGGATCGATGATCAGATCCCCGTGCTCATCATCACCGCCCACGGGTCCATCCCCAACGCCATCGAGGCGATGAACAAGGGCGCCGCGGGCTACCTCACCAAGCCCATCGACCGCGAGGAGCTCTTCGCCCAGCTGGCCCGCTGTGTTGAACAACACCAGCTCGCGGAGGAGGTCGCGGGGCTTCGGCGCGCCGTGGAGTCCAGGGCCGAGCTCGAGGGCATCATCGGTCGCAGCTCGGCCATGAAGAAGGTCTTCGAGCTCATCGAGCGGGTCGCCCCCACCACCACGACCGTGCTCATCTCCGGCGACTCCGGCACTGGCAAGGAGATGGTCGCGAAGGCCATCCACAGCCTCTCGCCTCGGGCGAACAGGCAGTTCGTCGCGGTCAACTGCGCCGCGCTGCCGGACACGCTGCTCCAGAGCGAGCTCTTCGGCTACAAGAAGGGCGCCTTCACGGACGCGCGGACCGACAAGGAAGGGCTCTTCCAGCGGGCCCATGGTGGCACCCTGCTCCTCGACGAGGTCGGCGACATCAGCCCGGCGATGCAGCGCAGCCTGCTGCGGGTCCTGCAGGAGGGTGAGATCACGAGGCTGGGCGGGGGCAAGCCGAAGCGCATCGACGTGCGGGTCGTGGTCGCGACCAACAAGGACCTGCGGGCCGAGGTCGAGCGCGGCAACTTCCGGCAGGATCTCTACTTCCGCCTACACGTGGTCCCAATCCACGTCCCCTCCCTGCGCGAGCGGGCCGAGGACGTGCCGCTGTTGGCCCAGCATTTCCTGGAGCGCTTCTGCAAGCGGCACGACAAGCCGATCAAGGGCTTCGCACCCGAGGCGATGCAGCGGCTGGAGAGCGCGCGGTGGCCCGGCAACGTTCGCGAGCTCGAGAACACCTTGGAGCGCGCCATCATCCTGTGCGATGGGGACCGGCTCTCGGTGCGAGACCTCGAGGAGTTCGGGAACCCCATCGGTGTGGACGGCGAGGAGATCGTGCCCTTGCGTGAGGCTCGGGATGCCTTCGAGCGCCAGTACCTCACCCGCCTGCTGCGCTCGACCACTGGCAACGTGTCAGCCGCCGCTCGGCAGGCGGGCAAGTACCGGGCGGACCTCTATGGGCTCCTCAAGAAACACGGGATAGACCCCGGCGACTACAAGTGACCTGAGCACATGCGCATCACCTCTTGCGGCATCACCGACGTCGGCATGAAGCGGACGAACAACGAGGACAACTACCTCGTCAACGACGAGCTGAACCTCTTCGTCTGCTGCGACGGCATGGGCGGACACGTCGGCGGCGAGTACGCCTCCGCCATCGCGGTGAACACCGTCGAAGAGGTGCTCGCCTCCATCGAAACCGACCCCGACGCGGTCTCTCCAGAGGCCGATGGCCCTGTCGAGCGCACCCGCGAGAAGCTGCGCTACGCCATCCGGCTCGCCGGGAAGCGCATCTTCGAGAAGGCGTCCGCCGAGCCGGAGTACAAGGGCATGGGCACCACCGCGCTGGCGCTGTTGCTCGAGCTCGGGAACTTCTACATCGCCCACGTCGGCGACTCCCGGGGCTACCTGCTCCGCGAGGGCCGCATCGAGCAGCTGACCGAGGACCACAGCCTGGTCTACCAGAAGGTCAAGGAGGGCGTGCTCACGCCGGAGGAGGCCAAGACCCACAAGCTGCGGAACATCATCACCCGCAGCCTCGGGTACATGGAGGAGGTCGAGGTCGACATCCAGGTCCGCGCCGTCCGTCGGGGCGACAAGTTCCTCCTCTGCAGCGACGGCCTGTCGAACCACGTCAGCACCGCCGAGATCGGGGAACTCCTCCAGCGGAACAGCCCGCAGCAGACCGCACGGCAGCTCGTCCATCTCGCCTGCGACCGCGGCGGCGACGACAACATCACGGTCGTGGCGGTCCGCGTCGACGAGACCTGAGCGTGATTCCCGAGCGCTTCACCATCCTGCTCATCCCGGACGAGGGCACCGGTCCCGTCCGACAGATCAAGCTCACCGTCTCCACCGTTCGGCGCCTCTTCGTCACCGGTGGCGTCGCGCTCGGCCTGCTCATCGCCGGTGCCTTGCTGGGGGTCGCGGCCTTGCCAGCGCTGATCCAGCATGACGGCCTCGTCGCCGAGAACGTGACCTTGCGAGAGAAGCTCCACGACGTCGAGGGTCAGCTCGACGACATCGACGCCACCCTCCAGCGGGTGCGGCTCTACGACGCCCAGCTCAGGGAGCTCCTGCGCGAGGTGCCGACGGTGCCCGGCGCCTTCGGACCGCTGGAGCCAGACGAGGTGGAGGCGCTCGGCCTCGCTCCGGACGAGGACCACGAGGGCTGGGAGTGGGAGGCCGCCTCCGAGACGGAGCTGCTCCCAGAGGATCTGCGGCCCGCCGAGGCCTGGGCCCACGGGGTCGCTGCGCGGACAGAGGACTTCGTCTCCCGGCTGGAGCGGCTCGAGCCGCGGATGGAGCTGATGGCCGAGGACATGGAGGACCTCTTCTCGTGGCGGCGCGCCTTTCCGGGTGTCTGGCCGGTCCAGGACAGCGTCCTGACGAGCGGCTTCGGCTACCGGGCCTCGCCCATCACCGGACGGCGCAAGTTCCACTCGGGTCTGGATCTGTCGGCCGCGCGCGGAACACGTGTCGCCGCCGTGGCTCGCGGCCTCGTGACCATGGCCATGTACAACTCGGGCTACGGCCGCATGGTCGAGATCGACCACGGCCTCGGCATCGTCAGCCGCTACGCCCACAACTCCTCGGTCTTCGTCGAGGAGGGCGACTGGGTCGACGAGGGACAGATCATCGCGACGGTCGGGACCACCGGCCAGACGACCGGTCCCCACCTGCACTTCGAGCTCCTCGTCGACGGGCAGGCAGTGGACCCGTTGGAGTACCTGCCCACTCCCGAGTGAAGGCCTCGGGATTCGCCGTCCGAGCTTGACGACGAGCGTCAAAGTGGCCATTTAGAGCTGTCTCTGTACGTCTCTCTGGAGAGTCATGTTCGGCGCCGTCGATTCCGTCATCAAAAAGGTCTTCGGGAGCGCGAATGACCGCGTCCTCAAGAAGATGCATCCGGACGTCGTCCGCATCAACGAGTTCGAGTCGGCGATGCAGGCTCGCTCGGACGAGGAGCTCGCCGCCATGACCGCTGGCTTCAAGCAGCGCGTCGAAAACGGCGAGACGCTCGAGTCGCTCCTGCACGAGGTCTTCGCCTGCGTGCGCGAGGTCAGCGTGCGAGTGCTCGGGTTGCGGCACTACGACGTCCAGATGCTCGGCGGCATCGTGCTCCACCAGGGCAAGGTCGCCGAGATGAAGACGGGCGAGGGCAAGACCCTCTGCGCGACGCTGCCGCTCTACCTCAACGCCCTGACGGGCAACAGCGGCCACCTCATCACGGTCAACGACTACCTGGCAAGGCGCGACGCCGAGTGGATGGGAGGCATCTACGGCTTCCTCGGCATGAGCACCGGCAGCATCCTCTCCGGAGAGCGCAACGACCGCATCAAGCGCGATGCCTACGCCTGCGACATCACCTACGGCACGAACAACGAGTTCGGCTTCGACTACCTCCGCGACAACATGAAGTTCCGGGCAGAGGACTACACGCAGCGCGGGCACCACTTCGGCATCGTCGACGAGGTCGACAGCATCCTCATCGACGAAGCCCGGACCCCCCTGATCATCTCCGGTCCGACCAACGACTCGGTAGACAAGTACTACGTCATCGACCAGGTCGTGCCGCTCTTGCAGGACGAGCTCGACTACCTGGTCGACGAGAAGGGGCGCAGCGTCCACCTCACGGACGCCGGCGTCGACAAGGTCGAGAAGAAGCTCGGCATCGACAACCTCTACGACCCCCACAACATGGAGATCCTCCACCACGTGAACCAGGCGCTGAAGGCCCACACCGTCTTCAAGCGCGACAAGGACTACGTGGTGCGAGAGGGCAAGGTCGTCATCGTCGACGAGCACACGGGCCGACTGATGCATGGTCGCCGCTGGTCCGATGGCCTCCACCAGGCGGTCGAGGCGAAGGAGAAGCTGCGCATCGAGAACGAGTCGCAGACCTACGCCACGATCACCTTCCAGAACCTCTTCCGCATGTACGACAGGCTCGCGGGCATGACGGGTACGGCCGAGACAGAGGCGCCGGAGCTCGCCAACATCTACGACCTCGAGGTCGTGGTCGTGCCGACGAACGTGCCGATCATCCGAGACGACGAGGACGACATCGTCTACCGCACCCAGGAAGAGAAGTTCGACATGGTGCTGAAGGACATCGTCGAGTGCAACGGGCGCGGCCAGCCTGTCCTGGTCGGCACCACCAGCGTCGAGAAGTCCGAGCTCGTCTCGCGCATGCTGAAGCGCCGGAGCATCGCGCACCAGACCCTCAACGCCAAGCAGCACGCCCGAGAAGGCCACGTCGTCGCCCAGGCCGGCCGGCTCGGTGGGGTGACCATCTCGACGAACATGGCGGGCCGCGGCACCGACATCAAGCTCGGCGGAAACCCCGAGGAGCTGGCCAAGGACCTCGATGATCCGGGCAACTCAGAGGGCTACGAGCAACGGCTCGAGGTGCTCCAGGTCGAGTGCGCCACAGAGCGCGACAAGGTGCTGGAGGCTGGGGGCCTTCGCATCATCGGCACCGAGCGCCACGAGTCGCGTCGCATCGACAACCAGCTGCGCGGCCGGTCCGGACGCCAGGGAGACCCTGGCTCGAGCAAGTTCTACCTCTCGCTCGAGGACGACCTGCTCCGCATCTTCGGCACAGACAAGATGATGGCCTTCATGGACAAGATGGGCATGCGGGACGAGGAGCCGATCGAGCATCCCTGGATCTCCAAGTCCATCGAGAACGCCCAGAAGAAGGTCGAGGGACACCACTTCAACATCCGCAAGAACCTGCTCGAGTACGACGACGTGCTCAACCAGCAGCGCAAGCTGGTCTACGACCTTCGTCGGCGCATCCTCACCGGAGACACCGCCGAGCTCCGCGAGATCACCCTCGAGGCTTTCGAGGGGGTCGTAGAGGACATCCTCGACGACCACGTCCAGGAGGGCGTGCATCCAGAGGAGTGGGACATCAAGGGGCTGCGCGAGAAGTGCCTGGCGACCTTCGCGTACCAGTGGGAAGGAGACGACGACGGCATCCGCGACTTCGCCCACACGGAGCTCCGCGAGCGCCTCCTGGAGGTCGGGACCGCCGCCTACGAGGCCAAGGAGAAGGAGCTCGGACAGAGCTGCCACCAGATCGAGCGCATGCTCCTGCTCCAGTTCGTGGACCAGCTGTGGAAGGACCACCTCCTGGCGATGGACCGGCTGCGGGACGGGATCGGCCTGCGCGGGTACGGGCAGCGCAACCCGCTGCTCGAGTACAAGAAGGAGGGCTTCAGCATGTTCATGATGATGACCGCCCTCCGTGACGAGTCGGTCGTCTCACGCCTGTTGCGGGTGCAGCTGACCACGGAGGCTGAGCAGGCCGCGAGTCGCGGCGACAAGCGCACGGCCCGGCAGGTCGCTTCAGGGGCCCTCGAGCAGAAGGCCGTGCCCCGTGGTCCGGCGATCCCGCCGGGGCTCTCCCGCGAGCAGGCCGATGCCGCCGCGAAGGCCGCGGCTCCGACGGCTCCGCAGGCCCGGAAGCGCCCGGAGGCTGGCGAGGAGGCCCGCCTCTTCGCTTCCCAGGCCGGCCTGCGTCGCAACGACCCCTGCCCCTGCGGGAGCGGCAAGAAGCACAAGAACTGCTGCTACAAGGCTGGCTGGAAGCCGCCCGCGTTGGTTGAGCCGTCTGCCGCCCAGTAGTTCGGAGCCTACTTGAGTCTCTGACCCTGGTCGCCACCACAGGAGGAGGAGGGATGCCGATCAGCGTGCTTGAACGGGTCGAGTAGGTTCTGGGCGACCGCGACTTGCCGGTTTGGCCGCCAGACGTGTTTGCTGCTTGCGGTGTGGTGCTGCGTGAAACGGGGGCCTACGAACAGTTGGTTCGGCTCCGGCGTCCGGTCCTCCTGCGGCCGGGATGGCACCGAGACCTCGAGCGTTTGGGCAGCGGCTGGCGTGACGTGCTCCCGGGTGGGGAGGCAGCGAGTCTGCCCTACGAGATTCAGGGGGCCTGGCGGTCCCTTGTCACGATCGGCGCAGAGGTTTCGCTATTGGACCTCCAAGTTCCGGAAGACGAGGACGCGGTCAAGCGAATCCTGAAAGAAGCGCAGGCCTGGGTACGAAAAGACGCGGACCCCGCGCTCGCGAAATAGCCTGGACGTGCGGAGGGGGGCGCGCGGTTGTCTGGGACGTGGTCAACCCCGGCCCTCGGCCCGGGTTCAAAAGAGGTAGACCACCTCGATCTCCCAGAGCAGGTTCTGCAGGATGTGGATGACCACGCAGGGCCAGATCGAGCGGCTGACCCAGGCCAGCAGGCTCAGGAAGATGCCGTCCAGGATCGAGAAGTACAGCTCGGGGGTGGGGTAGCCGTAGTGCAGCATCACGAAGGGGATCAGCGGCACGAAGATCGCCAGCGCGCCGAGGCGTTTCTCCAGCCCGAAGAGCATGTAGCCGCGCAGCAGGAACTCCCACCCCACCATCGCCGCGGCCACGAGGGCCTGGTAGATCCAGAAGTCCGTTCCGCCGTCTCGGGCTGGCTCGTACAGCGGGTAGCGCTCCAGGATCTCCGGCGACTGGGCGTAGGCGAAGTTCACCGGGTGCACGACCACCAGGTAGACGATGGAGAAGACGAACCAGCGCGCCTTGGGGAGCCGCAGACCGAAGTCCAGGAGGCTCTTCCGGTGGACGAGGAGCACGAGGAGCAGCGGGACAAGCCCCCAGAAGACGACCCCTCCGATGCGCAGCCGGATCTCCGAGTCAGCCAGGATCGGGGAGATCGCCTCCAGGAGATCCGCGGTCCAGCGGGCCTGGTGGACCGTCCGACGCGTGACGAAGATCACCGTCGCGAAGAGCAGCACCAAGCCCTCCTGGCTCGTGCAGGCGGACCAGAAGCGCTTCAGCGCCGGCAGGTCTTCGCGGAACCCCGAGAGTCTCATCTGACTGCCGCATAGCCCACCAGTGTGACAGGGGTAGGCTTGGCGGGTGACTGCGTTCGTCGACTGGTCCGCCGGAGAGCTCGACCACCTCCGGGCGTGGGTGCTCCGCGTGATGATGCGGGCGCAGCTGTTGCGGCGGATCTTCCTCGATCGCGCCTGGCGGCTCTTCGTCCTGTACCTGGGCTTCATCGCGGTGGCGCTGGCCTTCTGCAGCCTGGCCCCGCTGTGGCAGCTGCTGCTCGGACCGATCTGCTACGGCTTCGCCCACCTCGCCTTCAGCATCCGCTTCTTCCACTACGGCCTCGCCTCGCCAGGGCAGCGGGACGACGGGGCGCTCAAGCGGCGTACCTACGCAGCCCTCGTAGGCGCAGCGGGCATCTACACGCTCTACCGCATCGCTCGGAGCAGCGGGCTGGTCCCTGGCCTCGCATCCCAGCTCTCCGAGTGGCAGGGCGCAGTCTGGATCGACGTCGGCTTCGTGCTCGTCGTCTTCCTGGGCGGGGCCTGGCTCTATCGAAAGTCGCCTCTGCGCCTTGTCCTCGGGGCCCTGATCCTCGCGCCGCTGTCCTGGCTGCTCTGGAGGGAGCCGCTGGTGACGGCCGGTGTGTTGGCCCTCGCCCACAACCTCGTGGCCTTCGTCTACTGGATCTCCCTCGCCAGGGGACGTGACCGGCGCTTCGCCTTCGCCGCCCTGGCCGTCTTCCTCGCCGTCAACGCCGCGATCTTCGGTGGGCTGCTCGACCCGATCTACGAGCACCTGATGATCCGGGACTCGCTGAGCTGGGCTGGCCTCAGCGTCGCCTCGATCGGCCAGCTGATCCTCCCCTGGGCAGAGGGCGAGATGACCTGGGTCCACGCCACCGCCGCCTTCGCCTTCGGGCAGTCCACCCACTACTACGTCTGGCTCAAGGCCATTCCGGACCAGGCCAACGACCACCCCGTCCCGACCTCGTTCCGACGCAGCTTGCGCCTGCTCCGCCGGGACTTCGGATCTCGGACCGTCCTGTGGGTCCTCGGGATGGTCGCGGCCTCCTTCTTCGTCTGGGCCCTGTTGAGCTTCCCGGGCGCGCGGCTCCTGTACTTCTCGGTCGCCGGCTTCCACGGCTACATCGAGATCGCTGGCCTCGCTCTCCTGGGTTGGGGGATGGGCTCGAGGCACCGCCGAGATGGGAATCTGGTGACATCCTGAGTCCTCGCCGCTCCAGCATTCGTGCTGCGCGTCTCAGAACCATCCCAGGACCTGCGAGTCATGCAACCTGATCTGCCCATCCTGGTGCGACGGGCGCAGTCGGGGGACCGCGAGGCCTTCCGTCTCCTGTACCTGGAGCACGTCGAGCGGGTGCACGGCTACTGCCTGGCGTTCTGCCGGGGGGATCACGCGGCGGCCTCGGACCTGAGCCACGAGAGCTTCGTGAAGGCCTTGGCGAGCCTCGACGCCCTCGCGGATCCGGCGGCCTTTCCGGGCTGGTTGATGAGCATCACGCGCCGCCCCTGCCTCCGCTTCGTGGAGCGCCGCTCCACCGAGAAGCGCGTGCTCCAGCTCCACGCAGAGGAGCCTCGGGCTGGGGGCCTGCGCGACTCGGCGCCGCTGGTCCGGGCGGTCCGACAGGTCATAGAGGCCTTTCCCGATGCCAGCGCCAGGGAGGCGGCGCGGCTCTTCTACCGGGAGCCGCCGCACACCACCCTCGAGATCGCCGAGCACCTCGGCATCAGCCAGACGGCGGTCACATCGCGCCTCCACCGCTTCCGGAGATGGGTGAAGCGCCATATGCTGAGTCGCCTCGCCGCGACCCTGGAGGAGGCGTCGTGAGACCGCACCTCGATGGTCCCCGTCTCCATGACCTGCTCGAGGGACGTCTGTCCCGGGAGGAGCTCTCGGAGCTGCGTGAGCACCTGGCCACCGAGTGCAGCGACTGCGACCTCGACGGTCTGGGGCTCGACACGATCCTGCGCCTCGTCGAGGCCGAGGAGGCGGCGCCCGAGGCGCCAGGGGACCTCGACTCGCACTGGCAGGGGATCGTCTCGGCGGGTCGGCCCCCACGGCGCTTCTGGCCCCTGATGCTCTCCCCCGGCTTCGACACCTCCGGGCGCCTGAATCGATACGGCCACGTCTCTGGCGCGCTGATGACCGGTCCCCACGGAGCGATGCGCGGCGACGTCTACGCCTTCCTCGGCGACCAGGCCGGTGAGAGCGCCCTGGTGGACAACCACAGCGTCCTCTGCGGCTACGAGCGGCACTTCGGCGCGGCCGGCTTCGGCGCGGCCGGCTTCGGCGCGGCCGGCTTCGGCGCGGCCGGCTTCGGCGCGGCCGGCTTCGGCGCGGCCGGCTTGACCCCTACCTCGCCTTGGAGCCCGGGCTGTCGCTCACGCGGGTGAGCTCGACGGACCCGATCTCGTTGTCCCCGGTCGTCTCCGTGGCCGGGGGCACGAGCATCTTCGTCAACCGGTTCTTCCACTTCTACGCGGAAGCCCGGGGCCTGACTGGCCGCCATCTGGGCTACGGCCCGGAGCCCGTGAGCCTGACGGAGGTGCGCTTCTCGATGGGGCTTGGGGGGAACCTGGGCGGCTACGGGGGAGGGTGACATTCCCGCCTCCCGCGGTTACACGCGGCTGCCGCTTCGGCGGACACATCCACGTCGGAGTGACGGACTCGCCCAAGGGTGCCCCCAGTGTGGGGTCGGGTGACGCCGCCGGCGGTCGCACAACCCGAACGGAGAAAATCGATGGTCAACGTCTCGCTGCGCCAGCTGCTCGAAGCCGGCGTCCACTTCGGCCACCAGACGCGTCGCTGGAACCCGAAGATGAAGCCCTACATCTACGGCCAGAAGAACGGCATCCACATCGTCGATCTGCAGGCCACGGCCCGCGGCCTCATCGAGGGCTGCCGCTTTGTCTCCAGCGTCGTCGCCAGCGGTCGGTCCGTCATCTTCGTCGGCACCAAGCGGTCCGCCGCGGACATCGTGCGCGAGGAGGCCGAGCGCTCCAGCATGTTCTACATGAACAACCGCTGGCTCGGCGGCACGCTCACGAACTTCCAGACCGTCAAGAAGTCCCTCGACCGCCTCAACGCGCTCGAGAAGGCCTACACAGAGGGGCGCTTCGAGGTCCTCACGAAGAAGGAGGCCCTCGGGCTGACCCGTGAGATGACCAAGATGAAGAAGAACCTCGGCGGCATCAAGGCTCTTCGGGCCCTCCCGGGCGCGCTCTTCATCGTCGACCCGAAGAAGGAGCACATCGCCATCCAGGAGGCGGGCAAGCTCAAGATCCCGGTCGTGGCTCTCTGCGACACCAACTGCGACCCCTCCGGAGTCCAGTACGTCGTCCCCGGCAACGACGACGCCATCAAGTCCATCCGCCTCTTCACAGCCGCGATCGCCGACGCCTGCATCCAGGGCGCCGCCGCCAGCCGTGACGACAGCGAGGCCGTCGCCATCGAGCCCGACGTCGACGTCGAGATCGTCGAGCGCGTCCACACCCCCGAGGCGGAGCCCGACGCCTCCTCCGGGCCCGTCGATACCGAAGCGGTCGAAGAGGTTTAGGAGCCCCCATGTCACTCGCCCAGATCAAGACCCTCCGCCAGCGCACCGGCGCCGGCATGCTCGACTGCAAGAAGGCCCTCACGGAGAACGAGGGCGACATCGAGGCGGCCATCGACTGGCTGCGCCAGAAGGGCATCACGAAGGCAGCCAAGAAGGCCGGTCGCGTCGCGACAGAGGGCCTCGTGCACAGCTACATCCACGCCGGCGGCAAGATCGGCGTCCTCGTCGAGGTCAACGCCGAGACCGACTTCGTGGCCAAGACCGAGCGCTTCCAGGAGCTGGTCAACGACATCGCGATGCACATCGCCGCCTCCGCCCCCGAGTACGTGTCGAAGGAAGAGGTCCCCGCCGAGGCCATCGAGCGCGAGAAGGCCGTCCAGCTCGCCCGCGTCATCGACGAGGGCAAGCCGGCGCACATCGCCGAGAGGATCGTCTCCGGCCGCATGGGCAAGTTCTACGAGGACGTCTGTCTCCTCGAGCAGCCCTTCGTCAAGGACGACGACAAGACCGTGGGTCAGCTCGTGACCGACGCCGTCGCGACCATCGGCGAGAACATCAAGATCCGCCGCTTCACTCGCTTCGTGCTCGGCGAGGGTCTCGAGAAGAGGCAGGACGACTTCGCGGCAGAGGTCGCCGCCCAAGCCGGCCTCAACTAGGCCTTGTCCGAGCCCGTCTTCAAGCGCGTCCTGCTCAAGCTCTCCGGGGAGATGCTCTCCGGGAGCCAGGGCTTCGGGATCGAACAGCGCGCCATCGCCCACTTCGCCGACGAGGTCAAGGCGGTGAAGCGGCTGGGCGTCGAGGTCGCCGTGGTCATCGGCGGCGGGAACATCTTCCGTGGCCTCGCGGGCGCGAGCCGCGGAATGGACCGCGGTCACGCCGACTACATGGGCATGCTCGCGACGGTGATCAACGCCCTCGCGCTGCAGGACGCGCTGGAACGCCGCGGTGTCTACACCCGCGTCATGTCGGCGATCCCGATGTCCAAGGTCGCCGAGCCCTACATCAAGCGTCGGGCCGAGCGTCACCTGGAGAAGGGGCGCGTGGTCATCTTCGGCGGTGGGACCGGAAACCCCTACTTCTCCACGGACACAGGCGCGGCACTCCGGGCCGCGGAGATCCGTGCGGACATCATCCTCAAGGGCACGAAGGTCGACGGTGTCTACGACAAGGACCCGCTGAAGCACTCCGACGCGGTGCGCTACGACCACCTCGGCTACAAGGACGCCATCGCCCGAGAGCTGAAGGTGATGGACGTCACCGCCATCTCCATGTGCATGGAGAACGACCTCCCGATCATCGTCTTCGACTTCAACGAGGCCGGGAACGTCTGCCGAGTCGTCTGCGGTGAGCAAATCGGCACGCGGGTGGACGCCGGTTAGAGCGCATTAGTCGGCCAGGAGGACACCATGTCGAGCGAGTACCTGTCGTCGATGACCGACGACATGAAGAGCGCCATCGATCATCTCAAGCGGGAGCTGGCAACGCTCCGAACGGGACGCGCCAGCCCGGCGCTGCTCGACGGCGTCCAGGTGCACGTCAGCAGCTACGGCGCGACGATGCCCATCAACCAGCTGGCGACCATCTCTGCCCCGGACGCGCGGCTGCTCGTGGTCTCACCCTGGGACAAGACGACGCTGCCAGAGGTCGAGAAGGCCATCGGCGCCGCCGGGCTGGGCCTGAACCCCAGCAGCGACGGCCAGATCATCCGCGTGCCGATCCCCGCCCTGACCGGAGAACGCCGCGAGGAGCTCCGACGCCTCTGCAAGAAGTACGGCGAAGAGCACAAGGTCCGGGTCCGCAGCGTGCGTCGCGAGTACAACGAGCTCTTCCGTGAGCTCGAGACCGAAAAAGAGATCTCGGAGAACGAGCTCGGTCGCATGCTCAAGGAGGTTCAGAAGTCCACGGACGACAACGTCGCCAAGATCGATGGGGTCGTGGCCGCGAAGGAGAAGGAGATCCTGGAGGTTTGAGCTCCTCCGTCCCGACGTCGGTGGCCATCATCATGGACGGCAACGGTCGCTGGGCGCAGGCCCGCGGCCTCCCACGGGTCAAGGGGCACGAGCAGGGCGCCGAGAGTGTCCGCGAGGTCGTGCGCAGCTGTCGTGAGCTGGGGGTCGAGGCCCTGACGCTGTATTCGTTCTCTACGGAGAACTGGAACCGGCCAGAGGACGAGGTCGCCGCCCTGATGCGGCTGTTGAAGAACTACCTGAAGAGTGAGCGCCGGGAGATCCTCGACAACGGGATCCGGCTTCGCGGCATCGGTCAGCTGGGTCGCCTGCCCCTGTTCGTGCGCAAGCCACTTGTGGCGCTCATGCGCGAGTCCGACCGGGACGACGTGAAGATGACCCTGAATCTCGCCCTGAGCTACGGCGGACGTGCCGAGCTGGTGGAGGCCAACCGAGAGATCGCGCGCAAGGTCGCCGCCGGCCAGCTGAACATCTCGGACATCGACGAGGACTGCATCGCGCGTCACCTCTTCACGGCGGGCCTGCCGGATCCGGACCTCTTGATCCGGACCAGCGGAGAGGTGCGCATCTCCAACTTCATGCTCTGGCAGCTCGCCTATGCCGAGATCTACGTGACCGACGTGGCCTGGCCGGACTTCCGCAAGCCACAGCTGCTCGAGGCCTTCGAGGCCTTTGGACGCCGAGAGCGTCGCTATGGCAAGACCGGCGCGCAGGTCTCCCGCTGATGTTCTCGCGCGTCGCCATCGGGCTCGGCGGCCTGGCCATCCTGCTCCCGGCCATCATCTTCGGCGGCGAGCTCGCCATCGAGATCATCGTCGGTCTGGCGATGCTCATCGGCCTCGACGAGTACGCCAACATGGCCTTTCCCCAGCGGCGCTGGTGGGCCACCGGTCTCCTGGGTGTCGTCGGCGCCGCGCTCTATGTCTCGGTGCTCTACGGCCCCACGGGCTCTACACAGGTCGTGCTCGTCGTCGGTGCCCTGGTCCTGATGCTCGCCACCCTCTTCCGGCGCGGCTCTGTCGATGGCGCCGGTGACGCCGCGGCCCGGCTCGTGCTGGGGGTCGCCTGGGTCTCCGGGCTGGTCTTGTTCATCCCGCTCTTGCGGCGCCTGGACGACGGCCTCGCCTGGGTCTTCACGATGCTGGCCATCACCTGGCTCGGCGACACCGGCGGCTACTTCGCGGGTCGGGCCTTCGGCAAGCACAAGCTCTACGAGAAGATCTCGCCCAAGAAGACCTGGGAGGGCGCCGTCGGCGGCGCGGTGCTCGCGACCATCGGCGTCTTCGTGATCCGAGCCGTCGCGCTGCCCCAGCTGACAATCGTGGACTGCTTGCTGCTGGGTGTCGTGGTCGACGCCTTCGGGGTCGTCGGCGATCTCGTCGAGTCGATGTTCAAGCGGAGCTTCGGCGTGAAGGACTCCGGGTGGATCCTGGGCGAGCACGGGGGCATGCTCGACCGCATCGACGCGCTCCTGTTCACCGCGCCGGTGTTGTACCTCTACCTCACGGTGGTCCGCGGGCTCTGACGGGCCTATGGTGAGTCAGTGTCCTACTTCGCTGCCGCGCTGCTCGTCGCGGTCCTCATCTTCGTTCACGAGTTCGGTCACTTCGTCGTCGCGAAGGCCTTCCGGGTGGGAGTGCCGGTGTTCTCGCTCGGCTTCGGCCGGCGGCTCTTCGGCTTCGTCTTCCGCGGCACCGACTATCGCGTCAGCCTGATCCCCTTCGGTGGCTATGTCCGCATGGAGGGCGCGGACCCCTTCCAGGACGGCGGGGAGGGGGCGGAGTCCCTGGGGCCCAACAGCTTCATGAACAAGCCGGTCTGGCAGCGCTTGCTCATCGTCGCCGCGGGACCGGCGATGAACCTCGTGCTCCCGGTGGTCGTCTTCTCGCTCCTCTACATGGCCGGGCAGCCACAGGCATCGACGCAGATCGGTCGCGTGGACATCGACTCCGTCGCCTGGGACGCCGGCCTGCGTTCTGGCGATCGGATCGTCGCGGTGGATGGGGCGCCGGTCACGATCTGGGCCGACATGGCGACCCAGATGGGGGGAGCGGACGACGAGCTCGCGCTTTCGGTCGATCGTCTCGGCAATCCCCTCGAGATCGTCCTTCCCGTCACAGACGAGCTCAGGGGAGACTCCCTCGGTCCGTCCGCCCTCGGGCTGGCGTTCCACGACTTCGACACCACAGTGGCCTTCGAAGACCCGCTGTCCCCTGCCGGCCAGGCCGGTCTTCGCTTCGGTGATCGGATCACCGCCGTCGACGGGGTCGAGATCGACGGCTTCCACGAGATGCTGACAGCCCTGGACCTGAGCCAGGCCGAGGTGACCGTCGAGTACAGCCGGCTCGTGGACGAGGAAGAAACGGCAGGCGCCGCGACGCTGAGGCGGCAGCCTTTCCAACCCCGAGCGGACGACGCCTACGCCAATGACTGGGGGCTCGCGCCCGCACAGGTCTTCGTCGGCGCCATCAGCCCCGACAGCCCCGCACAGAGCAGCAGCCTCGCCGTCGGGGACCGCATCATCGAGATCGACGGCAGGGGCATCGACAGCTTCGAGGACATCCTCCGGCGCGTCCGCGAGAGCGCTTCTGGCGAGGAGCTCGACAGCTCCACCCGGCCGGTCGTCATGACCCTGGTGCGCAGGGGACGGACCCTCGACGTTCGGGTCATCCCCGAGATGGTCGAGGACAGCGACGCCTACGGGAACTACCAGACCCGCCCGATCATCGGCTTCTCCGCGGGGGGCGGCAGCGTTCCGAGCGCCCTGGAGAGCAAGCAATACCCCATCACGGAGGCCGTGCCGAAGGCAGTCGAGACGACCTGGAGCGCCTGCGTCATCATCGTCGAGACCATCGGCAAGATCATCACGGGCGAGGCCGACCCCAAGAAGACCGTCGGGGGCCCGGTTCGCATCGTCAAGGCCGCCGCCGATGCCGCGGAGAGCGGGATCTTCGAGTGGGCGGGGCTGATGGCGGGGCTGAGCGTCAGCCTCGCCATCGTGAACTTCCTGCCCGTGCCGGTGCTGGACGGTGGACAGTTCGTGTTCTACCTGCTCGAGGGCATTCGGGGGCGCCCGCTGCCGCTCGTGGTGCGCGAGCGAGCGCAGCAGATCGGCGTCCTGCTCCTCATCGGCCTGATGTTCGTGGTCTTCGTGCTCGACATAAACAACGTCTTCGGCGGCGGGTGATTCCGACCGTCCTGGCTCTCGACACCGCCTCCCCGGTCATCGGCGCCGCCTTGATTCGCGGGGCCGAGGTCCGGCAGTGGTCCCAGCGCATCGTGCGTGGCTCGGACGCGGCGCTGACACCGGCGCTGGCCGAGCTCCTCGATGGCATCGATCGACTCGACGCCATCGCGGTCTCCGTGGGCCCGGGGGCCTTCACTTCCTTGCGGGTCGGCGTCGCCCATGCCCTGGGGCTGGCGCTCGCACGGAGCGCGCTGGTCGTTCCGGTCAGCTCACTGGAGGCCCGCGCGGCTGCGGCCCCAGGGACCAGGACACTCGCCCTGCTCGATGGGCGAAAGGGCAGGGCCTACGCGGGCTTCTACGCCCCCGGGCTCGTAGGGGAGGAGGTCGATGTGCAGCCCTCGGACGCCATCGCCCTCGCGGACGGCGACTGGGCGGCGACGGGGGAGGGCGCGCTGGTCTGGGCAGCGGAAGTCGAGGCCGCGGGTGGGCACGTCGTGGACGAGCCCGCCGCTTCTCCAGCCTTGGCGTTGGCGCGACTCGGCTTGGCGAGGATCGGCGCTGGGATCGCCCCCACCGGCGTGCGACTCCGCTACCTGAGGGCTCCTGACGCGAAGCTCCCTACGATCCGATATTCTCGTTGATCACCACTTCCGGCCGCGGGTACCCTGGGCTCAGGCACGTGGAGCGTTCATGGAAGAACGGGATCTCAGTCTGATCTCCTCCCTCACCCCGTACAACCCAGAGCTCGCCGCGCTGATGCGGGAGCACGGCAAGCTCGAGAGAGAGCTCACCGGCTTGGTGGGCCGCCGCTTCCTCAGCGAGCGCGAGCAGCGCGAGGTCAAGTTCCTCAAGCGCCGCAAGCTGCGAGGCCGCGACCGCATCGAGGCCATCCTCTCTCGTCATCGCTGACGGGTTAATCGGGCGCCCCATCCAACCAGGGGCTTCATGAACATCGCCCTCGCTGGCGCCACAGGCGCGCTCGGCAAGGAGCTGCTCGACGTCCTCGGGCGTGCTCCCTTCTCCATCGACCGCTTCGTCCCCTGCGCGAGCCCGGCCACGACCGAGGCCGAGGTTCAGTTCGGCGGCAAGTCCCATACGGTGCACGACCTCTGCCCAGAGGCCCTCGACGGCATCGATCTCTGCTTCGCCGCCGTGCCGCGCGGAGTCGGGACCGAGCTCTTCCGCGAGCTCGCCGACGCAGGCTGCATCGTGGTCGATCTCTCCAGCGTCTTCCTCGCTGATCGGCAGGTCCCGGTGCTCGGGCTCGGCCTGAACTCGCTGGAGCGGGACAGCGTGCGCGAGGAGGGGGCCGTGGTGGCTCCGGGTCCGCTCGCGCTCATGCTCGCCGCCCTCGGGGCACCGCTGTTGCCTCATGGCCTCGTCGGTCTCCGCGGCACGGCCATCGCCAGCTCCGCCATCGCCGGACGGGATGGCATGCGCGAGCTCTCCGGCCAGGTCGCCGCGCTGTTCAACAGCCAGACCCCTCCGCGCAAGGTCTTCAGCGGGGGGCTCGCTTTCGATCTCCTCCCATCATGGGGCGAGGAGGTCGGGGGCTGGAGCCGCGACGAGCTGACGAGCGCAGCTCATGCCGGCCGAATCCTCGGCGTCGACAGCGCTCGGATCAACGTCTCGATGACCGTCGCCCCCCTGTTCCTCGGCATGGCCCTCGATCTCCACCTCCTCACCGAGCGGGCGGCTACGGCCGAGCATGTCGCGGGTCTCTTCCGCGAGGCCCCGAACATCCGGCTGGCGGAGCGTCGGGAGCTCCAGCCCCGGGCTTGCACCGGGAGCGCCGAGCTCGCCGTCGGCCGCATCCGGGATGACCGCGCCGGGCTGGGCGTACACCTCTGGGCTGCCTGCGATCCGCTGCGTCTCACGGCGGCGAACGCCGTCGCCCTCGTCGCCGAGTTCGTCGACTCCGAGCTGATCTGACAGGCTGTCGGCCTCGCGGCGACCGGACCGCTGCAGTTGACAGCCTGTCACGACTACGGCCTCCAGGACCCCCGCGCGGGCTGGCACAGATCTCGCTATGAGCATCGGCATGTTGCTCCTGACCTCGCTGGCGATCGCTGCTCCCGACCACGTCGCGGCCACCCTCGACGACGCCGCGGGGACCACCTTGTCCGACTTCACGCCGGTCATCGAAGAGGACCTCGTCGGCTTCCTCGAAGAGGGCAGCACCGAGCTGCGGGTCATCGACGGCCAGAGCTTCGAGACCCTCGCCGCGGCCGTCTGCTCCGAGCCCGCCGGAGTCGGCTCCTGGACCGACGACAGCGGCACACACTTCGCCGTCGGCTGTGCCAGCGGTGACGTCGACGTCGTCCTCGTCGACACCGACCGCCAGATCTCGGTCGAGGCCACCGTCGAGCTCGGCATGGGCGCCGTACTCGACGTCGCGGTGAACGGGACGGACCTCTGGGTGCTCGTGGACGGCGACAGCGGGCTCGAGGGCTACCGGGTCGACACGACCACGCTGGAGGCGGACACAGACAGCGCCAGCACCTTCTCCAACTCTGGCGTGGAAGACAGCGTCGGCATCGGAAGCTACGTCATCGTGCTGCACGGCAACGACGACCTCAGCCGCATCGACGCCACGACCGGGAGCGTCTCCCAGAGCACGGAGACCCTGGGCGGTCGCGACTTCGTCCACCTGGTCGTCGAGCCCGACAGCACCAACAACCTCCTGGTCGCCGACGCCGGGGGTGGGCTGCTGCGCTACCAGATCTCCGGGAACGACTTCCAGATCCTCCTCGATGACGAGCAAGGTCTCGCCGAGACCACGGCGGTCCAGATCGGTGCCATCGAAGAGGACTGGGTTGCCCTCGCCGAGTCCGGAGATGTCTGGCTCTACGACTACTCCGGCGGCGTCGACGCGGACTCCTCCGAGACCATCGACGTGGGCGCAACGGTCCGCGAGCTGGCCTCGATCGAGGGCTACCTCTTCACCGGCAGCGATGAGGGCACGGTGCACGTGCTCACGGACCGGGCCTGGCTCGAGTTCACCGACGCGCCCACCGAGACCCTGGTCACCGGGGACGCCGCCGATCTCTCCTTGACCAGCGACACCGCTGGGACCTGGACCATGACCCTGGGCGAGGACGGTGACATCGTGGAGATGCGCGACATCGAAGCCGGCGAGACGGCCACGGTCACCCTCGAGATCGACGACGCGTGGTCAGAGGGCACCAATCGCGTGTGGCTCACCCTCGACGATGGGCACGATGCGGTCGATCTGCTCGTCGACAACCCGCCGCCGAAGCCGAGCGTGTCGGTGGACTGGGGGGACCAGGCGATCTACGTCGACATCACCGCCGCAGGCATCGACGACCTCGGCAGCTACGAGATCTACGTGAGCAGCGAGGAGTTCACGGCCGACGACTTCGACACCGGAGGCCCCGAGGGCACCGCGCCTGTCTCACCGATCTCGCTGACCGGGGACGGAGACATCAGCCACACGATCACCGACGTCGACAACGGCGTCACCTACTATGTCGCCGTGCGCGTGGTCGACGATGGAGGTACGGAAGGAGACATGAGCAAGGTCCACGAAGTGACTCCGCAAGAGACTGGCGGCTGGGCCGAGGCCGTAGGCGCCCCCAATGGCTGCGCCCACGTCCCCCTCGGCGCCCTCTTCCTCCTCGCCCTGGCGGGTCTGTTCATGGCGCCTCGCGCCGAGGCAGCCGACTTCGAGGGCTGGAAGACCAAGACAAAGACCAACGAGCTGCACGTCGGCCCGATGGAGTTCGACCAGGCGGCCTTCGGCACTGTCTACGGCGACAGCGTCTACATGCTGCGCTTTGACGGCGGTCGTCAGCTCTGGCGCTTCTTCGAACTGGGCGGCTCGGTCGGGCTGGTGCGCAAGGAAGGCACCCTCGTCGGGACGGACAGCGAGGCCTCCTCCGGAGACGCCAGCCAGCTGACCATCCTGCCGCTGTCGGCTGCCGTGACCGCTCGCTTCGACCCGACGCTCAAGATCCGGGACGGTTGGCGCGGAATGCCGGTCGTGCCCTACGCCTCCATCGGCGCCGACTACTACCTGCGACGCGAGCGCTACGGTGACATCGACACGGAGGATCCCTTCGGGAACGAGGTCTGGAGCGGCGGGCAGGCTGGCTGGCACTACGCCCTCGGCGCGGACATCCTGCTGGACTGGATGGACCCGGACAACGCCTCGAGGGCCCAGGCCAGGTGGGGGATAGAGGACACCTACCTCACCATCGAGTGGCGGACCCGGCAGGACTGGCCGTCGAGCACTTCCAGCCTCTCCTTCGCCGGCGACACCGTGACCGTCGGACTGAAGGTGGACCGAAAGTAGGGCCGTGCGTACCTGGCGTCTCGTGCTCGAGTACGACGGCGGGGGCTACTGCGGCTGGCAGCGACAGCCCGACGTCCTCAGCATCCAGGAACAGGTCGAGGACGCCGTCGCTCACGTGCTTGGCGTAGACGAGAGGGTGGCCGTCATCGCCTCTGGTCGGACCGACGCCGGTGTCCACGCCCTGGGCCAGGTGTGCAGCTTCCGCACGAGCATCGAGCGGCGGCCGCACAACCTCCTGGAGGGCATGAACTCGCACCTCCCAGAGGACATCGCCGTGCTCGAAGCAGCAGAGGCCCACCTGGACTTCCACGCCCAGCGCTCGGCGATCGGCAAGCTCTACCGCTACGTCATCCGCCAGGGGCCGGGTCGCTCGGCTTTGCGCCGCGGCCGCCACTGGGGGGTGCGCTGGCCCCTGCACATCGACGACATGCGCGCCGGGCTCGCTCACGTCGTCGGGACTCACGACTTCACCAGCTTCCGCGCCGCGGGCTGCTCGGCGAACAGCCCCGTTCGGCGGGTGGACCGGGCCGAGGTCCGCGTCGTGGACGACGAGATCTGGTTCGAGATCTACGGTGGTGGGTTCCTGCGCCACATGGTGCGGAACCTCGTGGGCTCCGTGCTGGAGGTGGGCCGGGGGCGCCGGGAGCCCGCCTGGATCGGTGAGCTGCTCGCGCTGCGCGACCGCCGAGAGGGCGGACGCACGGTGCCCGGGTGCGGCCTGTTCCTCGTTCGGGTCGACTATCCGCCCACGTCGCTGGTCCCCTGACCCAGGTCCCTCAGGCCCCGGCCTTGTCGGCCTTTTCGGCCTTGTCGGCCTTGTCGGCCTTTTCGGCCTTGTCGGCCTTTGCGGTCTCGTCGGCCTTTGCGGTCTCGTCGGCCTTTTTGGCCTTTTTGGCCTTTTTGGCCTTCTTGTCGTCGTCGGCCTTTTCGGCCTTGTCGGCCTTTGCGGTCTCGTCGGCCTTTTTGGCCTTTTTGGCCTTCTTGTCGTCGTCGGCCTTTTCGGCCTTGTCGGCCTTTGC
>PVBE010897933.1_pt1 | contig 147109 bp, 133 predicted proteins | sample 1631181 | NCBI WGS metagenome assembly PVBE01 (sample SAMN08397723, study PRJNA350692) | Marine metagenome, whole genome shotgun sequencing project. | isolation source: water | place: Pacific Ocean | collected 2012-04
CGCCGCCTCCACCAGATAAAACCCGGCTTTTTGCCGGGTTTTTTATTATCCGGGTAACTGACTGTTAATCATGACACGTATTGATGCAATCCGTTACTGGCTGCACAGATACCTTTACGGCCTATGCCAATGAATTATTTGATTTTGCGGTCACGGCAAACACATGTCCCCTGCCCCCATATTGATAAATTAAGAAATTTTTCTCAAACCTTGAAGGAACCGTTCCAGCAACAGGCACATTGGAACTGATGACTAAAAGCGGTTATCTTGCCGTTACTGTATGCATAAGGTGCCGGATCATATCGGCGCTGGAAAACAAGCGCCAAAATGGAGATAACTCATGAATAACAACTGGATGACCAAACCCCGCAGCCGTCGCGAGACTCTGCAATCAGCACTTGGCATAGGCAGCCTGGCGGCCGGCGGCATGCTGGCCAGCGCCTGTGCACCGGCTTCTGATCCACAACCTGCCGGAGCAAAACGAGAACCTGTCGATTTCAGCGATCCCACGCAGAGTCTGCGCGCATTCATCAAGTTAACCGGCGATCTCGACCCGACGGTGGAAACACCCAGCTGGTTTGGTGGCACAGTGTTCGGCGACGCGCGGCGTGACCGCGCGCTGAAGCCGCTGTTCGGCGTACAGGGCTTTGGTGTCCTGCGCACGGAACAGGAAGCCGATGGCTCGTTTCGCATCTTTAACCGCGAATGCGCATTCTACACAGATCTGAAAACGGGCAAGTTCATTGACCAGTGGAAAAATGCGTACACCAAGGAGATCTGTGACGTTAAACCGATTCACAACATGACGGTTAATGCGCACCTGATCGTCAGTAAAAAGGTCGGCACGGCAATCGAAATGGATTTTGACGGTAACGTCATGGAAGTCCCCCTGCCTCTGGGCTGGCAAAATTTTGACGACAAGCTGTTTTCGACTTTTGAAGTCCACACGGCGTTCCCGAATTTGCTAAAGCCCGAAGACTGGCCGCGCGAATCGGCTGGCAAAGTACTGCGAATGGCGGAAATTTTTCAGCGCGTGGTAAGTCTTGCTGAAGTCGAGAACCCGGATCTGACCAGCGCCGATTACTCCGGCTGCTGGACGCGGGTCGGCCCGTGGCTGCCATGGATGCGCCAGGGCCAGACACCCGGCAACCTGCTGTTCAGAACTTTTATGACCAAACTGCGCTCAATTGAACAAATCCCGGCCGATCTGAAGGCGATTACCGAGGAACGCCTGCCCGAATTTTTTGTTGCCCCGCCGCCGGAAACCTGGGGCACTGAAAATGACTCAAGCTTCAGTGTCTACGCGCAAGAGAACGAGCCACTGCCGGCGCTGGAGGAATAGGCCAAAACCAGTGCGCTTATTTGATTTCGAGCGGGCACCAAATCCTCGCCGGGTGCGAATATTTATTGCTGAAAAAAATCTCGACATACCCAGGGTTGCCATTGATTTGTTTGCCATGGAGCAGCTTGCGCCGGAGTTTCTCGCCATTAATCCGGGTGGAACGGTGCCGGTACTTGAAACCGACGATGGCATCTACATCTCTGAGAGCATCGCAATCTGTCGATACCTGGAGTCCCTGTATCCTGAGCCAGCGCTGTTCGGCACCGAAGCAAGATCAGCGGCGCTGGTCCTGATGTGGAACAATATTTGCGAAAATGAAGGCTACCCTGCCGTCGCAGAAATTCTCAGAAACCTGTCACCCGGGTTTCATCAAAGAGCATTTCCGGGTCCCACCGATTTTGCACAAATACCGGCGCTGGTCGAACGCGGCCGATGTCGTGCCGAGCAGTTTTTTGCACGCATCGAAGCTCAATTGTCGAGCAGCGAATTTCTGGCCGGAGAAAGCTTTTCGGTTGCCGATATCACGCTATTGGCGCTTGTCGATTTTTCCACCTGGGTCGACCTCGATGCAGCAGCAGGACGACCGGCACTGGACGCATGGCACCAAAATATTTCGGCACGACCCAGCACAAATGCCTGAACCGACGCAGTTACCCGCGCCGGTTCAGGCAGCAGCTATTGCTTGACCGTCACCTTGATCATTTTGTCACCCTGCTCGATCGTATCGACAACATCCAACCCGGCTGTAACCATGCCAAATACCGTATGCCGACCATCGAGGTGCGGGCATGCTACGTGGGTGATAAAGAACTGGCTGCCGTTCGTATTTGGCCCTGCATTAGCCATCGAAATCACCCCACGCTCATGAATTAATGGATTGCCGGCAGTTTCACAGTTAAAGCTGTACCCCGGACCACCGGAACCGGAACCAGTCGGATCGCCACCCTGGATCATGAAATCAGGGATAACGCGGTGAAATGACACGTCGTCATAAAACCCCTCTCCGGCCAGGAAAACAAAATTATTAACAGTCTGCGGGGCATGCTGCGCAGCAAGCTCCAACTCGATTGTGCCGCGACTCGTTTCAAGGCTCACAGCATAGTTCCCATCCGCATCAATGCCCATCTCCGGCGCTGAATCCCATTGACTATTGCTCATATTTATCTCCGCGATATAGTTTTCTTATATTGGTAAAAGCCGTACATTATCAACGTGCCCGGGTCATCCGGGCTATTGAAACGGCTGGAATTACGACAAGATAACCGAAATTCTGCATTGAGACTACCAGCGGAGAATATCTGATGAGCCAGGAAGAACACCTGATCGAGCTTGAATCGAAAATTGCCCACCAGGACCATGCGATACACACTCTGGGCGAAGAAGTGTATCGGCAACAAAAAAAACTTGATCATCTCGAAACAACCTGCAACTTTCTCATCGAACAACTCAAGAAAAATACCGGCACACTGTCTCCAACAAACCCTGATGATGAAAAACCACCCCATTACTGACGGAATGATCAATGAGGGAAGATTCGGTGAATAACGAACCGCACAAAAAGTTGAGCACTGAGCAACGCACACTGTTGATCAAGTCAGCCAGCTACGCATCTCTCGGCATCGCGCTCTCGCTCGTGGTACTCAAGGCCTGGGGTTGGCAGGAAACCGCCTCGGTATCCATGTTAAGTTCGCTGGCCGATTCGATACTCGATGTATTCGCCTCGGCAATTACCTTCTGGGCGGTCCGCTATTCACTATTGCCGGCAGATTCCGACCACCGCTTCGGGCATGGCAAATCCGAGGGCCTGGCCGCCCTAATCCAGGCCCTGATTATCACCGCTTCAGGCCTTTATGTTTGTTACGAAGCCATCAAGCGAATTTTTTTACCCAAGCAAATAACCGAACCTGAAATTGGACTCGGGGTTATTATTATTGCAACTGTAGCTACAGTGTTTCTGGTCGGCCTGCAACGCTATGTTGGTAAAAAAACCGGCTCGGTAGCGATTACTGCCGATGCCATACACTACCAGACTGACATGCTGATTAATCTGGGCGTTGGCCTTTCGATCATTCTGACCAGTTGGACCGGTTACACCATCATCGACCCAATGGTCGGCATAATTATCGCTATTTACGTATTGAACAGCGCCATCGGGATAACTAAACATTCACTCAAGATTTTGCTGGATCATGAAATCCCGCTCGAGGCTCGTCAAGCTATAGAAGCGATATCACTCGCCCATGCGGATGTCTGCGGTTTCCATGACATGAAAACCCGTTTTAGCGGCAATCACTTCATAGTCCAGTTTCACCTGGAAATGACACCGGAGATAAGCCTGCTGCGAACCCATTTGATACTCGATGAAGTCGAAGCAGAAATAGAAAAACAGTATCCGGGCTGCGAAATTCTTATCCATGCCGATCCATTGGGGTTCGCCGAACGCAGGGATCACTTCCCGTAACGAATGAATGATTGCAAAGTGATTGATAAATAGAACCCATTCTCTGAGGCCACCCATCAGGTTTAATGCCCCGGCAGACGCTAACCCCACAGGTAGTTCCGGCGGTTGCTACTGAAAAGAATCTGACTGCCTTTGCGAGGCGTTAACGTTAACCTGTATTTGCGCCGGGCTGACAGCGGCATTATTACTGCCCGTCTGGGCCTGAATCCTGCCCACACCGCATCTTGTCACGAGCATCGATACCTGGCGCATGGATTTCACCGGATGGTGCGAAATGTACACCTGAAAAACCGTTACCATGCCGCAACAATCGCACCAGCACATTTATGCGCAGATCGTGCGAAAATGCCGCAATCATGACCCAAACCCGAAAAAAACACCTGCTGAACATTCTCGCGCTACTGGTGACCGGAACGGTCATTATTCCACTTGGCGCCTACCTGGTCGGTCATTACGTTGTTGGACCGTACGAAGGCGATAGCGGCCCGGCCGGCTACCTGGGGACTATTTATCTGTCCGCATTGCGTGGCGATATTACTGCCTTGGGGCTAATCCTGGCGCCTCTACAGATAGCAGCGATATGGGCCATCGGTCTGTGGCTATACAGGCGCAAGCGGGTCGCACCCGGATGCCCCTGAAAATCAGCCTGCAGCAAAGAGATGCCGTCTTGCTTATGTCAATTACAGCACTTCCTGGCGGCATCATTTTTTTTCAAAATCAATAACTTGTGGAATATTTAAAAAATTTCCGTTACTATAATGGATAGTTGGAGCACGCTGTTCAGCTGGGCTGGCAATACTATTCTGTAGTCACCAGCCAAAGAAGTGAGATGCGCACATGGCCCCAGCGATTTTTCTGCACGATCCTGATGAACCCGGCGACCACTATGGCAGTAACACAAAAGAATATGGCTATGCAGTGCAATAATTCCAGCATTTCAGTGTCAAAACAAGGATTGTTAACGCTCGGAAACCAGTACATAAATAACACGCCACAGAGGCCGAAGGCTGTGGAAACAAGGCTACCGAAGGTCATTCCAAGTATCACTTTATATGGATGCATCTTAAAGGCTCAGCCAGGTTAGGCCATTTCTGGGGCACAGTGCCTTGCTTGAGCGGATCAGCCGTTCTAGCCTTGCAGAATAGTTTTCATTTAATTTCAGGACAAAACGCAAAGAATGTTGATTAACAAGCCTGTTTCCATCCCCCATATCCGTATAGCCACCCTGCTGTTGTTGTTACTGGCTGTATCCGAACTCTTTGCAACTGCTCCCCAGGCCGATGCAATACCGACCATCCTGCAATCTGACCAACGCCATCGACAGGTTTCCAGAATGGTCACCCGTTTTGTTGAGCGGGCTCATTACTCGAAGATCAGTATCGACGATGAACTTTCGGCCATTATTCTGAATACTTATATCGATGCGCTGGACATAAACAAACACTATTTTCGCGCTTCTGACATCACCTATTTCAACCGCTATCGCGACTTGCTCGATGATGTTCTGCGCTCCGGAGACTTCAACCCGATATTTGATATTTTTCGTCTGTACCGCCTGCGTGCTCAGCAAAATCTGGATTACGCAATAGCAATGCTGGACGAACCGATTGACTTTACTACTAACAAAGAATATCTGTTCAATCGCACAGAACTGCCATGGCTCTCCTCCCCCGAGGAAATGCAACAACTTTGGCGTGAACGCGTCACCAACGATGCTCTGAACCTGAGTCTTGCCGACAAGGATTGGGATGGCATCATCAAAGTCTTAACCAAACGTTATAAACGTGTATTAAAACGCATAAATCAACTTGATAGTGACGATGTCGTAGAAACTTTCCTGAACTCCTTTACCCGGACTCTGGATCCGCACTCCAGCTACCTGTCTCCACGTCAGTCGGAAGAATACAAGATCCAGATGAGCCTTTCGTACCAAGGCATTGGCGCATCACTGAAACTGGATGACGAACTTGTCGCGGTACTGAACATTATCCCGGGCGGGCCGGCATCAATTGACGGACGCCTGTCAGCCAACGATCGAATTACGGCTGTTGGCCAGGGCACAGCCGGCGGCACGGACACGGTCGAAGAAATGATCGATGTTGTCGGCTGGCCGCTTGACGATGTAGTGCAATTGATTCGCGGACCGAGCGGCACGACAGTAAGGCTGCAGATTCTGCCAGCTGATGCACTACCCGGCGCAGAACAAAACATCCTTGAACTGATCCGCGACAAGATCAAGCTCGAAGGACGGGCCGCCAGTAGCAAAAAAATACCGATTGAAGGAAACGACGTCCGAGATGGCATCATCGGCATCATCACCATACCCAGTTTCTACCAGGATTATGAAGCCCGCAGCAAAGGTGAAGAGGATTACGTCAGCACTACGCGTGATGTAAAGCGCCTGGTCGAGGAACTGAAGGAAGACAACCTCAATGGTCTCATCATTGATCTGCGCGGCAATGGCGGAGGACACTTATCCGAAGCCACCGCACTGACCGGCCTGTTCATTGATAAGGGGCCGGTTGTTCAACTAAAAGACACGACAGGTCGAATCGAGGTACTGGATGATCTGGAACCTGAGACGGCCTACAACGGACCCATGGTCGTATTGGTTGACAGATTCAGTGCCTCTGCATCGGAAATTTTTGCAGCGGCCATTCAAGACTATCAGCGTGGCGTTGTCATCGGTCAACGCACCTTCGGCAAAGGCACCGTACAAAACCTGTATCTTCTTGACCAATATGCGCGCCGCATCCCCGACCCTGGGCTGGGTCAATTGACGCTTACGATCGGTAAGTATTACCGAGTCACGGGCGGTAGCACACAACATCGGGGCGTATTACCGGACATAGATCTGCCGTCTGCAATCGACACGGAAAAAAATGGCGAAAGCAGCCGTGACAATGCCCTGCCCTGGGATCAGATCAAAGCCACGGGCTACTCTGCAAATCAGCCGCTCGATAATGAAATTGCCTACCTGACCGAATCTTACAACACTCGGATTGAAACCAACCCGGATATTGACTTTCTTCGCTCGAATATCGCCGCCGTGGACAAACTCCGCTCACAAATATCGATTTCACTGAACAAGGAAAAGCGACTTGAAGAACGTGAATCGACACGGCAACAACGTCTGGAACGCGAAAATCAGCGCCGCCTGGCTAACGGGATGGAACCTGTCGATTCACTTGATGCCCTCAAGGATGAGGAACTACCGGATATTTTTCTCGATCAGGCCACCGAAATCGTTACCGATCTTATCAAACTCAACAAGCAACAGAACTCCCTGGTAACCAGCGTAAATGCACCGGATTCGGAGCCGTAACAACATCATCTTGCCAACCTGAACCCAGCCCCCGATCAGACCATGGAAACAGGCTCTTGCGTGGAAGAATAATTAATAAGATTCCCGCAAGGCATGTGGGAGCATAGAACCTGATAAAACAACGATCAGGTCAGCAGTATCGAATAAACTTCCCAATACTCGTCAGCAAGCACATTGATATTGACCGAACGTTGACCCTGCACATCACCGCCATCATTAACAACCAACGGAATCTCGGCAAATGAACCGGCAACCGGGATCGTGTCAGTTTCCTGCCGATATCCCGCGCAGCGCTGCAGATAGACAATACGATTGCGAGCTCTGGCGACAAAATTCTTACCCGACGGCAAGCTTCGCACACAATCATCAATATGAATATTCATATCCCGGCACACGTTTGCATCACCATAGTTCACGTCAGAGACCTCGCGCACCGACGCCTCTCGAGCCAAACTACTGACGTCATGTTTACTGAAATGCAAATATAATTCCTGAGCAATTGCGATTAACATCAGATTAATAATTCTGCGCCCTTCAATCGACAACTCCTCGAAAACCGGCGAAGGCTCCGATGCTTTGTCCCTTTTTTTCTCACGACACTGCTTGAGAATTCTCATTGCTTCCCGGTGAACTTCATCTGCAGATTCAATTTGTTTAGCAATTACCTTGGACTTAAAGTAATTCCAGATCCCGCGTGACTGCATATACTGGCGCTTAAGCAATTCCAGCTCTTTACCGGCTGCATGTTCTTGCCTGCACGCCTGCTGCTCGTGCTGCTCGATAACCGCCAATATATCCTTATTGCTTACTTTGAACTGATCCAGAGCGAGTTTCATCTCGTGATTGCGTTGATGCGTCAACAGTTCTTCAGCAAGCCTGGTCAGTTTGCGTTGACAGTGATTCCAGACACCGCGTAACTGGTAAAATATGGATGCATTAGCGGCTCGTAGCGGGTCTACCAACATTCCCTCGAGTTCTTCGAGTTGTTGCTGCGAACGAAGCATTACATTTTCTTGCTGCTGCAGTTGCTCCTCAAGTCGCTGACCTTCAAGGCGGAGTTTGGCAAACTCTTTTTTCAACTCGATACGATTCTGAAACAGCTTTAGCAGCCGCTCATCCTCGGATTCAACTTTCTGCTCACGTCTCAGTAATGCAATACCAACCATTAATTTCGCCTGACAACTTCTGAAACAACCCTGCAAATCTCAGGACCGCATTGAATAGTGGCGAAATTAACCTAATGTAGCGCCGCAAACCTTGATGCAATCTACATTTCCCGGCAAAACGGCATTTGATTGCATGTGCTGGTTGCCGTAAAAATTAGCGTATTTGCGCTAATCAACCACGGCTGAAGCCACTTCTGCAATGATTTTAAGCGGTGGTGGCTACCGATTCAGGCGGTTTGCATACCCTGTTTACGGCTCACCGGTACAAATGAATGACCTTTTTCAAGCAGAAAATCCAGCCATTTGCTTAGCACCATGTTTCTGCTCCAGCATTGACCTACTGGTCGCGCAAAACGACCATGCAAATCACGCAACACTGCATGGCGATGATGTGCAGCCCAACTTACGACCTCTGTCATCCGGGCATCCAGATACACCCGAATACACAGATCCGGATCTGCAATACAACCATCCGGTTCATCGAACATATATGTCAGCCGCAAGACCTGTGTATAGCGCACCGAAGATTCCACCTTCAGAAACAGGTCCTCATCATCAGTTGAGCAGGAGTTCAACTCCAGGGTATGGTTAAAATTTTCATGATTATTTTGCGCCGGACCAACTTCCAGTGGGCCCAACAGTTGGATGAGTCGTAAATAGTTACTCTCATAAAGCGCCATCAACCCACCGAAACTGCCGGGGCCGTATTCGCATTGAGGAACTATGTAGCTATCTATTAGCATAACCTGACTATATCACAGCCTTTTTTGACATCATCTGTAGTGATAGTAATCACAAAATGAATAGAATCAGCAAAGATTTTCTTGCCGAACCGTACCTGAATTATTATTCCATGGTCTGTCAGGGACGAACGCGGCGTTCAACATTTGTCTTGCTAAGAATCGTACTCGATATTTCTTCAATAGAAAAACTGGTTGTATCAACAAACGGAATCTGCCACCGCTTGAATATCGCTTCGGCAGCACGTATTTCAAAGCTAACTTGCTGGGAACTCGCATATCGACCGGCAGCACGCCGCTCTTTACGAATCTTTACCAGGCGTTCCGGTGCAATTGTCAGCCCATACAGCTTATCCCGGTATGGTTTCAAAACTTTGGGTAAATCTGCTGATTCCAGCTCATCCTCTGCAAGTGGATAATTCGCCGCAAATACGCCATAAGTCATCGCCAGATAAAGGCAGGTCGGTGTTTTCCCAGATCGGGAAACTCCAATCAATATGACATCGGCCCGCTCATACCCTCTTATCTTCCCACCATCGTCATAATTTAACGCAAAATTAGTAGCCTCAATCCGACGATCGTATGCACCAGAATCCTGCATGCCGTGCGCCCGACCGGATCGATTTAAAGACTTCATCTTCAACTCTTTTTCCAGCGGACCGATAAAGGTATTAAAAAAATCAAGAAACAGTCCGGACGCATGCATAAAACGCTGACGCAGTTCATTATGTACGATGGTCGAGAATATGATCGGCCGAGCAGCCTGCTCGGTTGCTACTGCATTGATCTGCCGTATGGCTGCCTCAGCCTTGTCAACAGTATCAATAAATGGCAAAGTAATCTGATCGAATTGATGTTCGTCGAATTGGGTCAACAAGCTGTGACCAAGGGTTTCCGCTGTCACGCCTGTTTGGTCTGAAAGAAAAAATACTGTGCGACGAGCCATAATCTTTATCCAATCACATTACCTATGTCGGGACACTGATTCTCCAGTTCTCTACTGACAAAACAAGGGAGCCCCATTGGAAAATCAAGCAAAAGTCTATATAGCCCCATTAAATGAACTGGGGATGGACGATATTGAAATTGTCGGCGGTAAAAATGCCTCCCTTGGCGAGATGATCAGCAACCTGACTGACCTGGGCATCCGGGTTCCGGGCGGTTTTTCGACGACCGCTAAAGCCTACCGCGACTTCCTCGAGCAACAGAGTGAAGGTGAAACGCTCCGGCAGCGAATCAGCACGACTCTGACCTCCCTTGATGTGGATGATATCGAGCAACTGGTTACCACCGGCAAGACCATACGCGCATGGATCCGGGCAACACCCCTGCCTGAAAAGCTCATGACCGACATCGCCGAGGCCTGGCGGCAAATGGTCTCAGCGCACACCGGTGAATTATCGGTCGCGGTACGCTCTTCGGCAACTGCTGAGGATCTCCCGGATGCATCGTTTGCAGGCCAGCAGGAAACCTTTCTTAATATCCGTGGCATTGAGCAACTTACTGTTGCAATTCACGATGTATTTGCATCACTGTATAATGACAGAGCAATTGCCTATCGCGTACATCATGGTTACTCGCACGATGATGTCGCACTGGCAGTCGGTGTTCAGCAAATGGTACGCAGCGATCTGGCCTGCAGTGGCGTCATGTTTACCCTCGACACTGAATCTGGATTCCGCGATGTCGTACTGATCACAGCTTCTTATGGCCTTGGTGAAACCATCGTACAAGGCGCTGTTAATCCGGATGAGTTTTACGTCTACAAACCGGCTCTGCGTGCCAACAAGCGCTCTGTACTGCGAAAAAACCTTGGCAACAAGGCTGTCAAAATGATTTTTGCCGATGGGAACGCCCCGGGCAAGACCGTACAGACTATCGATGTCGATCCGGATGATTCGGCATGTTTTTCACTGACTGATGCAGAGACAGAGACACTGGCACGCTATGCCCTGATCGTCGAGGATCACTACGGTCGTGCGATGGATATCGAGTGGGGCAAGGATGGTCAGGATGGTCAGATATATTTACTTCAGGCTCGGCCTGAGACAGTCAAGAGTCGCGCCAGCCAAGTCATTCAGCGCTTTACATTAAAAAAACATTCACAGATCCTGGCGCGGGGACGCAGCATCGGACAGCTAATCGGCAGCGGTCCGGTGAAAATCATCCGCAACCCTGAAGAGATGAACCGCGTCCAGCCCGGGGACGTGCTGGTTGCGGATATGACCGACCCGGATTGGGAACCGGTCATGAAACGTGCTGCAGCCATTATCACCAACCGCGGAGGGCGTACCTGTCATGCCGCAATCATTGCCCGTGAACTGGGCGTCCCGGCTGTTGTCGGTTGCGGCAATGCCACCGAATTACTCATTGGAGGGGATATCGTCACCGTCTCATGCGCTGAAGGTGATGAAGGATATATCTACGAGGGTCAACTCGATTACGAGCAGCAGCAAATCGAGGTCAATAAACTTCCAGATGTCCCGGTCAAAATTATGATGAATGTCGGCAATCCGGATCGTGCCTTCGATTTTGCCAACATCCCCAACCATGGTGTCGGTCTTGCCCGGCTGGAATTTATTATCAATCGCATGATCGGCGTACACCCAAAAGCACTGCTTGAGTTTGATGAATTACGTCCCGACCTAAAAAATATAATCCACGAACAAATGGCCGGCTACGACAGCCCGGTTGATTTTTTCATCAGCAGACTCAGTGAGGGCATTAGCAGCATAGCGGCCGCTTTCTCCCCATTGCCGGTAATCGTACGTCTGTCAGATTTCAAGTCGAATGAATATGCCAACCTGATCGGTGGCCAGCAATATGAGCCTCAGGAAGAAAACCCCATGCTCGGCTTCCGTGGCGCATCACGTTACCGGGCTGAATCATTCAGTGAGTGCTTCGCAATGGAATGCCGGGCCCTCAAACGTGTTCGTGATGAAATGGGGCTGACCAATGTTCAGGTCATGGTGCCGTTTGTGCGTAGCGTAAGTGAAGCAGTAACTGTTGTCGAACTTTTGGCGAGTCATGGCCTGAAGCGCGGAGAAAATGACCTGAAGCTGATCATGATGTGTGAATTGCCGACCAACGCTTTACTCGCCGAGCAATACCTTGAACACTTTGATGGCATGTCGATAGGATCCAACGACATGACACAACTGACACTTGGCATCGACCGGGATTCCGCATTGATCGCCGATCTGTTCGACGAACGTGATCCCGCCATATTGATCCTGCTAAAAATGACTATTGAGGCCTGCAAGAAACGAGGCAAATATATCGGCATCTGCGGCCAGGGCCCGTCAGATCATCCTGATTTTGCCCGTTGGTTGCTTGAACAGGGCATCGACAGCCTGTCGCTGAATCCTGATTCTGTGCTCGAAACCTGGCTATCCCTCGCCGACAATACGATATAGCTATGCAGAAAGGTCTATGAGAACTCTTCCCACAGCAAGATCAGGATAATCCTGGAATGATTACAGGTCGCCCCAGGAAGATTTTTTGCGCCAGCGAATGCGCGGCACTGTCAGACCGATCAACATGCCAACAATGATGACCAGTGCGCCGATAACAAACCACTCACGGTTAGTACGGCTGGCCAGACGTTCGTTGTCGGCTTGAAGTTTGTCGGCTTGCGCCTGCATTTCAGCTAACGATACACGCAGGCTCTTGTTCTGACTGTCAACCTTGATGGCATTTGCGGACAAACGGCGCACCTCAGCCAGTTCTTTTTGCAACCCCTGCCCTGACGCCTCAACAATATCAAATTGTCGCTTTAACTGGTCGTGTTGTTTACTGAGGGTTGCCAGTTCGTTTGCCAGTTCCTTGCGTTTGTCTTCACTGGCCTGCAGGCGGACTTCGACACCTGGCATAGTCACGCGAGCCGGCGGACTCTTGAGCAGGTAACGGCTTAACACCCAGCCTTCCGTTCCGCCCGCTGTCCTGACAAGACTGTAGCCAGCCTCAAGGTCAGACTCAAGCAACTCGAGTTCTGTGCCACTGCGCAACATACGAATGATGGCCTGCCGACTGCCCTTACCACTGCGCATCGTAATCTCGAAAGCATCAGTAACCCAACGATCTTCGCCACCGATTCCTTGCGCTGTTGCCGACCCGGGAATTAACCACAGGCAGCAAACCAGGCATGCGAATGTAATAATGACCCCTCTTCGCGGCCTGGCTGGCGATGTGTTCACTTTGTTCAGCTTTCCGGGCATAACGACAGACACAACCATCCGTTCAAAAATCTCAGTAATGCACTTTAGCACACAGAAAATCCGGCTTTACCCGGATGCTGGCCATTATGGAAAGTCCCTTACCCGTTAACCAGATGTTCATCAGCCTGCTCAGGATGCGTCGATGCGCAACAGGTGCTGTCGATAATGGCGCAATTCTGCTATTGAGTCATGAATATCAGCCAGGGCGAGGTGCTCCGACTTTTTATCCACACCCTCAAGCACCTTCGGCGCCCACAGGCCAGCAAGTATTTTAAGGGTACTTACATCCAGGTTGCGATAATGAAAAAAAGCTTCCAGGGTCGGCATTTCGCGAGCCATAAAACGACGATCCTGACAGATGCTGTTGCCGCACATAGGCGAATGTTTCGGTTTGAGGTGAGTGCCGAGAAATGCAAGGGTCTTTTGCTCGGCTTCGGCGGTTGATACCTGGCTGGCTCGAACGCGCTCGACGAGCCCGGAACGGGTGTGCTGCCGGGTATTCCACTCATCCATGCCGCCGATTGCAGCATCGGGCTGGTGTATTGCAAAAACCGGGCCCGCGGCAATAATCTCAAGATTGGCATCCGTTACGATTGTCGCAATCTCGATGATAGAATCGGACTGGCAATCCAGCCCCGTCATCTCCAAATCGATCCAGATCAACCGACTACTGTGAGCATCCATGAAATATTCCCAATGTGAAACACTTGTACGCCAAGTTTAACAAACAGCCACCGAAAAACCGGCACCCGTGTCAACATGGCTGACCGGGCAGTGACGGAAACCGGCCTGGTAGTCGCCGCGCATAGTCGCCGTGGCAAGCTCAAAACGCTATCGGGCAAGCAACTACCATATCTCATCCAGGGACGTCGGCTACAGGTTGTCTGCGGCGATACTGTTGACTGGACACTGGATGATCAGGGCACGCTGGCAATCGTCACCGGAATCGTACCACGCACCAACGCACTTGAGCGCCAACCGCTCGGTCGATCTGGCAGTGAGACACTGGCCGCAAATCTGAGCCTGATGATCATCGTCTGCGCTTGCAAACCTGAGCCCGACTGGTTCCTCGTTGACCGCTACCTGTGCACCGGTGAATTAATGGGCTGCCGGTTGCTGTTAGCCGGCAACAAGGCTGATCTGGCCGAGCATGATCATGCAACCATGCTGAATGACTATCAACGTATCGGTTATACCTGCCTGTCAGTTTCCGCACAGACAAACCAGGGCATGGATTCGCTGCGCACGGCCCTGCAAAACCAGACCGGCATCCTCGTTGGCCAATCCGGAGTCGGCAAGTCGTCTTTAATCAACCGCCTGGTCCCTGAGGCTGACATTACCGTCGGAGCGATATCCGCATCCACCCATGAGGGGATACATACGACCACCGCATCAGCGATGCATGACCTGCCGGACGGAGGACAACTGATCGATACCCCCGGCGTCAGGGACTTTATTCCGGCTATTCCGCAAGCTCAATCGGTACAAGCCGGATTTCCGGACATCCATACGGCAGCCGACCAATGTCGATTCAGTAACTGCCTGCATCTGCGTGAACCCGACTGCAGCGTAAAACTGGCGGTACAAAACGGCACTGTTTCACCGCGACGTTATGAATCCTACAAACGATTGCTGCACACCGTAACCGGTTAGCAACCCGCACACACCCTCCCGGCAATCTCTAGCTGCTAATCAACCTTGATATGGGTACGCGCGGAAATGGCCAGCATTAATGTGCCGCTATCAACGTACTCAAGTTCACCGCCCATCGGCACTCCATGGGCAATGCGGGTTGCTCGAATAGCGTATTTTGCAGCGAGACCGGCAATGTAGGAAGCCGTCGCCTCGCCTTCCACTGTCGCACTGGTCGCCAGGATTAATTCATTGATGGGCTCTTCGGCAAGCCTGCTGCCGAGTAAATCAATGCCGAGTTCTTCCGGACCGATGCCATCCAGTGGTGAAAGTCGCCCCATAAGCACGAAATAACGCCCCCGGAAAGACCCGGATTCATCAACAGCAATCACATCTGCCGGCGTTTCCACCACACACAGGATGCCGCTGTCCCGTTTCTTATCGGCGCAGACCGGGCAGAGCATCTGTTCGGCAAACATCCGGCAACTCTGACAGTGGCCGACTTCAGCAAGCGCTGACTGTAGTGCCTGTACCAGTTCATCGGCACGCTCACGATCCCGGTCAAGCAAATGAAAAGCCATACGCTGGGCTGACTTAGGTCCGACACCGGGCAGGCAGCGCAAAGCTGCAAGCAGCTGTTGAAGCCGTGGCGTGAAATGCATGACAGGCGCTCAGACGATCTTGATCATCAGAAGGGCAATTTCAGCCCGGCTGGCAGCCCCAGCCCGGCACCCATGCCTGAGTATTTCTGCTCAGTAACCTTCTTGACTTTGCGCAGAGTATCGTTAACCGCTGCCGCTATGACATCCTCGAGCATATCCTGATCCTCGGCAATCAGCGCATCATCAATGCGAATCCGCCGCACTTCATTTTGCCCGGTCATGGTAACCTGCACGAGTCCACCACCGGCCTCGCCCTGCACTTCGAGATCAGCCAGTTCTTCCTGAGCCAGTTGCATTTTCTCCTGCATTTTTTGTGCCTGCTGTAACAGCATACCGAGATCCGGTTTCATCATGCATCATCCTGTGTATTAGTAAAATTTGACGCTACGCGCCATATGAACTCAAACTTATCTATTGCCCAGAATCCTGCTCTGTCGATGATTCAGGGTTAATCGGTTGAATCGAATTGGGCACAACCTCCCCACCCAACACATCAACGAGTTGCCGGACATCAGGATCAGTCTCAATCGCTTCACGGGCATCGCGCAAGGCCTGCTCACTATCGTCAGCCGCACGCGCCGCTGCAGTTTCAAGTGTCTTATCGGTAACCACAAAGCACACAGCAATGCCGCTACCAATGCGTTGCTGCACTGCTACAGTCATCCTGTTTTTCAATTTATCCGTTAACAGGTGTTCGTTACGTTTCTCGACAGACAGGCGGATCTCAAACGGCGTGTATGTCTCAAGTGAGGTATGGGCGGCCAGCTGACGCGCAGCGCCATCAAGCGATAATCCGGTCATAAAATCAGGCCAGTCATGAATATCCTCAACCGCAACCTGCCCGGAGTCGGCTGTTGCGGGTGGCGGCGAAGATGGCGGCGATACCGATTGATCTGAGCGCGACTCTTGCCTCGAAACCGGCGATGTCTGTGCCCGGGTTGGTTGGCTCTTATTGCTTGCCACTGGTGCGGCCTGACGAACCGGCGTTGCCGGCATCGGCTCACCCATGCCGGCAGTTTGTCCGGCGGGGCAAAAAGCCAGCATGCGTAACAAGGCCATTTCGAAGCCAATATGCGGATCAGGCGCAAGCATCATGTCCTGACGGCTTGTTACGGCAATCTGGTAATACAGTTGTACCTGTTCCGCTTTGATGTCAGCGGCCAGACGCACCAGCGACTCGAGTTCATCCTCGTCCTCAACCGCATCTGCCCCGGCAACCTGGATTACGGCAATACGCTGTAGCGCGGTCGCAATCTCATCCAGCACAATTTCGTAATCGGGTACGAGTGTATCGAGATCCTGAATGGCCGCAATCAGATCAACGCCGTTGCCGGCAACCAGCAAATCGAGCAAATCGATGATCCGGTGACGATCCATGCTACCGAGCATTTCGGCCACATCAGCGTCTGTTAACTGTTCAGCGCCATAAGCCAACGCCTGATCCAGCAGGCTCAGGCCATCACGCATACTGCCCGCCGCAGCCCGACCAAGTCGCTTGAGAGCCGCAGCCTCGGTATCCAGTTGCTCGGCGACACATATCTCATCCATACGCCCGACAATCTGATTCAACGTCAGGCGCTTCAGATTGAACTGCAGGCAACGTGACAACACGGTGACCGGGAGTTTTTGCGGATCGGTGGTCGCAAACAAAAACTTGACGTGCTCCGGCGGTTCTTCAAGTGTTTTCAACAAAGCATTAAAACTCGGCTTCGACAGCATGTGTACTTCATCGATCAGGTAAACCTTGAAGCGGCCAATGGTGGGCCGATACTGGACATTGTCGAGCAGGTCACGCATATCATCGACACCCGTGCGTGATGCTGCGTCAACTTCAATCAGGTCAACGAAACGGCCGTCATCGACAGCCTGACAGGCGCCACATTCACCACAAGGTTCTTTGCTGACACCGGCTTCACAATTCAGTGCCTTGGCCAGGATTCGGGCGATTGTCGTCTTGCCAACCCCGCGGGTACCGGCGAACAGAAACGCATGGTGAACTCTCCCTGAGTCCAAAGCATTTTCCAGCGCCTGTAGAATGTGTGCTTGCCCGGTGACTTCGTTAAAAGTCCTGGGACGCCACTTTCGCGCAAGTACGAGATAACTCATAAAATTGCTCTAATACCTGAATTGCTGAAGAATCCGCGCCAGCCACACCCCGGCGCCCGGCATCGCCGTTACCGCTGCTCCCTTCCGGGCCTGACGGAGTTCGCGGTTCGCCGCCGCAAGGGGACCAGCGCGGACCCAGATTAAAGGGTAAGCGGTGGCGAGCATTTCAGCAAGCGCAATGATGACTATCAGAAAATGTTAACTGATGAGGAACCGAGACGAGCGACTCCGGGTGCAGGCACAAATCTGCCGTGCCGGACCTAGTGACAATCGTGTCTAGAAACGTGGCTATCGTGGCCGGCACTGACAACGACAACGTGCTTCGATCGTGCTGGCAACTATTTGAAAAGTCGCGCTAAATCAGACCGGACCGAGGGATTTTGAGATTGCTAAAAATCATGACTCAACTATCTGTTTTTATTGTAGAAATTGGCGGAGAGGGAGGGATTCGAACCCTCGATACGGGGTTACCGTATACATGAATTCCAATCATGCGCCTTCGACCACTCGGCCACCTCTCCGGTTTTATTTGACGACTTGGGTGGGACACCCCCAAAGTGGCGCAAAAGATTAACCCAGCCACGGTTGGCATTCAATCGGTTCTTAGCAATTCCTGACTGATGCCCGCCTGGCTATCGTCCAAAATAATCCGGTGGACTATCAAGGCAAGGATCATCCGCCTCACGCACTTTCGCATCCGGCGATGCCTGCGGAATGGTCAGCGCTGCAGACCGGTCGGGTTGGTCCAGTCCATCGGGCACCTGCAAAGATTCAATATTTTCACTAACCTGGTATTCCTGCGGTTTATTGCAGCTTGGCTGACCACCGAAAAAACACCCCGACAGACCGCCAATCAGCAGAACCGCAAGTATGCATAGCCGCAAGTGATTCAAGACAGGCCCGGTAACCATCTCAGAGCAACCCGGCAGTTTTCAGCGCCGCCTCAACCACCGGTTGCTGATCGGCAGATAAGCGGGTCAAAGGCAGACGAATACCGGCCGGGATACGACCAAGCTTTTCCAGCGCCCACTTAACCGGAATGGGATTTGATTGAGCAAATAAATCACGATGCAGTGCCGCCAGGTCCTTATCAATCCGAGCCGCCTCTACAGCATCCCCGGCTATTGCTGCCGCCGTCATGGCGGCCATTTGTGCCGGCGCCGGGTTCCCGGCCACGGTCACCACGCCGTCTCCACCGAGCAACATGAATTCGCGCGCTGTCGCATCATCGCCGCTGTACAAACCAAAGTCGTCCCCGCATGCGGCACGGATTTGCACCACGCGACTCACCTCACCGGTCGCCTCTTTAAGACCCATAATCCGGGGATGTCCGGCAAGCCGCGCAACCGTCTCCGGCAACAGGTCTACGGCGGTGCGCCCCGGTACGTTGTACAGCATGATCGGTTTTTCAACCGCATCGGCGATCACCTGAAAATGCTGCACCAATCCTTCCTGGGTCGGCTTGTTATAGTAAGGTGTCACCATCAGGTAGCCATCGATATCCACATCGCCGACTTCAAGTGACAGGTCTATCGTTTGCTGGGTTGAGTTTGAGCCGGTCCCGGCAATAATCGGAATGCGCCCGGCTGCAATATCGGCCGAGCGACGAATCAGGTCGACGTGTTCGGATTTTGACAACGTTGCCGACTCACCTGTCGTTCCTGCTATGACCAGCCCATTCGAGCCCTGCTCTATCTGCCAGTCAATCAGGCGCCCGAGACACTCATAGTCAATCCGACCGTCAGCGGACATCGGGGTAACCAGCGCTACGAAACTACCTTTAAGCATGACAGGTGCAGTTTATTAACTGCCAGATTGGTGAACAGAGCGGCGATGTTACTGACACCCCGGCGATTGCGCAAGAATCGCCGCATTGCTCTGATAACGGTATAGTTAGCTCCTGCGGAAGCAACCATGCACTTACTGAGCACACACAAGAGAAAAACACCAGTGGAAACACCCCCTGCAAATAAACCCCCATTAATAAAACAGCTGGCCATCACCATCATTGGACCCGACCGGGCCGGGCTTATTCGCGACCTGAGCAAAATCGTCACTGAAGCTGCCGGGAATATCCAGGAAAGTCGAATGATTGCACTGGGATCAGAATTTGCGCTGCTGATGCTTGTTTCCGGCAATTGGCACGCTGTCGCAAGCATTCGTGAAAAACTGGATCTGCTGCAGGATGGTGGCAAACTAACCATTGCAGTTCGTGACAGTTCACCCCGCGCCAACGTCACTGCCGCCCCCTATGCGATAGATGTTGTCAGTCTCGACCACCAAGGGATTGTGCTGGAACTGTCAAACTTCTTTGCCGCTCGGGATCTGGAAATTGCCGAACTTAATACTCGTCAATATAATGCAGCGCATACCGGCGCGCAGATGTTCGGTATTCAGATGACCGTCAATATCCCTGCAGACATACAACTTTCAATCCTGCGCGAGGAATTCATGGAATTCTGCGACAATGAAAACCTCGATGCGATCATGGAACCGGCTGCCCGCTGATGATTTACCCGATACCATGAAGGATATGTAAACATTGTCTGTCGCAACCTTTCGCCACACCACGCTCATCACTGTTCTGCTCAGTCTTTTGTTCCGGCCGGTACTGGCAGTGGACGAGACCCTGCCGGATATCGGCAGTCCGGCCGATACGGTTTTGTCAAAAGAACAGGAACAGATCATCGGTCGCTCCATATACAAGGGCCTGCGCGATGCCGGACAAATCGTAACCGACCCGGAAATCCAGGAATATATTCAGAATTTAGGCCAGCGTATCGCCGCCAATGCGCAGAACGGCGACTTCAGGTTCCAGTTTTTTGTCATCAACGAACCGACCATCAACGCATTCGCGTTACCCGGCGGTTACATCGGTATACACAGTGGTCTGTTACTCGCCACCAGTACTGAAAGCGAACTTGCCGGGGTGCTGGCACATGAAATTTCTCATGTAACACAGCGACATATCTCACGCGCCATTTATGCCAATCAACGCACCAGCATCCTGAGCATGGCTGCGATGCTGGGCGCAATTTTGCTCGGTGCTGCCAGCGGTGACAGTAACGTGATAAGCGGAGGCATTGCGGGAGCACAGAGCATCGCCATCCAGGGGCAGATCAATTTTACCCGTGAAAATGAATATGAAGCTGACCGGGTCGGCGTTGGCCTGCTGGCCGCTTCAGGATTTGACCCATATGGCATGCCAAATTTCTTTTCCACGCTGGCACGAAAAACCGGCACGCTTGGTTATCAGGCTCCTGAATTTCTGCGCACCCATCCGGTCACCGTCAACCGTATAGCTGAAACTCGCTCTCGCGCATCCAGCCTGCCCGTGAATGAGGTTCAGAATTCTTCCAGTTACAGCCTGACCCGTGCCCGCATTCGTTTCCTGAGCAACTCGATGCTGGAAGAAACACTGACCTACTTTCGTGCCATCCTGAATAACCCGCAAAATATCAATCATCTCGGCGCCGAATATGGTGTCGCACTGGTACTGGCTGAAATGGGCCGTTTCGAGGAAGCGAAGGAAAAATTTGCGCAACTGATGGCCGCTAATGAAGGCATTATTCATTTCCATACCGGATATGCCACCGCGCTGGCTGCAACCGGTGACAGCAAAGGCGCACTGGCAGCCCTTGAGAAAGCCATTGAACTGTTCCCCCGCAATGTGCCGCTAACCATCAGGTATGCCGAAGTACTGACACAGAACAATAGGCATAAGGCTGCCCATCAGAGCCTGCTGGATTTGTACAACCAGACCCCGCCAACCCCCGAGCAGGTCCGACAGATCGCCCTTGCGGCAAGCGCTGCCGGCGATACGGCCGACGCACATTACTACATGGCTGAATACCATTTGCTCAGCGGTGACCTGCTTATGGCCTCGGATCAACTGGTGCTGGCACTGGGAATACCCGGTCTCGATTCAGTGCAAAAAGCGCGGTTTCGTTCGCGCCTCGATGAGATTCAGGGATACATGCCGAAACGCCGGAGCAAGAGCAGCAAGCGACGACGTGTACCTTTGCAATGATTAATTCATCAGTCCTCAAAAACATTGCAAGCTTGGCAAGTCTTTTTACCTGCATGGGCATTTTTGCCGGTTGCGCATCACCACAAACCATCGAACAGGGCAACATCACAGATCCGTTTGAACCGATAAACCGATCGATCTTCCGCTTCAATGAAATTGCCGATAAATATGTAGGGCGCCCGGTGGCCATAGGTTACCAATTTATCACTCCGCCAGTCATGCGCACCGGCATCACCCATTTCTTTGACAACCTCTCCTACCCGGTCGTCATTATCAACGCAGCTTTACAGGGGAAGTTTGCACAAGCCGGGCTGGATACATCACGGCTCATCTTCAATTCAACGATCGGCATCCTCGGTTTCATGGATCCGGCAACTGATATCGGACTGGTCCGCCACAATGAAGACCTTGGTCAGACACTGGGTATCTGGGGGGTACCGGAAGGAGCTTACATCATGGTGCCTTTTTTCGGCCCTCGAACCATGCGTTCCGGAACCGGAGATTTGGCCGATATCACTGTAAATCCACAATTCCAGCTGTTCAGCAGCAGCGCACAAACAAAGCTCAATATCTTCTGGCTAAATCACCGGCGCTCATTGCTACTCGGTATCGATAAAGAGGTGGAACGTGTATTCGACCGATATGCATTTATCCGCGACACCTATTTACAGCACCGGGAATACCTGCTCTATGACGGCAACCCGCCGGAGGATGAGTTCAACTTCGAAGATGAAGAATTCGATGATGAAGAGTTTGACTAGCCTCAAGAACTGCCCGCTTCTTCAGCGTGACTGCCGACCTAGGATTCAGTCACCAGCCTGGCTTTCCTGGTTTCTGACTGCAATCGTTCGATAACCGCTTCAATCCCCAGCGCCCCGATCTCGGCATTAAACTGGTTACGGTAGTTCTGAATATATGACACACCCTCGAAACGCACATCGTAGACACGCCATCCGGCCGTGGATTTGCGCATTTTGTAGTTGACCGGTATCAAAACTCCATCATTCATTCTCATATCGGTCTTGACGGTTACCCGCTTGTCCCCCGGTTCGATGTCAGCCGGGTATACGGTAATATTGTCTTCATCAAACTTCAGAATGCCATTTGCATAACTCTGTAACAAAAATTCGTAAAATACGTCGATAAACGTATCCCGCTGGGCCTTCGTCACCACTTTCCAATGCTTGCCGAGCACCAACCGGCCAGCATAGCGGGTATCAAAATACGGTACCAGGATCTCGTCAATCAAGGCATACAATTCTTTACGATTAGCTTCAAGGTAGTCCTTGCGGCCCTTTAACTGCTCTGCCATTGAACTCGCGGCCTGCGTAATGATCTCGTGCGGCAGTCGCATTGGCTCGGCCAACGCTGGCCACGATGCAATCATCATCAGCAACATAATCAAGACCATTGAAATCCGTTTCAGCATATTCTCCAAACTCCAAAACTAACTACCTTTCGCAAACAGGCATGGACATACGTGTAATCCGAACCCACGCCCGAGTAATAATCATTGTACCAAAGCGTTACAGCTATTCACTCACAGGATATATTGGACTAAAATAGTCCTAATTAACCTCTGGATCCATATATGTTTCGCATCAGCAGACTAACCGATTACGGCACCTTGATCCTCGTCTTCCTGGCGACTCAGGAAAGGCGCCTGTGCTCGGCCTCAGAGGTTGCCACCGGCACCCATGTGGCCCAGCCAACTGCCCAGAAACTACTCAAGGTGCTGGCCAAAAGCGGGCTCGTAGACTCGGTCAGGGGTATGGGCGGCGGTTATCAGCTGACCCGCAACCCCGCTTCTATTACCACCGCTCAAATCCTTGACGCACTGGATGGACCGGTGGCCATCACCGAATGCAGCATAGATGATGGTGATTGTGTACTTGAACCCCTCTGCCAGGTTGGCAGTGCATGGCAGAAAATTAACAATGCCATACGTGTCGCGCTAACGGACATAACACTGGCTGATCTGAGTCATCCGCAGGCAGATATTCCAGCGCTCAACCTGACACGGAATTCAGAAAAACCCCCACCTCCTGCAGTTGATCACTGAACACCATACTGAAATAACAATGCCTGCAAAAAACAGTGAAGTAAAAAAACTTGTCGATAAGAAATATCGTCATGGCTTTGTAACTGATATCGGCAGCGATACGATTCCGCCGGGACTAAATGAAGATGTTATCCGTCTTATCTCGCGCAAGAAAGATGAACCACAGTTCATGCTCGACTGGAGACTTAAGGCTTACCGACACTGGGTGACTTTGCGTGAGCCGGATTGGGCAAAGCTGGATATCGATCCGATCGACTATCAGGACATCTCATATTACTCAGCTCCGATGCAGAACGATGATGGACCGAAGAGTCTGGATGAGGTCGACCCTAAACTTCTTGAAACCTATGAAAAACTGGGTATACCGCTGCATGAACGTGCCGCGTTGGCCGGCGTTGCGGTCGATGCCGTATTTGACAGTGTTTCCGTCACAACCACATTCCGCGACAAACTGGCCGATGCAGGTGTGATTTTCTGTCCCTTTTCCGATGCCGTGAAAGACTACCCGGAACTGGTGGAGAAATATCTCGGCTCGGTCGTACCGTACCGCGACAATTTCTTTGCCGCATTAAATTCGGCGGTTTTTTCCGACGGGTCATTTGTATATATCCCGAAGGGCGTTCGCTGTCCTATGGAATTATCAACCTATTTCCGCATTAATGAAGCCAAGACCGGTCAATTTGAACGCACCCTTATTATTGCCGATGAAGGCAGTCACGTAAGTTACCTCGAAGGCTGCACAGCACCGATGCGCGACGAAAACCAGTTACACGCTGCTGTCGTTGAACTGGTTATCCTCAAAGAGGCGGAAATAAAATATTCAACCGTACAGAACTGGTACCCGGGCGATGAAGAAGGCCGCGGAGGCATCTACAATTTCGTCACCAAACGCGCTGACTGTCGTGGCACAAATTCCAAAGTGTCCTGGACGCAGGTCGAAGCGGGATCTGCAATTACCTGGAAATATCCAAGCTGCGTTTTACGTGGGGAAAATTCAGTCGGTGAGTTTTACTCGGTTGCGGTTACCAACAACATGCAACAAGCCGACACCGGAACCAAAATGCTGCATATCGGCGCAAACTCGCGCAGCACGATTGTCTCCAAAGGTATCTCGGCCGGCCACGCGCAACAATCCTACCGCGGACTTGTCAAAATATTCCCGACTGCTCACAACACCCGTAACCATACGCAGTGTGATTCTCTGCTAATGGGTAAGCACTCGGGCGCTCACACCTTTCCATACATGGAAATCAAGAACCCGACAGCAATCGTCGAACATGAAGCTACAACCTCAAAAATTGCGGATGATCAGCTTTTCTATTGCCGGCAACGCGGCCTCAGTGAAGAAGATGCGGTCAATATGATCGTCAACGGGTTTTGCAAAGAAGTATTCAGAGAATTGCCGATGGAATTTGCCGTCGAAGCACAGGCGTTGCTGAACGTAAGTCTCGAAGGCGCAGTAGGATAATTTTATTATGCTGAACATTGACAACCTGCATGCCTCAGCAGCAGACACAAAGATTCTCAAGGGACTGAACCTGTCTATCGGTACAGGCGAAGTTCACGCCATCATGGGTCCGAACGGCTCGGGCAAGAGTACCCTCGCACATGTATTGGCCGGGCGTGACGGCTATGAAGTTACCGATGGCTCGGTCACCTTCCTCGACTCCGAACTACTCGATATGCTGCCCGAAGAACGAGCCTGGCACGGCATATTTCTTGGTTTTCAATATCCGATTGAGATTCCGGGTGTAAACAATACCTACCTGCTCAAAGCTGCCCTGAATGCAAGGCAAAAGTTCCACGGCGAACCTGAGATTGATGCAGCACAATTTCTGCGTGTCATCAAGGACAAAGCCCGCCTGATGCAAATGGAGCAAAGCTTTCTGAATCGCAGCGTCAATGAAGGCTTCTCAGGCGGCGAGAAAAAGCGCAACGAGATATTCCAGATGGCCGTCCTTGAGCCCAGGCTGGCGATTCTTGACGAAACCGACTCCGGACTCGATATCGATGCACTAAAAATTGTTGCTGCCGGTATCAATGCACTGCGCAGCGAAGACCGCTCATTCCTGATCGTAACCCACTATCAGCGACTGCTGGATTATATTGAACCGGATGTCGTTCATGTGCTGGCAGGCGGGCAAATCATCAAGTCCGGCGACAAATCACTGGCTCTCGAACTTGAAGCCAGGGGCTATGACTGGGTTCTCGAAGAAACGTCGTCCGCATGAAGAAGAACATTCAAGATCGCGATACCCGCTCGGCAGCAGCGCTGACGACGATCGAAGCTGTTTTCAAAAAACTGCAGGCGGAGCCTGCTGCAGACATCCCGGCGTGGCTGCAACCCACACGGGAAAAGGCCTTTGCGAATTTTCGCGAGACGGGTTTTCCCCGCGCAAAGGATGAAGACTGGAAATACACCAACCTGACCAGCTTTGCCGAACGCAGCGCCGCCTACCTGAGTAACCAGCCACTCGCAGCTACAAATAAAACTGCCGGTAACTTTCTGACCGATCTGCCGGAAACAGAAAATGAAATCAGGATTGTTTTTGTTAACGGATTGCACCGACCCGATCTGTCTACCGCGATCAAACCGGATTCCGGCCTCAAACTGACACCTTACTCGACTGCTGATTCATCCACGAGTGAAGAAATTCTGCACCAGCAACCTGCCGACCCTAATGTATTGATTGCTCTGAATACGGCATTTCTGGCCGATGGTCTGGCCGTTCAGGTTGCCAACGACAAGAAAGTCGAAACACCAATCCATGTTGTCTTCATATCCGACGGACAACCCTGCGCCACACAACCGCGCCTATCCATCGATATCGGCTTTAATGCCCACGCATTTGTCATTCAACATCACATCAGCACCGGCGAAAGCCTCACAAATGCGGTAACCAGCATCAACTGTGCTGAACAATCGCAACTGCTCTTCGTCAGGCTGCAGAATGAGAGCGATGAATCCATACACGTCGCCAATCAGGTCGTGCGCGTAGCAACAGACAGTCTTTTCACAAGTATTGGCATCGACTTTGGCGGCCAACTGGCTCGCAACGATCTTGCCGTTGACCTGTGTGGCGAACAAGCCCGGGCAAACCTTTACGGACTCTTCATGACAAATGGTCAGCGCCATGTCGATAATCATCTGCAAATCGACCACCATGCAGCGCATACGACCAGTCAGGAGAACTACCGCGGTATCCTGAGTGATACGGCACGCGGAGTATTCAATGGCAAAATCATCGTCCATGCCGGTGCCGACGGTACCGATGCTCAGATGAGCAATCGTAACCTGTTGTTAAGCGAGCGGGCTGAAATCAATACGAAACCAGAACTTGAGATATACACCGATGACATCAAGTGCGCCCACGGCGCAACCACCGGACAGCTTGATATGCATGCAATGTTCTATCTGCGCGCTCGCGGCATACCGGAGGCAAGCGCACGAATGATGCTGGTCAGCGCATTCGCCCAGGAGATCATCGATCATCTGCGCTCGGCAACCCCTGCCCTGGCCGACTATCTCAACTTACAAATGAACAAACAATTGCCGGATATCGCCTAGCCATGACCGCAACAGACCCTGATATTGAAAAGTTACGCCTTGACTTTCCGATTCTTGCGCAAGAGATCAATGGGCATCGACTCGCATTTCTGGATAGCGCCGCCTCATCACAGCGACCGCGATCTGTCATCGAAGCCGTCAGTCATTATTACGAACATGACCACGCCAATGTCCATCGGGGTGTGCACACGCTTAGTCATCGCGCCACTGAAGCTTATGAAGGTGCACGCGAAAAAGTACGTCGTTTCATCAATGCGTCATCAAGCCGTGAAATTATTTTCACACGCGGCACGACCGATGCGATTAATCTGCTCGCCGCCAGTTTTGGCCAAAGCATTGAACCCGGTGATGAAATCATCATTTCCCACCTCGAACATCATTCCAATATCGTACCCTGGCAAATGCTGTGCGAGCGCAATGATGCAACACTAAAAGTTATACCGATTAACGAACGTGGCGAGATCATTCTTGATGAGTATCACCAACTGCTCGGTCCGCGCACACGGCTGGTTGCAGTATCACACGTATCGAATGCGCTTGGCACAGTCAACCCGGTCGAGCAAATCATTGCGGCCGCCAAAGAGCGTAACATTCCGGTACTGATTGACGGTGCCCAGGCAGTACCTCACCAGGCTGTCGATGTGACGGCGTTGAACTGCGACTTCTACGCATTTTCAGGACACAAGATGTTCGGCCCGACCGGCATCGGCGTATTCTACGCGCGGGAAGAATGGCTGGAGCGCCTGCCTCCTTACCAAGGGGGCGGCGACATGATCCTGACAGTCAGTTTTGCCGGCACGACCTATAACGACCTGCCGTATAAATTTGAGGCGGGCACGCCCAATATTGCCGGCGCAATTGGGCTTGGCGCAGCAATTGATTACCTGCTCGATATCGGTATGGACAAGATACAGGCACATGAAACTGCCCTGCTGGATTATGCCACCCGGGAAATCAGTACTGTCGACGGGATACAACTCATCGGTACTGCAGCACAAAAGGCCGGAGTCCTGTCATTCAACCTTGATGGCATCCACCCTCATGACCTGGGTACGGTACTCGATCATCAGGGGATTGCGATTCGCACTGGTCATCACTGTGCAATGCCGGTTATGGAATTTTTTGGCATCGCTGGCACGGCGCGGGCCTCACTGGCGCTATACAACTGTCGCCAAGACATCGAGCAGTTAATTCACGGCCTGCAACTTGCCATAGGGATGTTCCGCTCATGAATAACGCCCTGGAACTGAAAAAACTGTATCGTGAGACAGTCCTTGACCACAGCCGAAATCCGCGCAATTTTCAGCGCCTGGTACCTGCCGACCGTGTTGCGGTCGGCCACAACCCACTATGCGGTGACAAAATTACCCTTTACCTGTGCGTTAACAATAACCTGATCGAAAACCTTGCATTTGAAGGTACCGGGTGTGCGATTTCCCTGGCATCGGCATCAATCATGACCGAATCCGTAAAGCACTACGCTCTTGATGAAGCGCAACACGAAATAGCCAGAATCATGCACCAATTTGATTCATCCAATCCTGACGATGCAACCGCAGAAGGCGACATGGCGGCGTTGAGCGGGGTGCGCGCCTTTCCTTCACGAATCAAGTGCGCAACCCTGGCCTGGAAAACGCTGGAAGCGGCATTACAGGAAATTACAGAAACAACCACAACGGAATAATTAGCCATGTTTGGACCGAATAGTGAACCGGCATCTCTGAAACGTGACTGCGAAGTCATACTTGTGCCAGATGGATTTCCGGTCACCCTTAACTCTGACAATCTTGTATATATTACCCAGGCAATGGGTGGTTGTTATACGATTTATTTTGAGGGCAATTTATTTCGCGTTGGCGCCCTGGATGCCGATGCTCTTGGCAAGGAACCTTTCAAACCACCGAAACTACCTGAAAATGCGTCTGATGAGGAACTCAACCAGCTAATCTGGGATCAGATGAAAACCGTCTATGATCCCGAAATCCCGATCAACATAGTCGATCTCGGCCTGATCTATGAATGTGGCGTATCAAAACTACCGAATGGTGAACGATACGTCTACATAGAAATGACGCTAACGGCTCCGGGTTGTGGCATGGGCGACATCCTGATCCAGGATGTCAAAGAAAAAGTTAGCATGATCCCGACAGTCAGCAAAGTTGATGTCGAACTGGTCCTCGATCCACCCTGGAACCAGAACATGATGACTGAAGCCGCAAAACTGGATACCGGCATGCTCTGATCGGGAACCGAAGTACACGGCAACACCATGAAACGACTTACGTTACTCAGACATGCCAAGTCCAGCTGGGGCCAGTCCGACCTGGCTGATCATGGCCGACCGCTAAACCAGCGCGGTCAGCAAGATGTACCCTTCATGGCGCCTCGGCTGGCCTCTCATGGTGTGCGTCCATCGCTGATAATCACCAGTTCTGCCAAACGTGCCCAACAAACTGCAAAGTTACTGGCGCGGGAGATTGTCTATCCGATCGAATTCATCCACACAGAAAAATCCCTCTATCTGGCCGATCCGGCAACCATTCTCGAGGTCATTGAAACCCAGGAAGATACTTTTAGCGACATTGTTATCTGCTGTCACAACCCCGGTATTAGCAACCTGGCCAACCAGTTAAGTTACCAGGTAATAAACCATATGCCGACTTGCGGCATGGTCATCATCGCAGCTGATACAAACCTTTGGAGCGAGATTGCCAGTTCATCACGTACGCTGATTGGCTTTGAATATCCAAAAAAACCGGAATAACCAGGCCCATGCAGTCATGCGGTTTAATTAACCCCACCAGGATCTGCAGCAGTCTTATTTTCAGCTGGCTTACGCTACTCTCGTAGTCTCCCGCTCATCCGTCTGGGCGCAGCGAAAATTCCTGCCGCTTTTGCGGCTCAGGGTAATGCACAGAAACAGTGGTAATAGATACCCCGAGGGTCGTTCAGCCTGCCGAGTTGACCGAATTCCTGTTCCAGATGCAGCACAAAACCTTCGGCCAATGAGCCAATCCAGCCGTTATCCAACCTGATACCAAGCGAACCGATAAAGCTCACTATCTTGCCGAAGAATTCCAACGCAATCTGCTCTCTGAAATTTGATTCTGGTGCGATTGTTTGCACGCTGTAGGTTTGCTCGGCCAGCCCCGCGAGGTCTGCCGCCGACCGAATGGCGTCATCCAGGCCGCCAATCTGATCGACAAGCCCGATAGCCAGCGCATCGCTACCGACCCAAACTCGCCCCTGCGCCAGGTTGTCGGCACGCTCGAAAGAGATACCGCGTGCATCTGCGAACTTGCCGACGAAGATCCGGTAGGCTTCCTCAACGCTTAACTGCAGGAACTCACGGGCCTGCTCGCCAAGTTCGCGGTCGGGTCGAAATTGACCGGACAATTGCGTGGTACCTACCCCGTCGATATGGACACCAATCCCGTCCAGGCTGCGCTGAAACGTCGGCACAAGCGCCCCGACGCCAATCGAACCGGTAATCGTCGTTTCACTTGCCCAGATCTGGTCTGCAAGCATCGCGATGTAATACCCACCGGATGCTGCAACCGAACTCATTGAGACGACCAGTGGCTTGCCCAGCAACTTCAGCTGCGCAAGTTGCGCGAGAACAACCTCTGAGGCGAACATGCTGCCACCCGGACTATCGACCCGCAGAACAAGCGCTTTAATCTGCTCATCATCCGCCGCCTGATCAATTAGCGCCGCCAGTGAGTCACCCCCGATCGTGCCTCGCGGAGCCTCACCATCGACGATCTCTCCCGCCGCAACCAGTACCGCAACCTTCGGGTCCTCGGGTCGTTCGACCTGTTTTGCACGCAGCTGTGATATATAGCTGAGAAAATCTATTCTGCTGTACGTGCTGTCATCATCAGCATCCGGACCAGCCAATTCGATCAGGCGCTCCCGGGCTGCCCCGCGCCCGGCAACACTATCAACAAGGCCAACAGCAAGCGCCATTTGCGCCGGATTGCCACCGGCTTCACGCAGGTTGTCGACAAAGTGGTTTGCGTAGTCGTCCAGATACCCCGGGTCCAGTTGCCGAGCACTGCTGACATCATTTTTATATGCCGACCACAAGGCATCAAGCCAGCGCTGGCTCGCCTCACGATCTGCGGCAGACATATCATCACGGATGAACGGTTCAACAAAAGACTTGTACTTGCCGACCCGAAATACGTTCAGATCTATGTTCAATTTATCAATAATGCCCTTGAGATAGGTGCGGTAGTACCCATAACCGTCAATATAAACAACACCAAGCTCGTGCAAGTAAATCTCGTCGGCAAATGCGGCCAGATAATATTGATCCTGTGTGTAACCGTCACCAATGGCGATTATGGGCTTGCCGGCATCATGCACTTTGCCGAGCGCGGCCGCAAAGGTCTGCAATTTTGCCAAACCGCCCCCGGTCAGGCCGTCCAGTTCCAGCATAACTGCTTTGATGCGCTCGTCATCTGCCGCCGCATTCAGACTATCGGTGATATCCGTCAACAATGTCTGTTGAATGCCGGTACCCTGTGTCCCGGCAAGAGCAGACAACAGTGGATCGCCTTCAAGCTGATCGACGAGAACACCAGTTGGCGAAACCACAAGTATCGCAGACGGCGGAATTGCAATGTCTGTCTCAGCCAGGCCGGCAATGATCAAGCCCAGGACTAACAACATCAGAAATATCTGAAAAGCTTTCCGAAGGTTATTCAGAAAGCGCCAAATAAAATGCAGAAACCTCATCTGATCAATAACTCCCAATAGCTAATTGATCGGGCCGTTACCCGTTCAACCCTGTTTATGATAGGTAACTCTATATATCACACCACGCTTATCGTCACTGACCAGCAACGAACCATCGGGCGCAATCAACAGATCGACGGGGCGGCCAAGTACCTGCTGATCGTCATTCATAAACCCCTCCATGAACGGTTCATAGCTAACCGGCCGGTTCTTGTTCAGGCGCACGAGTGAAATACGGTATCCGGTTTTACCGGCGGACTTGCTGCGATTCCACGAACCATGCTCGGCAATAAAAACCTGTTGGTGATACTCTGCCGGAAACATTGACCCTGTATAGAATCGCATCCCCAGGGGAGCAACATGCGGACCCAGACTCTGCGCTGGCGGGACTGCATCTGCACAATGACCGAGTTCCGCTAACTTTGGATCAGCAATATCAACTCCATGACAATACGGGAACCCGTAATCGAGACCTTCCTGATGCATGCGGTTTAACTCATCTGGAGGAACATTGTCGCCGAGCATATCGCGGCCATTATCGGTAAACCAAAGCTCTCCGGTTGTCGGATGCCAATCAAAACCGACTGAATTACGGATACCACGAGCAATGGTCTCGAGCTTTGAACCATCTGCATTCATTCGCAACATGACCGCCAAACCAGGCGCCTCACATATATTACAAGGTGCACCAATACTCACATAGAGCCTGTCTCGCGAATCAAAACCGATGTACTTCCAGGCGTGCATCTTGTTTTTAAACGGCAATTCAGCCACGACCACTTCGGACTCTGCGATATTCTCAAGGTGTTGTTCAATATTGCGATAGCGCACAATTCTTTTTGCTTCAGCTACATACAAGGCACCGTCAAAAAAAGCGATGCCATTCGGCATATCAAGGTCGGTGGCAATGGTAATAAGCCGTGGTGCTGACGAGAATGCATCAGTTACCGCATAGAGTTTACCGATTACCTGGGTACTGATGAACAGCGTACCCTGCTCACCTAAAGCGAGAGACCGAGCATTGGCCACATCCCTGACCAGAACCGTGGCTGCAAAACCGTTGGGCAAATCAAAATGAAGATCTGCTTCATCTGCCGAAACCTGCCAGATGAAAAGTTGCATCATGAGCAAAATAACTGTGAAGCGAACAGTTAATTCCATAAGGTCATTCTCCAAGCATGAACAGTGACAAACCAGGCCAGAACGTAATCAGCAATACTGCGAATAACAGCATTATCAGGAAAGGAAAAGTGGCCAGATATATTCTCACAATTGATTGTTCGAAACGATAGCTTGAAATAAACAGGTTCAGACCGACCGGTGGAGTCAGGAAACCCAGCTGCATGGTAGCGAGAAAGACAATACCAAGATGCACCGGATTCACTTCATAGACCTGCGCAATAGGCAGAATGAGTGGCACCACGAGCACGAGCGCAGAAAAAATATCAAGAATCGCACCAAGGATTAGTAAAAACACAAACAGCAAGAGTAAAAAACTGACCGGCCCGCCAACAAAGCGATTGACTATTTCAACAAGCATTTCAGGAACTTGCGCGTCTATCATATAATTTGTCGAGGCTAAAGACACGCCTAGAATAATGAGAATACCGCCGACCAGAACCATCGACTCGCGGATGATCTCCGGCAACTGGCGCCAATCAACATCACGCAACACCAGCACCTCGACAATCAGCACATAAACAGCTGTCACAGCGGCGGCTTCGGAAACAGCGAAATAACCACTATAAATTCCACCCAGCACAAAAAATGGCAACGGAATTTCCCATGCCGAAGCCTTTAATGCACTGAACAATTCGTTTAGTGAGAAATGACTCAAAGGGGTTCGGTTGCTGCGGTTAACCCATAGCGAGTAACCACCCATGAAAACCATCATCACGATGCCCGGCAGAATGCCGGCAACAAACAAATCATCAATCGGTACTTCGGCAACAATACCGTACAGGATCAAGGGCAACGACGGCGCGAACAACAAGCCGAGACTACCGGCTGAAGTGACGAGGCCGAGACTGAACTTCTCCGTGTAACCAGCCTGGTTCAGGGCCGGATACAAAACCGCCCCGAGCGCCACAATGGTCACTCCCGATGCGCCGGTAAAGGCGGTAAAAAACGCACAGGCTGCAATCGAGACCAGCGCAAGCCCACCGGGCATCCAGCCCAGCAGCGCACCGGTCAGTCGCATGATACGAGTGGGCGCACGACTTTCACTGAGCAGATAACCAGCAAAGGTGAATAACGGGATGGCAAGCAGAATCGGCATCTCGGCAATGCCAAACACCTCGATCGGCACAGCCGACAGAGAAATATCACTGCGCGCATAACCCAGTATCGCGCTCATCGCTATCACGATGAATAAAGGAGTTCCAAGCAAAGCGAGCAATATGAGTATGCCAAACATCATGAGCGCCCAGCTCCACGAACAATGTCACGCAAATGTCGCAGGCTCCAGATGCCGTAACGATAAGCGATCAGGGCAAACGCAATGGGTAATATCAGCTGAAACGGCCAGGCCGGGTAATTATTCAGCAACAGATCGCCAAATTCTCTGGAATCGGCAACAAACACGCCCGCATACCATGCCAGCACGCCGGCCAGCGTCGCTGCAAGGCTATCAATGATGAGTGCAACCCATGCTTTAGGCCCCGCCGGCAGCATCCGGGACACTACGTCAATAACGATATGCCGGCGATCACGGCTTGCTGCAACGGCACCGAGCATAGTGACCCAGAGAACCATCAGGCGTAATGCCTCGTCGCTCCATGACAAACCCAGATCGAGCATATTGCGCATGACAATCTGCGCCGCGGCGAGAATAATCATGGCTGCAAGTATCAGCACTAATGAAACGGTCTCGATGCAGCGGCCAAGCTGTTCAGCCTTGTCGAGCAGACCGGATTGCTGTCTGGAAGTAATCACTCCGTGGAGTTTAACGCAGCCTGATCGGCGCCGGCGCTGGCGTGAAAATCGGCAATGTGTCCGAGTAACTCATCCAGCAGTTCCAGCGAAAAAACACCCTTCTCTGCCATCTTTCGATTGGATACGGCTGTGGTCTCACGCCAGGACGGCACCAACAGTGGATCGACATCAACAAACTGCAGCCCGTTCGAACGCAGTGCGGCTTCAGCTTCCCGGTTATCCCGGCGATTGCGTTGCTCAAATAGTGCATAAACACTGGTCAGGATTTCTCGCACTATTAACTGATCGGTCTCGCTAATCCGGCTAAATGCACGTTTGTCAATCACCAGCAAACCGGCCGTATAGGCAAACGGCTGCGTGGTTACATATTTGACCTTTGTATACCATTGCATCACGACAGCAGCGACCGGAGGCGATGCCACAAATTCCAGCAGTCCCGTTTGCAGCCCCGTCAACACGTCGGTAATCGGTAATACAACCGGCGACAGTTGCATGGATTCCATGGCCTTATAACTGATTGGGTCGCCTTCCGGCACCCAGACCTTGCGACCCTGCAGAGCAGAAATATCGGTAATCGGTTCGGCTCCCATCAACCTGGCGAAACCGCCACCGGCAAAACCGAAACTGACATAACCGGCCTCTTCCAGCCCCTTGATCAGCACCGGATCCATGCGCTCACGCACATAGTCAACTTCAGCCTGGGTCTGGAACGCCATCGGCAAACCATACAGGACGATATCGCGATAACGTTCTGCCAGCCCAATGGTAACAAATGCACCGCCCTGCAACTGACCGATACGGATCTTACGCAACACCTTTTTGTCGGCGCCCATAATACCGCCGCCATACAGCTTTAGCTTGACGCGACCAGCGGTCCTGGTTGCTATCTCTTTACCGGCGGCCTTTAAGTCCACCATCCATTGCGAACCTTCGGGTGCAATTGTGGCAATTTTAAAGGTAGTCTCCTGCGCCTCACTAATCGGCATACATGACAGCATCAGGAACAGGACAGCCGATATCAAACCCAAATGAAAACGCATGCATTAACCTCTACTGTTAGCCGCGCCGGCAGACTATTAGAAATGTTCATCAGCGGAAGCCAGCAAATCCTTTGCCTGCTGCTGTGCAAGCCGATTGGCCAGCGTAAATCCTTTCTGTTTGACTTCGGCAGCGAGCACTTCGTTCAATAACCGATCGTGTAATTCTCGCTCGTACATGAGTCGCGCGTAACCACGAGCATATTCAACCTTAACGCTCAGATCACGCCCCCCCGTCAACACCAGGGCTTGCTCGAAATACGCCCGGCCAACTTCTGGTTTACCCCCAAGCGCGGGCGGACGTAAGGTATTAAGAATTCCGAGATACATGTTGACCGAACCTGCCGCATCGCCCGCACCAATCGCCAGCAGATAATCGAGTGCAAACTCGACTTTCGGCAAGCCGGTCAAGGCACCGAAATCTGCGCTGTGTGCACGTATATACGCCAGATAACTAATCGAATAGCTGTATAACGCATCCGCATCACGCGCTCCTAGCTGTCCGATGATGTCTGTGTAATCTTCAAAAATCAGTGCATCCAGGTTACAAGCCCGATCCTGACGGACACAGAGCGCTCTGTGACCATAGTCACGGGCCCGCTCGGTTAACAGCCTGGCGCGCTCCGCATCATCAACAAAGGCAATACCGTAAACCGCATAGATCTCCGCAGCAGTCCCCAGAATTTGAGAATTTTCCGGCGATGAAAGAACCATACTGTCAAGCAGCAGCATGAAGGCCGGTATCCCTTCGCGCACCAGTTCCGGATCTTCCTGATTAAGAATGGCTGCCGACAGGTCATCGGCCATTCGGGCTCCCGCTGAGGACACAAGGCGAGCACAACCCATCGTTACGGCAATTATGATGACAAGACACGCTGCGGCCAGAACCCGTCTCGTTAACCGCCAAGAGTTACCTGTTGAAGCGTTTGCCCATCGTGATTGCATTACACAGTCGCAGTTATTGCGACTGTAAGCCGCTCCTGCGATATGTGAGAGCGAAGGATCTGGCACCGATTTGCTCTCCCGGCAGGGATACTTCAGCCAATCTTCTCTTTGATACGTGCTGACTTGCCGCTGCGCTCACGCAGAAAGTAAAGTTTGGCTCGCCGAACATCGCCGCGACGTTTGCACTCGATGCTGGCAATGCTCGGGCTATGAGTCTGAAAGACGCGCTCGACACCTTCGCCATGTGAAATTTTGCGAACTGTAAAAGATGAATTCAGGCCACGGTTACGTTTTGCAATAACCACGCCTTCATAGGCCTGCAGTCGTTCTCGATTGCCTTCCTTGACCCGGACCTGCACGATGACGGTGTCGCCCGGAGCAAAGTCCGGAATATCAGTCTTCATCTGTGCGGTTTCAAATTCTTTGATGATGTTACCCATTTGTTCTATCCGCCTTGCGTTCAAGATTTCTGTTCAGTTAATACAATGTTGCTCCGGCCCATCCCGGTCCGGTTCCGAATCCTGTTCTTCAAGAAATTCGCGTAATAATCGCTGTTCCTCTGTGTTCAACTCGCGCCCGGTCAATAATTCCGGACGTCGCAGGTATGTTCTGCCCAATGCCTGCTTCAGGCGCCAGCGTCGAATCGCCTCATGATTACCCTCGAGTAATACCGTTGGGACCCGTCGACAGTCAACAGTCTCAGGGCGCGTGTAGTGAGGGTAATCCAGCAGGCCCTCCATAAACGAATCCTGTTCCGCCGAAGCCTCATCACCCAGCACTGCCGGCAACAACCGGGTGACGGCATCGATGACCGCCACCGCCGCAATCTCTCCGCCGCTTAGCACAAAATCGCCAAGCGAAATTTCATCGTCCGCCTCCGCATCAAGCAAACGCTCATCGAAGCCTTCATAACGCCCTGCAACCAGCACCATACCGGCCAGTTTTGCAAACTGACGCGCCACGCCCTGGTCAAACCTGCGCCCCTGAGGGGTCAGGAAAACAACCGGACTACCTGTGGGTGACTGCTCCCGTGCCCGGCTTATGGCCGCACGAACCGGCTCTACTTTAAGCACCATCCCCGGGCCACCGCCATACGGGCGGTCATCGACGGTTCGGTGTACGTCACTCGTAAACTGCCGCGGATCGACCGTATCAATATCAATCAAGCCACGTTGCACGGCGCGCCCACAAACACCGAAACTCGTTGTCGCTGCAACGAATTGCGGAAAAAGCGTCACGACACGAAAGTCCATGCCCTAATCTCTGCTTCTCACCAAGTCCACCACGTTGTTCAGAACTCGGAGTTCCAATCAACAGTGATTATTGCCGCAGCAAGGTCGACGCATTTAATCACGTCACCGATAACAAACGGAATCAGCCGGCGCCTTTCACCCGTTACCACCAAGACGTCATTCGCCCCTGTTTCCAGCAAACTATCCACAACGCCGAGGGTTACACCATTATTCGTCATGACCCGCAATCCAACCAGGTCATGCCAGTAATATTCGTTATTCCCGATTTGCGCGAACAACTCGCGACTAACGAGTATGTCCTTACCAACCATTGCCGCTGCCGCATCGCGATCTTCAACCCCGGCAATCTGTGCTATCAGACCTTTGCCTTGCTCGCGACCCGCAGTCGGATCAACCTCTTCAATGACGCCGGCACGCTCCAGGCACCAGGGTCGGTAAGCCAGGATATTCTTCCGCGGTTCGGTATAGGAAGTAACCTTAACCCAACCCTTTACGCCATACAGTCCGGCAATACGCCCGACAACAACTAACTTCTCGTCCACACCGAAAGCGCAGACCCTGACACCGAGCTACTCGGCAGCCGCTGCGGCCGCCAAAGTTCCCTGCGTCTTACGAAAATTCTTTAATAACGTCGATACACGATCACTCGGTTGAGCACCATGACCAATCCAGTGCTCGATGCGATCAATATCAACGCGTAATTTTTCTTCGCCTCCACGCGCAACCGGGTTAAAAAAACCAACCCGCTCAAGATAGCGGCCATCGCGGCGATTGCGCTGATCCGTCACAACGATGTGATAAAAGGGACGTTTCTTTGCACCGCTGCGGGACAATCGGATACTGACCATGATTCAATTCATTCCTGTCTAAAAAATAGGCCGGCGTATCGGGCAACCCCGATCCGGATAGGCTAATCGACTAATTTTACTGGAATCTGCGCGAAAGTGAAGCCATCCGAAGAGGGAAAATGGATCTCATGCCACTCGCGCGCATGGCCACGCCCCCGAATGGTGGCCTGGCCACCCTCACAACGGGGCCTAATGACAGTTTCAGGTGAGCAACAAAGCTCAGGCCCTCATTGGGCCCAGCACAAACTCACCATACAGACAGCTGCCCGGTAAGCTGCCCCGCAGAACCGGGATTGTTACACTACCGGGTTTACTCGTGATCGTACCCGACGCAGGCTCACAAGCCCCATCAACGCCGAGCCAAACAGCCAGGCGGCCGCAGGAACCGGCACTGCGGCAATATCACCGGAGCGCACCGCCCACGCATTGTAGTAGTCGAGCTTATCGCCGCTGAACTGGTTACCGTTGTAGAAATCAAAGCCCCATGCGAAATCGGTATGGGTCACGTACTCCGTACCGGACCAGTACAGGTAGGGCTGAAAATTTGTAAACGGGCCCGTCTCGGTCAGGCCCCAGCCCGGCTGCGGCCCAATACCGTCGCCGTCGAGATACGCCAGGTTGCCCAGCGTGTCGTAGAACAGGCTCGCCATCTCGCCCGTGCTGGTGTCCACGTTATAACCACAGTCCGTATACTCAAAGGCGTAGTTACAGCCCGGGGTACCCGAGTCGGTCACTGTCGGCAGCCGCCAGTCCGTTGTCCCCAGGTGGCCAGCACCGGTGTTCAGCGTGCTAACCCAGGTCTGCGCCTGGTTCCACGTCATCAAACCATCTGCATCGTAGCTCGACGTCTGGGCCCAGTTCGTATCCGCCAGCCAGGTGAGGTCCAGAACAGTATCGTAATAAGCTGCTCCGCCTGCCCGGCTGAGCAGCGCTGCATCGGCCGATGTAAAAACAAACAGCAGTAAAATTCCTGATAGGTGTTTCATCAAATCCCCCTTTTTTAAATTGCCCTGCCCGCCACGGCTACTCGATGACCGTAATCCAGCAGCAATCGCGCTTATCTGCGATTGCCCGTAATTGCATCACCGAGAATACAATAGTTTCATTTGTACACCTGCACCAAGAAACAGGCAAATTATAAGATTATGTAAAAGATATTATTTCAATGCTTTATATCAACTTACTCAAAATCGAATCGGCTCTGGGTCGGGGACAGCACACAAAGTTGCGCAGCGCTGACAAGCAGATTGAGCCTGACGGCTGCGGGTCAGTAGCGGATCCGGACCTGGACCCGGCAATCGGCAGCTTTCGGGCGCATAGGTGACTTTAAAGCAGCACCAAGCTCCCGCAACCGGCAACAGTCAGCCCCCTGTCATCCCACGCAGCATATCTTTCATCTTCCCGCCCTTACCAAGCTTGCCCATCATTTTCTGCATCTGAAGATGCTGCTTCAGCAACCGGTTAACATCCTGTATCGCCTGTCCTGAACCCATTGCAATTCGCCGTTTCCTCGAGCCCTTGATCACTTTTGGAAAGCGTCGTTCTTCGGGTGTCATCGAGTTGATAATCGCAATCTGTCGGGCAATCGCCCGTGAATCCACTTGCTCGGCCAACTTTTCGGCATCGACGCCACCCGGTATCGGCAACTTGCCCAGCAGGCTCTCAATGCCGCCCATGCTGGCCATCTGAGCGAGTTGATCGCGCAGATCGGCAAGATCAAACCCCTTGCCTTTGCGGACCTTGTTAACAAGTTTCTGGGCCTTTTCGTGATCAACCTTGTCCTGGACCTCCTCGACAAGGCTCAGAACATCCCCCATACCCAGGATACGTGATGCCATGCGATCGGGATGAAAGGCCTCAATAGCCTCGGTATCCTCGCCGACACCAATAAAGCGGATCGGCTTATCGGTCACGGTTCGCACCGACAATGCGGCACCGCCGCGCGCATCACCGTCGGTCTTGGTCAGAATCACACCGGTTAAAGGCAGCGCCGCAGAGAACGCGGCGGCGACATTAACCGCGTCCTGGCCGGCCATGCTGTCGACGACGAACAGGGTCTCTGCCGGTGATATTGCGGTGTGAATCTGCCCGAGTTCAGCGAGCAATTCCTCATCCAGACGCGTACGCCCCGCTGTATCGAGGATTAGCACATCGCATGATCCGCGGCGTGCCGCCACGACGGCTTGCTCGGCAATTGACACCGGCGCAGCAGTCGTATCGGTCGGACAAAAGGCTGCCCCGACCTGTTCGGACAGCTGTTCCAGTTGCAGAATAGCGGCCGGTCTGCGGGTATCGAGGCTGGCTAACATCGGCTTTTTCGCATGCCGTTGGGCAAGATGCCGGGCCAGTTTAGCCGCTGTAGTAGTTTTGCCAACTCCCTGCAGGCCAGCCAGCAGGATCACGACCGGCGGCTGATGACGGAGATTGATGCCGTCACCATCAACTTCTGCATGACCCAGCGTTTCAGTCAGTTCATCATGCAGGATTTTTATGAAGACCTGTCCGGGCGTCAGGCTGCGCGTAACTTCAGAGCCAATCGCACGTTTGCGAACCCGGCCGATAAAATCCTTGACGACCGGCAGCGCCACATCGGCCTCGACCAGCGCCCGGCGAACATCGCGAACCGCATCGGTAATGTTGGCGTCGCTTAACCTGCCTTTGCCGCGCACCCGCTCAGCAACTGCCTTAAGCCTGGAACTCAGATTATCAAACATCAATCAACCTCACCCGCCAACCGGTTCAACCCGGCAAAAAATGCATTTTAGCCCGAACATCAGCTCAGAATCAGGCTGGTGAAGCAACTCATGCTCAAAATTATTGGCTCACAGGAGATCTAGTCCCTTGACAGCCTGCCACTGCGTTAGCCAACATCACCCATATTAATGGTCACAAAGGAGGACTCACCTTCGTGGGTGATGACATACCCCCGGGAGCCTTATACGGACTCCTGATTTTTCTGTTGATCTGTTCAGCTTTTTTCTCGGGCACGGAAACGGCCCTGATGACCCTGAACCGATACCGGCTGCGCCACAAGGCGAAGTCGGGGCACCGCGGGGCGATCCTCGCGGAAAATCTGCTGCGCAAACCCGACCGGTTGATCAGCCTGATCCTGATCTGCAATAACCTGGTCAATGTATTCGCCGTTCAGCTCGTGACAATTATCGCCTTACGCCTCGGCAGCCCTTTCTGGCTCGCTGCAAGTGGCTTCATTTTCACGATCGTGTTGCTGATATTTGCCGAAGTCACACCGAAAACTCTGGCGGCGCTACAACCCGAACGCGTCGCCTTACCCGCAGCTTTCATCTATTTTCCTCTTGCCCGCCTGCTCGCACCTTTCGTCTGGCTTATCAACCTGTTTGCCAATGGTCTGCTAAGGTTGATCGGCATCAACATCAATGATGCCGATCAGGATCATCTGACCGTTGAAGAACTGCGCACGCTGGTTACCGAAGCCGGCGCATTGCTACCCCGCAAACGCCACCGAATGCTGGTCGGCATCCTCGAACTACAGGACATCACCGTCGATGACATCATGATTCCGCACAACGAAATTGTCGGTATCGACCTGAACAACGAATGGGATGAAATTCTCAGTACGATCCGTAACAGTGCCTATACCCGTTTGCCCGTTTTTAAAGACAGCATTGACGACGTCATCGGTATTCTGCACATGAAACAACTCGTACAAAGCGCCGGACTCGAGCATCTGAATAAAGCTTTGCTGAAGAACCTCGTGCAAGATGCCTACTTCGTACCTGAAGGCACGCCACTGAACAAGCAGATTGTACAGTTCCAGCGTGCGCGTCAGCGTACTGCATTTATCGTTGATGAATACGGCGACATCCAGGGCATTGTCACGCTGGAAGACATCCTTGAAGAAATTATCGGTGAATTCACCAGTGAACCGATATCCACACACGCCGATGTGCGCACCGATGACAAGTCAGGTTATGTCGTAAAGGGCAGCGCCAACATCCGCGCGTTGAACCGGATGATGAATTGGCGCCTGCCGACCAACGGTCCAAAAACATTAAACGGCCTGATCTTGGAGACGCTGGAAGCAATCCCGAAGCAAGGCACCGGTCTCGTACTGAATGATTACCCGATCGAAATCCTGAAAACGACCGACAGCGTTGTCCAGTCGGTACGTATCAACTCACCCTCACCCCCACCCTCACCTCCGCCAGGCTGAATAAAAAAGGGGTGGCGAAAAATGGTTGAGTGGATTTGGAGGTGAATACTTGACCGCAAAACTTTTCATGCACGCCACTTTGAGTGCTACCTAGACCGTTCGTCTCCTACGCATCCAGCCGAGCAAGCCTAAGGCCGAACCGAACAGCCAGGCGGCGGCCGGCACAGGTACCGCGGTGGGCGTCAGCAGGAATGCTCGTTCTTCTCCATTGTAAGTTCCGTAGCCGACAATCTGACCGAGCTCGTTCACGTCGTAGGCATTCGATAGCACTGTCCAGCCAGTCAGGTTGTCCACCAGTGTGCTCAGTTTAATCACGCTCTGGCCGTCGAAAGACACTGTGGCCAACTTATCGTTATTGACGAGCCCCCCCGCCTCATAGCTGTGACCGACAATGACTCCTGCATCATTGATCGACCACGCTCGACCGAAGCCGCTGCCAAGATCGTCCATGAAATGATATACGCTACCGTCCCACACGGTAGCCCGATCAAATTGAAAGACTGAGGTAGAGTCGTACGCCAGACCAACGGCTATACCATTATTGTTGATTTGCTGCGCTGTGCTGTAGGTCCCAGCAAAAGTATTATGAAAACTGATCGTTCCGCTCGCATCCCAGGTCGCCTGATGCTTGTTCGAGTCTTCAAAGTCACTTATTGATGCTCGACCTGCAATCTCACCAGCGTCATTAATTCCGTGACCGCGGCTATAGCCCGTAGGCGACCATACAGTGCCTAGATCCGTCATCGTTCCGCTCACGTATTTGAATGCATGCGTACGATAAACGGCAGGGGTAAATCCTAATGAATCAATATTCGCAGCACCTGTGATTACGCCGCTATCATTGATGTCATAAGCACCGGAATATGCACCGCCAAGGGTGCCGAGATTGGTCGTCACGCCGCTTTGCCAACTAAATGCGTAACCGTCTGGAGTCTCCTTCTGCGCGCCGCCAGTTTCCCCAACGATAATTCCATTGTTGTTCACGGCCCGGGCCAGTCCCGTAAATCCAAGACTCTGGACCGTGCCATTACTGCCCCACATAACGGCTTCTTTGGTTCCGCTGACGGAGTTGTATGACTGACCGACAACCGTGCCATTTTCGTTAAGACCGTATGCCCAGTTTGCTGATTCCGCTCCCGTTGTCAGTGTCTCGAGTACCTGAATCGAATAGGTGCCCGCACTTGCGGCACCAGACAGAAATGCGCAAATGCTCAACGCAGCCAGCACGCCAATCAACCGAAGCAAAACACTCCCCATAGCTATCCCCCCTTACGTCCGGCATACAGAAGCAACAGCCCTGCACGGACAAGTTTTTGAATTTAATTGTTTGTTATCGCCCTTCTCGGTGTTGCGTCATCGGTGGGGGCAGTAGAAACTAATATTACAGCAATCCTGTTTATATATTGTTGTTATTGTTAACATAATGCTAATGCGAATTATAGTGGATCATTACACCAATATGAATTTTTTTATCACTTTATGATCACAGGCGAATGTCTCCTCTGGATCAGCAGGTGTCAGATCGCTGCGAGACAGTGAAACGGCAGCTATCAGGAGATTTTTCGGATCTTCTGCCGTAGTCAGGTGTAAACCAGTACGCTTTCAGGTTTCGACAGGATGTCTGTCAAAGAATTGCTGCCCGGAAAAAGGCATAAAGATTAATAATTCCTGACCAAGCCACCAACGTGCACTACAAATCCGCCAACGCACTTAACGCTTCATCGAGCGCCGTCACACCGACAACCGTTAACCCGTCAGGCGATTTTTTCGGCACATTGGCCGCCGGGGCTATTGCATGCGTGAAGCCCAGTTTTGCCGCCTCACGCAAGCGTTCCTCACCATACGGTACCGGCCTGATTTCACCGGCCAGACCCACCTCACCAAAGACCACGACACTCCTCGGCACCGGGGTATCATTCAGACTCGAAGCCGTGGCTGCCAGCGTCGCGAGATCCGCCGATGTTTCATTGATTTTTACCCCACCGACAACATTCAGAAACACATCCTCATCGTGTGCCCGCATACCACCGTAACGGTGCAACGCCGCCAGCAGCAACGCCAGTCGATTCTGATCAAGACCAACCGCAACCCGGCGCGGTGGACCGCCGCCGGAACGGTCCGTCAATACCTGCACCTCGACGAGCAGGGGGCGGCTACCCTGATAAATTGCGGTCACCACGCTACCAACCACCGGTTTATCGCCGGGCGCCAGGAAAATTGCCGACGGATTCCTGACTTCGCGCATACCCGTTTTCGTCATCATGAAAATCCCGAGTTCGTTTGCAGCTCCGAAACGGTTCTTCACCGTACGTATGACCCGGTAGCGACTGCCGGCCTCGGTTTCAAAATACAAGACGGTATCGACCATGTGCTCCAGTACCCGTGGCCCGGCAATATTGCCTTCCTTGGTAACATGGCCGACTAGAACAACCGGGATGCCGGTCGTCTTGGCCAGCCGGACGAGTCGAGCCGTGCAATCACGCAACTGGTTGACGGAACCGGGTGCCGAGGGCATCTCGGTTGAATAAATCGTCTGCACCGAATCAATGATCAGTCCGGCGGGGCGCTCCTGTTCGGCCAGCATGACAATGTCATCGATATCCGTTGCGGCATACACCGTAATGCCAGCCGGATCCAGACCGAGGCGGCGCGCCCGCAAGGCAATCTGCTGCAGCGATTCCTCACCACTGACATATAACATCGTGGTATCCGCTGAACATGAGACGCAGGCCTGCAACAGCAGCGTCGACTTGCCAATACCCGGATCACCCCCCAGCAGGGTCACCGAACCGGCTACGAGCCCCCCTCCCAGGGCACGATCAAGTTCGACCATCCCCGTGGTCCTGCGCGCAACCTGTTCGTCACCAACCGTATCCAGCCGCTCGACCTTCACACTGCCGGCCCAGCCAACCCTCCCCGGGGTCTTACCCATGGCCCGCCCCTTGGTCTGGCCGGCTGCAGACCTGACCGGCTGCAATGAATTCCACTCGCCGCACCCGGGACACTGCCCCTGCCACTTTATTGTCGCGGCGCCACAGTCACCACATACATACGATTGTTGCGATTTACTCAAAGTGTGACTCCCCTCTCAATGCTGCGATACCGCACAAGTTGTTTTTTCTGCGGGGGGCACAAAAATGAAACATGGTTCTCACCTTAAAACTCACGTAATCGTTACCATTCACAGCATGATTTTACAGAATTCTGCCTCACTTCATCGTGGCAGCATAGCTGCGTCCGGAGCGCTGCTGCTGATCCTGATGACCCTGATGGCGCTAGCCGGTGATCGTATGTCCGCACTCGAATCTGCGTTCTACGATTTTCTACAACAACAACAACCCGCGGTCGCCAGCAACCGCATTATCCTGGTCGATACCGCGACCGGAAATGGTGCTGGTACGTTCTGGGATGCTGGCGAATTCGGCCCGGTTATCGATGCACTGAATACTGCCGGCGCCGCCTTGATTGTGCCGCTCAAAGCGCCACCCGCCAACACCCAATTGCCGGATATCAAACAATTAACCGCACTTGCAGAACTTGAAAAACGTGCCCGCAAGAGCAGCGATGGTATCAAGGACGCTGCCTTGAGCAAACAACTGGCCGGACTGCAACAGCAACATGAGCAACATCAGGCGATTGCAACTACCGTTCGTGATGCCGGCAATATTGTACTGCCGATTATCGCCCGACCTACCCTGCAGGAACTCGAAAACGCAAAAGATGAGTGTCGCCGCCATACCGTGTCGGCAACCGGCACGGGATCATCCGATAACCCGCCGTGGGTTCGCGAGGCCGCCGGAACCCTGACGCTGCCCGAAGTTTTATGTTCCGGCGCAGTAAATACCGGTTATGCCGGGTACTGGCCCGACATGGATGGTGTCGTGCGGCGTAATCACTTGCTCGTCAGGTCTGGACAACGCATATTCCCATCCCTTTCGCTGGCCGTTGCACAAGCCGATGAGAAGAATGCGGATCTGCAGATTGATGGTGAACACAATCTGCTGATGGCCACCCACAACATAAATACCGGCCCGGGTTTTACCAACCTGGTTCGCTACTATATGAATGACCGTAGCCAACAGGTTTTTCGCTCCATTAGTGCCCGGGAACTACTCTCAACGCAGGACACCAAGAGCCTGTTCAAAAACAACATCGTCCTGGTCGGCGACCTGAGCAGCTCAAGGGTAAATAAATTCCGGACACCATCAGGTGAATTAATACCCTTGCCCGTTCTGGTCGCGACAACTTTATCCAATCTGCTGCAGATGGATTTTGTGTCCCGTCCCTACTGGCTGGGTTCGGCTGAACTGGCCATCCTGTTGTTCATCGGTATCGTGATACTTTTTTCAGCGCCGACCCTGAACGCAAACCACGCCATCATCGCCACACTGGTGCTGGCCACGATCCTGCTGGCCATTGAAGCCTATATCCTGATGACACACGGCATCTGGCTACAACTGGTAACCGTAACCCTGTTTTCAGTTCTGGCGATAACCTTGATTCAGGCATTGATATCTCTGGGCGGAACCAACACCCTGACCAGACTCACCGGGGCAGCAAAGGCCGCACCAGCATCGAAACTTCACGATCAAGACAAACTGGATCTGGCGTTCTCTGTTCTGCGTCAGCAGGAACCGACCGCGGAAACGAAACAGCGCCTGTATGACATTGCCATGACACACGGCAAACAACGTGAATACGCCAAAGCCGAACGTGTCCTGCTTCATATCTATTCAATCGATAACAAATACCTTGACGTTCAGGAGAAACTTAAAAAATTATCGGGTGCCCGCAAGCGCAACCTGAAAAGGGTAACTCAATCCAGGGTAGCTACCGACCAATCAGCAAAAAACAAGGTATTGGCAACCGGCTCAAGCGAAAGAAAACTCGGTCCTTATATTATCGAGAAAACACTTGGCCGCGGCGCGATGGCAACCGTTTATCTTGGCCGTGACCCGAAGATCAATCGCCAGGTTGCAATCAAAACGATCGCACTCGCCGAAGAATTCAGTGATGCCGACGTTGATGCGGTAAAAGTACAGTTTATTCGCGAGACTGAATCTGCCGGCCGCCTGAATCATCCGAATATTATTACCATTTATGGTACCGGCGAAGATCAGAACGTCGCCTACCTTGCCATGGAATATTTTCAGGGCAAGGCGCTTAATCTTTATACACATGCTGACAGCCTGCTGCCGCCAAAGCGGGTCATCGAACTAACAGCTCGGGCCGCGGAAGCACTGCATTACGCACACGGCCAGGGAGTCATACACCGTGACATCAAACCGGCCAACCTGATGTATAATGCTACCAGTGACGAACTGAGAATCACTGACTTCGGCATCGCACGACTTACCGATACAAGCCGGACCAAGACCGGCATCATTCTCGGTACACCGTCATATATGTCACCGGAACAATTGGCCGCGAATGATGTGACCGGTGTATCGGATCTGTATTCACTCGGTATTACGATGTACCAGCTACTGACTGGAATGACACCATTTCGATCTGATTCAATCCAGAAGCTCATGGACAAAATCATGCATGATCAACACACGCCGGTCAGCAGAATACGCGATGATCTGCCGCCCGGCATTGATGCCGTGCTGGACAGGATGCTTAACAAGAAACCTGAAAACCGTTTCCAGAATGGGCGAGCAGTGGCAGTGGCATTGCGCGATTGTTTTAGTGCGTTAGAAACCTGAATGCCCATTACCGTAATGCACTCTTTATGAACCTGTCGCACAAATTTTCCTGCGTTGAACTCACCGATGTAGGCAGGGTTCGCAACCATAATGAAGATGCTGTTGGCACCAATCCGGATGTCGGTCTGCTGGTCCTGGCGGATGGCATGGGTGGCTATAACGCCGGTGAGGTAGCCAGTGGAATTGCGGTTAAAACGGTGCTGGAACTCGTTTCGGAGGCCTGCCTGCGCGAAGAGCGGAATGCGACGGAACCCGAGACCGGCATGATGCGCCAGACCATTATCTTGCGTGATGCCATCACCCGAGCCAACAAAATCATCCATCAGACCGCCAAAACCCAGTCACAATGCGAGGGCATGGGCACGACATTCGTTGCCTGCCTGTTTTTCGACAACCGCGCATCCATCGCCCATGTCGGTGATGCCCGACTGTATCGCCTAAGAAAGAACAAGTTCGAACAAATTACGCTGGACCATTCATTACTACAGGAACTCATCGAACGCGGCTTTTATTCACAGGAGGAAGCGCAGCGCTCGACAAACCGGAACTATGTGACCAGGGCACTGGGTGTAGAACCGTTCGTGGATATCGATATTCAGGAAATCGACGTGCAACCCGACGATGTCTTACTGCTTTGTTCAGACGGCCTGCCCGACATGGTTGAGGATGATGAAATTCACTTAACTATCAGCACTTTTAGTGCTAATCTTGAAACCGTAGGCAAGCAACTGATCCAACTTAGCAACGATCAGGGTGGCAGGGACAATATCTCGGTTATCCTGGCGCAGGTACTGGAACCTTTTCCAGCAAAAACCGGCCTTTTTTCAAAGATCAAACATCTCTTTCAATAAACGCGATACACCATGGCACGTTTAATACTAAGTATGAATGGTCAGAACATGGCCGAATACAACATGAATAAGGAGCGATATACGATTGGCCGACTTCCGGATAACGATGTCCGGATCGACAATCCGACCGTCAGTGGTCACCACTCACTGATCATCAATATCCTCAACGACTCATTCCTTGAAGACTTGAACAGCACCAACGGCACCTATGTCAATGGCAAGCTGATCAAGAAACATGCCCTGCAACATGGCGACCTGTTGACGGTCGGCAAGCACCAATTACGCTACATTGATGTGGACAGCAAACAAGACGATGATGAGTTTGCCCGAACCATGGTCATCGACAGTGCCGATGTGTCAACCGAGGTGAATTCGCATGAGGGGGCAATAGCCGTTGCAGAGGCGCCGGTTGCACAAGAAGCTGAAACCATCAACGCAGATGATGGCGCCAAACCTTTCCGGGCGGCAAAAATCCAGGTTCTGAACGGTACCTTTGCCGGTCGGGAGGTGCTGCTGAACAAGGCTGTGACGACACTGGGCCGGGCCAAAACACAGGTTATTGCGATTACCCGCCGAGCCGCAGGCTACAGCATTGTCATAGTCGAGAATAAAGCCGGCAGAGAACCTCCTACCGTCAATGGAAACCCACTGCAAGACCAGGCCTGCCCGCTGAAAGATAACGATGTCATTCAGATTATCGGTATCAAGATGGGATTCTTTGTGAACTAAGCGGCAAGCTACCAGTTACAAACCGATTTCCTTATTCGTGCTGCCGCACGACCCGCGTACCTACTCCGGTCAGAAGTTCGTAGGGACTCATACCTGCTTTACCGGCCAGTTCCTCTACCGTCTGGTTATGCCCCCAAAGCGTTACGACATCTCCTGGCCGGGCGTCGGGTACCTCGGTCAAATCAACACTGATCATGTCCATCGATACACGCCCTATAACCGGCACGTTTACATCAGCCACTTGCACCATGGCCCGATTCGATAACCGCCATGGATAGCCGTCAGCGTAACCGGCATTAACAACCCCGATGCGACTATCTCGCGTGGCGCTCCATTCAGACCCGTAACCCACTGTTCCGCCCTCAGGAAGGTCACGTACGACCAGCAGACGACCCTCAAATGACATCGCCGGTTTGAGCCCGCACTCAAGCGCTGTACGGTTATTCAGTGGCGAAATGCCATACAGCATCAACCCGGGCCGTACCCAGTTGCGACCGGAATAGCGCATTAACGGTTCGGGATTTACGGTTTCCGGCCAGCCCAGCACTCCTGCTGAATTGGCAATACTGATGTCGCCATTCCAGGCACCGATCGCCTCAGCAAACAGGCTTAGCTGTTTCCCGGTCACATTGCGCTGAGTTTCATCCGCGCATGACAGGTGGGTCATCAGGCACATATCATGCGCGACCGCTCTGCTGTCACGCAGACGGTTAATCATCTCCGCAGTATTCGCCGGTGCAATACCCAACCGCCCCATGCCGCTGTCAATCTTGAGCCAGACACGCACGGACTCACCGGCAACCGCATTGGCCAGCATTGCAACCTGTTCCTCGTCAAATACTACAACCTGCAGGTTATGCTCACGGGCCAGTGCAAGCGTTTCTGCATTGAGCGATCCGCTCAATACGACGATATCCTTATCTATACCTGCCTGACGCAACTCAAGTGCCGCTGCGAACCGGGCAACCCCGAAAGCATCGGCAGCCGCCAGCGTCCGGGCCGTGGCAATAAGACCGTGGCCGTATGCATTGGCCTTGATAACAGCCAGCACCGGGCAACCCGGAGCGGCTGCATGGACACGTTGCAGATTGTGCCGCAGTGCCGTCGACCGAATTTTGGCGACGGCTGAAAATGTCATTAGAAGTCCTTGATTTCAGGCACGTAATTTTCGAATTTTGTGTACTGACCAAGAAATGTCAGTTGGAATTCACCCACCGGTCCATTCCGTTGCTTGGCAATATGAATGTCCGCGATACCCTTGCGTGGCGTCTCCCTGTCATAGATTTCTTCGCGGGAAATGAAAACAATCAGGTCGGCATCTTGCTCAATGGCCCCCGATTCACGCAGATCCGACATGATCGGTTTTTTCTCAGTGCGCTGTTCTACACTACGATTGAGCTGCGACAAAGCAATAATCGGCACTTCCAGCTCACGCGCCAGAGCCTTGAGGGAACGTGAAATCTCCGAGATCTCCGTCGCACGATTCTCGGTACTGCCGGCAACCTGCATAAGTTGCAGGTAATCAACGACGATTAGCGATAGCCCATGTTGTCGCTTGAGCCGCCTGGCGCGGGCACGAATATCAGTTGGCGACAGAGCTGGCGTATCATCAATAAACAGCGGCGCTTCCTGCATCAACTGGATCGCTCCATTGATACGCGGCCAGTCTTCATCTTGCAAGCGGCCATTACGCAAACTCGACTGGTTCACACGACCGAGCGAAGAGATCATGCGTAAAGCGAGCTGCTCGGTCGACATCTCCATGCTGAAAACCGCGGTCGGTTGCTGCTCCGACTGATTCAGCGCGGCATTTTCGGCAATATTAAGCGCCAGTGTCGTTTTACCCATAGAAGGACGGCCCGCAACAATAATCAGGTCACCCTTTTGTAACCCGGCCGTCATTTGATCAAATTCGTTATATCCGGTAGCCAGCCCGGTCACGGCTTCCTGATTCTGATAACGCTCATCAATCTGGTCGATCGTCTTGCTGAGAACATGGCGCAGCTGCACAAAACCGCTGCCACGCCGTTGACCCTGCTCGGCAATCTCAAAGACCTTGCGCTCGGCTTCATCAACCAGTTCAGTAATTTGCCGGCCTTCCGTGTGATAAGCGCTGGCAGCTATTTCATTACCTGCCTGGATCAGGGCTCGTAATAATCCACGATCGTGGACAATCCGGGCGTAGTCGGCAACATTGGCGGCACTCGGGGTGTCCTGAACAAGACTGCCGAGGTAGCCAAGCCCGCCGACTTTATCCAACTGCTTGTGACTGTCAAAATATTCAGACAACGTAACCGCATCACACGGCTCGTTACGTTCGGACAAGGTACGAATGGCTGAAAAAATCAGCTGGTGATCAGGACGATAAAAATCGCTCTCGACAACACGGTCGGCAATACGATCCCAGGCGCTCTTGTCGAGCATAAGTCCGCCCAGTAAAGCCTGTTCAGCCTGAACGGAATTCGGTGGCAAATTCAGCCGATCCGTTTCAGTAACAAACTGCTCCTGATCTGGAATCGCACTTACCATTCGAATTGATCAACCTCACTCTGTGTCTGCATCGTCCTGTGCCGGCTCTTCAGTTGCGTTTTCTTCATCCACTGCGCCCCCGGCATCTTCTTCGATCTCAATAATAGCAGGCGGCTCGCCATCCGAAATCACCTCAACCCGAATCATCACATTGAGATCTGACTGCAGGTGGATCTCGATCTCATGTTCCCCGAGCATGCGTATAGGTCCATCGGGCAGACGTACCTCACTACGTTCCACTGGTGCACCGGCAGCGACACAAGCCTCAGCAATATCAATCGTGCCGATCGAGCCGAACAATTTGCCTCCCGAGCCGGCATTGGCTGTGAGTTGCAAAGCCAATCCCTGGATATGCTTCGCGCGATCCTGTGCCGAGGCCAATTCAGAGGCCTGCTTGCGCTCAAGTTCTGCGCGCCGCTCTTCGAAGATCGCTATATTCTCGGGCGTTGCCAGCGTCGCCTTGCCCTTGGGTAGCAGGAAATTACGCCCGTAACCCGAGCGCACCTTGACGCAATCCCCGATATTGCCGAGATTTTCCACCTTTTCTAACAGGATGATGTCCATTGTTGTCGTTCTCCATCGACCGACTGATTATTAAACCATATTAAATCGCTGTTGCCCGGCGCAAACTAAACCAATTGTCTATAAACCCAACCATGGCAAACAAAAAAAACAAAATAATAAGAAAACCCGGGCCCATCATCGCCGGCAAATATACCGGAATCAGCAGATACCACGGCAACTTCCGTTTCGCAACATGCCAGTGCAAGACGGCAATGCCCTGAAACAAAAAACCGAAGCTGGCAACCAGTAACAGGTTTGCGGCCAGCGGCTGCATTCCAAGTAGCGATCCAATCCCGGCCACGGCTGCAATACCACCGACTACATAACCAAGCCGCAGATCTAAAAACTGCTCCCGGGTCGAAACGCCACCGACATTACCCACCCACCAGCAACCCAGCAGCAATGCAACAATCGAACTGGCCAGTGTACCGGCGATGAGCAGGCCGCTCATATACGGCACCAACTCCATGATCGCATTCACAACCGTCAGTTCGACATTGAGTGCCTGCATCTGCTCGATAATAATCTGTAGTATCGGCCCCCAGAATTCCGCCGGGTTACCCACCAGGGCAGCAAAGCCGATAAGCGCCAGGCAGCCCAATACGATGATCGCCTGTATCGTCAGGATCAAGGATCCGTACAGGCCGGTCAAGCCGCCCATTAACAGCGCGATACCCCAGGTCGAAACACTGCTGAACAGGACCTGCGCAACACCATCACCAACCATAACCGTCAAACCCAACACTAAAACCAGTGCAATCAGGCAATCCAGCAGGCTCTCGCGCCAACCCTTTTGGATCGCCACACACACGACGATGGCTGCGCTGATAACCCCGAATAATGGCAGCAGCGTCGCGATAAGCGCGACCCGTGCGATCCGTCGTTCAATAAGCCAGGCACCTATAGCTGAACGCACAGGGTCAACTCCGGCCAGCCGACTGCCGATGCAACCGCTGATTAATGCTTATCGGTGTACGGCAGCAAGGCAAGATAGCGTGCCCGCTTAACAGCGGTGGCTAACTGCCGCTGGTAATTTGTTTTGGTGCCCGTAATACGACTCGGTACAATCTTTCCGGTTTCGGTAATGTAATTGCGTAGCGTTTCGAGATCCTTGTAATCGATCTCCGTTACACCATCCGCGGTAAAGCGGCAATATTTACGGCGTCTGAAATATCTGCTCATGACAAATAACCTCGTTAACTGTCAGCGTCTTTAAGAGTGTCTGTTTGCTGGTCGGTATCAACCGGTGCGCTATCCGCAACTTCAGCGGGCGGCACATCATCGGCCACTTCCTCGGCCACTTCCTCGGCCACTTCCTCACTGGCAACCGGTTCCGACTCAGGCATGTCACCCGCAGAGCCAGTCTCACCGTAGCCTCGCGATTCCGATGCCCTGGGCTTGGGAACTTCTGACTTCACCTCCCCCGACTTGGCCAGTGGCGATGGTTCAGTGACTGCCGAGTCACGCTTGATCACCAGATGGCGCAAAACAGCATCGCTGAACTTAAAGGCGCCGAGAATTTCCTCAAGCGCAGCCTGTGTGCACTCGATGTTCATCAGAACGTAATGTGCCTTGTGCAGCTTGGCAACCATGTGGGTGAGTTGCCGACGGCCCCAGTCTTCGAGACGGTGTACCTGGCCGCCACTGGATTTGACCATTTCGCCGTAGCGCTCGGTCATCGCGGCAACCTGTTCGCTCTGATCCGGATGGACCAGGAATACTATTTCATAATGTCGCATTGTTGCTCCCTATGGATGAATGCCACCCACTTCTGTGGTGCAGCAAGGAGGCCCGCTTTCACGGGATCGGGAATGCTACCGAACCGGAGCGCCGCGAGCAAGAAAAATCGGTCCGGAGACCATTAAGACCGCCAATTTGCTGGGGGCTTTCACTGGGCGGAATTTTGTATCCGTATACCCTGCCAAAATCTTTAAGTCGCTTTAGCGGCGTTTTGGAAAGGTATACGGATACAAAATACCTTGGACAGATTGGGGCACAACACTGGAAATTATGATCAGGATGGCCCGGTTGGGTGGCACGCGCACCTGACATCCGTCATCATTCCACGATGGTGTCGAGGCAAGAAAAAATCAACCACCCCCCCGCTGCCTCACCGCCTCATACAAACAAACACCAGCCGCAACCGAAATATTCAAACTCTCGACACTGCCAACCATCGGTAAACTCACCAACGTATCGCAGTGCTCACGAGTCAGGCGCCGCAAACCACGCCCTTCCGCACCCAACACCAGCCCAACCGGCTGGTTTAGATCAGTGTTGAACAAGGTCATCTCGGCAGCACCATCGGTGCCCACCATCCAGATGCCGGCATCGCGCATGCCATCCATAAAGCGAACCAGGTTACCGACCTGGGCCACCAACTGCGTTTCAGCGGCCCCGGCAGCAACTTTGCTGACGGTCGCCGTCATCCCGACACCCCGGCTGCGCGCCATGACTACCAGGTCCACACCGGCGGCATCGGCAGAACGTAAACAGGCACCGAAATTACGCGGGTCCTCAATACCGTCCAGGACCAGCAACAAGGGTTGCTCCAATTTTTCAATATGCTCCCGGGCTTCGGCCTCACCGAGCATGATTGACGGACTGACCAGTGCCGCCACACCCTGATGTTTAGCTGTCCCGGTCAGTTCATCAAGCCGTGCCGCGGCAACCCGGCGCACTTCCGCAGCCGCATGCTCAAGGCGCTCACCAATACGTTCAAACCGTTTCGTTCCCAGGTTTTGCTGGAGATAAACCTTCAGCACCCGTTCAGGCGCACGAGCGAGTAAGGCACCGACAGCATTGATGCCGTAAATGACCCGCGGCTCTGCCTGCGATTGCCGACGCTTCACGGTGCGCGGTGCCTCCGGCCTGGCCTGTTCCGCGGCCGGGCACGGCCGGAAGATGCTGATACCTCCTCGACCAATTCAAAATCAATCCTGGCCTGTTCGATGCTGACCCGTATCACCTGCACCTGCACGGCCTGACCAAGCTCAAAACTCTTGCCGGTACGTTCGCCGGTCATCCGTAACCCACCGGCTTCACAATGATAATAATCGTGACCGATACTCGATACATGCACGAGGCCATCGACATACAGATCGTCAAGCGTCACAAACAAACCAAAGTGCGTAACGCCGGTCACCACACCCGGCAAAATATCGCCGATACGCTCCTGCATATAAGCGCATTTGAGCCGCGCATCCACATGGCGCGTAGCCTCTTCCGCGCGCCGCTCAAGCATCGAGCATAGTCGCCCGGCCTGCTCCATCGCCGCCGCATCATAGCCAAAGGCACCCGGCTTGTTGCCATCGATGATATGCCCGATACCACGATGGATGAGCAGATCCGGGTAGCGTCGGATGGGCGAAGTGAAATGCGCATAGTTGCTGAGGCCAAGCCCAAAATGACCGATATTGGTTGGCTGATAAACGGCCTGACTCAGACTCCGCAATACAGCTACGGCCAGCGACGCATAGTCAGGCCGACCGGTAATTTTCTGCAGCACCCGGTTCAAGTGCAGCGGATCCTTCCGGGCCTGCTCGGGAATGCTGATGCCCAGGGTCTGCAGCATCAGGCGCAATTCGTCAAAACGGTCCGCTTCGGGGCCATCATGAACACGAAATAAAGTTGCCAGGCGATGTTTACGCAACAACCGGGCAGCCTCGACGTTGGCCGCAATCATGCATTCCTCGATCAATCGGTGCGCATCGTTACGCACCCGCCGCACGATACGCTCAATCTGGCCGCTCTTATTCAGTTCGACGGCCACCTCGGGCAAATCCAGGTCGAGAGCCCCGCGACGCTGCCTCGCTCGTTCAAGCGACTTATAAACTCCATATAAATTATTGATTTGCGAGAGATACTTAAAGCCCTTAAGCTTTTTACCAGCAGGCTTCCCGCGCTGCAAACAATCCACCTCATGGTAGGTCAGACGGGCAGCCGAGCGCATGATAGCGCGGTAAAATCGGGACTGCGTGACCTTGCCCTGCTCCGTCAGGTGCATATCACACACCATGCACAGCCGCTCAACATTCGGTTTCAACGAACAAAGCCCGTTGGACAATGACTCCGGCAGCATCGGCACCACGCGATCGGCGAAATACACCGAGGTACCGCGCTGACGGGCTTCGCTATCGAGAGGGCTGTCAGGTTGAACGTAATGTGACACATCGGCAATGGCGACAACCAGCCGCCAGCCGTCTGCGGATCGTTCACCATACACAGCATCATCAAAATCACGGGCATCAGCACCATCAATGGTGACCAGCGGCATATCGCGCAAATCAACCCGATCATGCTTATCGGCGCTACGAACCCGATCACCCAATGTCTGTGCCGCAGCCCGGGTTGCCGCATTCCACTCGGTCGGAATTTCGAATTGTTCGAGCGCAATATCAGTCAACATACCCGGATCGTCAGGACTGCCGAGAATCCGCACCACTTTGCCCTGACCTTCATGGCGCGCAGACGGATACTCGGTGATCTCAAGCTTCACGAGTTCGCCGGATTTCGCGTCACCGCGCTGGTGAGACGGCACGATGAAGGTGTGCGGCACGCGTCCGCTTTCGACAACATAACCGACCCCATGCTCTCGCTGGTACTGTCCGACCACGGTTTGCTTGCCCCGTTGGAGAATCTCAACGAGGGTGCCCGCATATTTGCCGTTACGCATGGTTGAACCAACGCGTACCGCTACCCGGTCACCGTTTAACAATGCCCGCATTTCCTGGAACGGCAGGTAGACATCGGTCGAACCATCGTCGGGCAGCAAAAACCCATAACCATCCGGATGCGCTGAGACGATACCGGTCAAGGCATCGATTTTCTTCAACAGGCAATATTCAGCCTGACGATTGATCAATAATTGCCCCCCGGAGACAAGGCGCTGCAATTGACGCCGTAATGCCTTGCGCGGCTTATCGCCCTGCACCGCAAGCAATTCGGCCAGGGTACCGAATGGCATCGGGACACCGCGTTGCTCAAGCGCCTGCATGATTGCCCCCGGCTCAGGAACCGGATGCTGATAGCTCGATTGCTCAGATCGCCGGGAACTGCCCTTGCGCCGTGGTGGCTGTCTGCGCTTCGCCACTTAGTTGTTATTTGCCTGATGCATCGCGTTGACAAGGATACAGGCTGCCAGTACAGTCCCGCCACCCGCTGATTCGTGATCAAGCGAATCATGATCAGTGCCCAGGTGGCGGAATTGGTAGACGCGCTGGCTTCAGGTGCCAGTGGGGGCAACCCCGTGGAGGTTCAAGTCCTCTCCTGGGCACCATCATGACCTGTGATCAGCGCTGGTTCCTGCCATGCGCCCAATTCCCACCGAATCTGCAACGCGTCAACTATTGTCCAGTTCCCACGTTCTGCGTAAAAAATCCAACAAATCACGCCGTGACTTTTCCAGCGCAGCCGAATTTCGCCCCATCGTGTAACCATCGCTGGTTGCACACTGTGACATGGCCGACATGGCGCCGAAAGCGTTATCCATCGACTTGCCGCTGGTTAACTCGGTGGCTTGGCCCTCCGGACCCCAGTGCATCAGGCAATCACGTGTCATGATCGAGTCAGGAAAAAATTGTTGTGGATACGGCGCATCCCAGCCATGCCCGGCACCGGGGTAAGTAATCAACTCGACATCAACGCCCATACCGATTAACCGGTCACGGAATTTCTCACACGCCGGGATCGACATCGATTCATCCGCTTCGCCCATCATGATTAACAACGGGCTACCTTCGACCCGAAAATCCGTGAAATCCGCCATACAGCCGCCGTAGAACATCGCATAGGCCGAGAAACGCGGTCCATTCTTGCCCAGTACGTTCTCGATGACCGGCTCAAACATCATGTACAGCGTCGAACCGGCCCCCAGTGAAAAGCCGGTCACGCCGATCCTGCTGGCGTCGATATAAGGATGATTTTGTAATGCTTGCAGTGCACTCAATGCATCAGCCATTTGAGTGTAAATGGGTGCCTTGTTAAGTCGCTCAAGATAATCATCGGTACTGCGCAGATTCCTGGCCGTAAAAGTATCAACACCCAGGCCGGCAATACCGTTACGGGCCAGGAACATCGCCAGGTTGGTATTTCGCCCGACCCAGTCACCGCCGGAACCATGCAGGATGACCATGGCCGGAACCTTGTGGATTGCGGACGCAGCATCGGGCAATACGAGTATGCCACCGGTCGTCTGTTTTACGGCGTTGGCGCCGCCGTCATGGAAGTCGCGGCCGCTTTTTGCATTGAAAGAGGCAAACCCGACCACACCGTGCGGCACCTCATCAAAACCGGTTGCATAGAACACATCAACAACCGGCTCGCTGCGCGGCCAAAGACTGTACAGCCCGTAAACGGCCAGCACACAGACCATTAGCCCAAGCAGTCGCTTAAACCATTTCATGTCGAGTCACTTTCGTCAGTTGCAGGACAAAACAAGTTCCATGCTAACAGATCAACGCATTAGCAAACCCCCGACCACGTGGTTCGACAAATCTGTGGTGTTGTTGACTGACCTGCCTGAGCACTAACTCCGCCAACCGGCAGGGGGGCTGAATCTGTTCATCTTTCGGTCGGATCTGCAATCCGAGGCAGATTGCTTTGATCAATCCGGTCGCACAGCCGATACTCAACATACCCTGGCTAATAACAATTATTGCGGAGGATATCCTATGAGTGCAGCAGGCAAAATGGTCGAATCAATGACCGAACAGGAAAAGGCACGCGCCGACGCCATCATGAAAGGCTGGCTGGCGTTCAATGCAAACGCCAAAGCGAATGAAGATGCATTCAACGCAAAAGCCGAAGAAATTGCGGCAGCAGTTGCAGAACTGGTTGCCGAGAAAACCGGTATTACCGATGACATCATCGGTGGCCGCGAAGCTGAGTTCGGACGACTGCTCGGCGATACCTTCCGCACCTTTCAGATGCGCATGCCCTATCACCACCAGGCCAATGACGCACTGATCAAAGAACAACTCAAAACCATTGACTGGGGATTTCAGACCGGCAACATGGAAGCGATGGTCCAGCACGATATTGCCTCTATGTATGAAATCCTGCATGAGCGCGTGTACTGGATTGAACAAACCGGTGATTACAGCCTCGCACTCGACGCTGTGACCACACCAACATGTTTTCGCAACCTGACGGTCGGCACCGGGTTTACCTGGCACAGCCCGATGCAGGTTTCCTGGAGATCCCCTTATCAGCGCATCCTGGAAAAAGGCTGGTTACGCAATATCTGGACGTCGGTTACCGAAAAAAAGATTCATGAAGAATGGACCGTGCCCCGTTTCAAAGGTTATGCACGGCATCTCGAAGTTGATCTTGAGCTTTCGCCCTGGAACGACGACGATCCGACCATTACGATGACCTGCATCCCGCCGGCCTGACAGGCGCCAGGGATTAAAGCTTGACCGCTATTTGTAGCGGCTTATCCGGGTCGGAGTCGGCGGCTAAGGTTTCGCTTAGCGGGGCGGTAATGATGTCATCGACGTTGTAAAGGAAAAACCCGCCCTCCAGTGCTTCAATATACGCAGACGTCATCGCCGTTTGTGCGTCGATAATACCGACAAAATATACCCGGGAACCGTCGGCCAGCGTGGCATGAATATTCTCCGCTATGAGTTCAGCGGTCACACTTCCTGCAGTAACCGAGATATCACCATCAAGTAACGGGTCGGCTGAAATAAAAAACAATCCGATCCCATGGCCCGGGGGGAAAGACAAGATGAAATTATCACCGTCATGAAACATGCCGCTGTCCCCGGTACCGAGGAAATTCGGTGCAGACGTAGTTGCATACAAATGGGCAACTTTCATCGGCAAGCCGTCAAAATCATATTTAAAGGTAATACCACCAGCCGATTCAGAATCCTCGATAGTCATACCGGTCGGCATGAGATCAAAGTCAAGAATGCTCGGCTCTGTTGGTAATGCATCAATGAACGCAGCCAAACCAGAGTAGGTAACCGGCTCGGCGCTGGAAGCCCCGACTGTGACCATGCCGATAACGGTGCAAACACCTATAAGAAAGAGTTTTATTTTTTTCATTATTACGTCCCTGTTGCCGGGATCTTATATTTATTACGACTACCCGTTGCAGGCATCCGCATCCCTAGCATACTCATTCTTTGGGCAGAAATGCGTGAACATTTACATAAATATCAATACTTTATGTAAATTATGTCAAATCTTCTGCGCAGTGACGATTTCCAGATTCCGTGCAATCTTCCTGGCCCGTTTAGCGAAACGTTTGAGTTGCTTATCGGTTAACTCCTCACGCAGTGCGATTATCATGGTCATAATAATCCTGCGGTTTTCATCGGTGCGTTGACGATATTGCAACGAGTCTTTGCCATTAGGATTTAACAACAGATCTTTTAACCGGGCACTGAACTCCGGTTCAGTCGGTCTTTCGAGAACCAGGGCGCGAAAATCCTGTTGCCACTGACGACGACCCGCCATCCATTCCAGCGACAAATCATGCAAAGACGACTGATAAGATCGCACCAGATCCTCTTGCCCCGGGGTCAGGCCGGCAAAAACCCGGTCAAAAATTTTAACCCCGACATCCTGACGACTTTTTTTGCGCTCCTGCGGCGTCTTACCAGCATATTCATCCCACAGTTCCTGATTCGACTCCTCAAGATTGGCATAAAACTCATCGACCTGTACCCGGCTTAGCATCAGAAAAAATGCCGACACATCCGGCATTACCTGCACCACAAACTCATCCCACAGGGTGATGAAAGTTATATAGTGATACTCCAATTTTTCGGGTGTCATTTCGCCTGATGACACCCCACGCTCAAATTCACGCAGGAGTTGTGCATATCCCGGTAGCTGATTACGTCGATGCCATTCGATATTGCGCTTGATCGCTGCATCCAACCAGTCTTCCTGCTCATCATCCAGGGTAAAATAATCACTGATGTACCAGGCTAACGCCCAGTCAAACTGGTTATAAATAACCCGCGTCGCCGAGCATCCGGACAGAAAAACGCATAGCAACAAGACCAACCAGCGTCGAGTAAAAACCCGGATCATAAATTCAACTTAATTGAATGGGTGACGAATGATGATGTTCTGATCGCGATCCGGGCCTGTCGAAACAATATCCACGGGAATCCCAAGTATGTCTTCAAGCCGTTGCAGATAGGCCTGCGCTGTCGCCGGCAACCTGTCAAAATCCGTAACCCCCACAGTGGATGATTGCCAACCCTGCAATTCTTCATAAACCGGCTCGCAATCCGCGAAGCGACTGACAAGGAATGGGGGACTATCGATTATCTCATCATCGAGACGGTAGCCAACGCAGATTTTTATCGTATCAAGTCCATCGAGCACATCTAGCTTGGTTACACACAGACCCGAAACACAGCTATTGATAATGGCCCGTCGCAACGCCACCGCATCAAACCAGCCACACCGTCGCGGCCGCCCTGTCGTCGCCCCAAACTCAGCACCGACCCTGGCCAAGTGTTTACCCATGTCATCAAACAATTCAGTCGGGAACGGCCCTGCCCCGACACGAGTTGTATAGGCTTTGACGATACCCAGGACATAATCGATAGCCCCCGGACCGACCCCGCTACCAGTGGTCGCTGCGCCGGATGTCGTATTAGACGAAGTGACAAACGGATAAGTCCCATGATCGACATCCAGCAGCGTACCTTGAGCGCCCTCATACAAAATATTCTTACCGGCATTGCGCAGATCATGCAAATAATCGGGTACGTCGATCACCAGAGGCTTGATACGTTCTGCCATCTCGAGCCACGTATCATGCGTTGCTGCGAAGTCGACAGTTTCGGCGTGATAATAAGTCTTGAGCATGAAATTATGCAGTTCCATCGCCGCTGCCAATCGCTCGGCAAATTGTGCACTGTCAAACAGATCGGATATCCGCAACGACCGTCTCGCTGCCTTGTCCTCATAGGCCGGCCCTATGCCGCGCCCGGTTGTGCCGATCGCCTGCTCTCCCCGGGCCAGTTCACGCGCCTGATCGAGCTTGATGTGGGTTGGTAGAATCAGTGGACAGGCGGCACTAATCCTGAGCCGCGATGCCACGGGCACACCGCGGGCAACCAGTTCGTCGAATTCCTCGAGCAGAGCAGGCAGATGCACGACAACGCCATTGGCGATAATGCAATCTACTTCATCACGCAGAATACCGGATGGAATCAGGTGCAGAACCGTTTTATTGCCGTCAATCAGCAGCGTATGCCCTGCGTTATGACCACCCTGAAAGCGGACAACTGCAGTTGCACGATCCGTCAGAAGATCAACAATCTTACCTTTACCTTCATCGCCCCACTGGGTACCGACGATTACAATACTCTTACCCATTTCAGGAAACCCAATGTTAGGCGACTACCCGCCACCTCGGACATATAACAACAGCACCAACCCGACAACAACACTGATCAAACCGATCCAACGCAGTTGCCCATCCCGGAACTGCAACACCATTAACATACTTTTTCGCCAGCTGGCCGGACTGACAAAGGGCATTAAACCTTCGAACACGAGATACAGCGCAAAAGCTGCAAAAATATCACTCCAGATCATCGCAATCCGCGGTTCGTGCTGCTGCTACCACTAATTATTTTTAGATTTGTTCAGATACTGAAAGAAATCATTATTAGCATCCAGCACAAGAACATCGTTACCCTGACCAAATGCTCCTTTATAAGCCTTAATACTCCGGTAAAAACGATAAAACTCCTCGTCTTTTTGGTAGGCCTGCGCATACGTGTCGGCTGAGATGGCATCACCCTGACCCCTGATCTTCTCAGCATCCCGATAGGCTTCCGCCAGTATGACGGTACGCTGACGATCCGCATCGGCGCGAATCTGCTCGGCGTTCTCAGCACCTTCGGCGCGCAGTTCGGCGGCTACCCGGACACGTTCCTGACGCATTCGGTTAAAAACCGACTCACTGACCTCATCGGAAAACTCGATACGCTTAACCCGCACATCGATAACAGCAATGCCGAGTTGCCTGGCATCATCGCGAGATTTTGCCAACATCGCATCCATTAACTCGCGGCGCTCGGCAGTCACCACTTCAGGCACGGTACGATTGGCAAACTCTGCACGAATACCATCCTTGACAATTTCCAGCAGCCGCTGTGCCGCCAGAACCTGTTCGCCACGTGTCGCACGATAATAATCAGCAACGTCTTCAATTCGCCATTTGATAAAAAAATCAACAAACAGATTTTTCTTTTCCTTGGTCAGGAACAGTTCCTGGGGATTGTTGACCGTCATTATCTGTTTCGAAAACAGCAAGACGTTATTGATGAGCGGAATTTTTACATGCAAACCGGGCTCATAATTAGATTCAATTATTTCACCAAACCGGAATTTGATCGCAGCCTCTCGCTCATCGACGTAGAACAATGACATCAGGAGGATAGCAAAGGCGATCAAACCGCCAAAAAGAAATATACGTGCACTATTCATTAGCGGCCCCTCCGCGCTCTGGGATCGTCACCGGAGCGACGCGAGGTACTGGTCGTACCCAAACTGTTCGATTGCTGCACTGACTGACCAACTGACGCGTTATCGTTAGCACGGCCCTGCTCGATCAACTTGTCTATCGGCAGGTAAAGCAGGTTGCCGCTGCCGGCAGCATCCAGCAACACTTTATTCGAATTGCTGTATACCTCTTCAATTGCTTCAATATACAGACGCTCACGGGTCACTGAAGGAGCCTTCTGATACTCGGCAAGCAACTGTTCAAAACGTGACGCCTCACCCTCAGCATCAGCGATAACCTGGGCCTTATAGGCCTCGGCATCCTGCGACCGCCGCGCAGCCTCACCACGCGCCTTGGGCAGGATGTCGTTCGAGTAACTTTGCGCCTCGAATGACAGACGCTCCTTATCTTCGCGAGCCTTAATCGCATCCTGCACGGCAGCCTCTACCTGACTCGGGAAATTGGTATCCTGCAAGTTAACCTTGGTTATGGTAATGCCAACCCCGTATTCATCGAGTGTGTCCTGAATCTGTTCCTGAGTTGCGACTGCAATCTGGGAACGGCCTTCAAGCAATACAAAATCAACCGGATTTTTGCCGACAACTTCACGAATAACGCTCTCGCTGATATCTGAAAGTGTCCCTTCAGGATTCTGTACATTAAACAGGTATGCCTGCGGGTCGGCATTCTGATACTGAACGACGAGATCGACGACCACGATATTTTCATCAGCCGTCAGCATTCGGGTTTGCTGGCGAATCGTATTAACACTCGTGACCTTAACCTTTTCAACGCTTTCAATCGGCCACGGCAGGTGCCAACGCAACCCCGGAGGTGAAGAGTTGACAAATGCACCGAAGCGCAGCACCACACCACGCTCATCGGCATTGACGAGGTACAGCCCCGTCGCCAACCAGCCGAGCAGCACGACCAGCATAATAACGGCTATCGCAACACCACCGGGACCACCTGACCCCCCCGAACCGACACGACCGCCACCTTTGCCGCCGAATAATGAGTTGAAACGCCGCTGCCAGTCGCGCACGATTTTATCGAGATCGGGCGGACCTTCTTTGCCGCCCTGACCCCAAGGGTTTTTCCCGTTACCTGATTCATTCCAAGCCATATACATCCCGATCTCACTTTACACTTAATGCAGGGCGACCGACCCACTGTCATCGCCCGCTAAATTAATTTGCAAATTCTCCTGTCGCCTCAAATCCTGATAGCCGCGACTGTCGATCTCTACATCCAGCTCCCAACTGCCATCTTTCATAACCCGCTCATCGATCACCGTCGCACGCTCATAAAGTAACGCACGAAGACGCGCCTGAGATACACCCAGTCTCACGGTCCCGCTGACGATATCTCTGCGCAACGCAGCCGTGATGACATCCAGCAAAATACCAACGCCTTGCCCGGTTGCTGCTGAAATCCATACCCGCGTCGGTTCACCATTTTCCGCCCGGTCGACTCTTGGCGGGACAGCAAGTATATCAGTCTTATTGTAGATCTGAATGACCGGACATTCCGTGGCACCAATCTGCGCCAGAACCACGTTGACATCCTCGATTCGCTCCTGGTGAAACGGATCAGCACAGTCAACAACATGCAAAATAAGATCGGCATCAGCAGTTTCCTCCAACGTCGACTGGAATGCAGCCACCAGCTCATGCGGAAGATCACGCACAAAACCAACCGTGTCGGCCAGTATGCAGGGCCCACCGACCGGCAACTCGACCCGGCGCAGCGTAGGGTCCAGGGTCGCAAACAACTGATCTGCAACATATACCCGGGCATCGGTAAGGCAATTGAATAATGTCGATTTCCCGGTATTGGTATAACCCACCAGCGAGACAGTCGGAATTTCATGCTTCAGGCGTTGCTGGCGCGCCAACCCACGGCGCTTGGCCAGCCTGGCGAGGCGCGACCGCAAGCGACGAATGCGCTGCCCGAGCAGCCTGCGATCCGTCTCCAACTGGGTCTCACCCGGACCGCGCAAGCCAATACCGCCTTTTTGTCGCTCAAGGTGGGTCCAGCCGCGCACCAACCGTGTAGACAAATGTTCGAGTTGTGCGAGTTCAACCTGCAGCTTGCCCTCGAACGTACGCGCCCGCAGGGCAAAAATATCGAGGATTAACCCGGTCCGATCAACGACCCGGCGTTGCAACAGCTTTTCCAGGTTTCTTTCCTGTGCCGGAGTCAGCGGATGATCAAAAAGAATGACGTCTGCATCCCTACCGTCTGCCAGTGCCCTGATCTCCTCAAGCTTGCCAACACCGACCAGGTATTTTGGATTAGCGGAGCGCACTCGCGCAGTCAACTGACCAGTGACTTGTGCTCCGGCCGCGAGCGCCAGCGAACAGAACTCAGTCTCGTCTTCATTACATAGCAGTGGATCGACTCGTACATGCACGAGAACAGCGCATTCTCCACGCTCAGGTCGGTCAAACAATCGGCAACTCCGGCAACATATTTATTATCCAGCTACCCGGCAAACCCGGGCATAAGATGTTGAGGATGTTACGTTTCTGGGATGCGTATCTATTCTTCGTCCTCATCCTCGTTCGGCAGACGAATATCACGCGTCGGCACGATCGTGGAAATAGCATGTTTATAGACCATCTGGTTCACACTGTTTTTCAACAGCACGACGAATTGATCGAAGGAATCGATAGTTCCCTGAAGCTTAATACCGTTAACAAGGTACACGGAAACAGGAACTTTCTCTTTGCGCAGCAGGTTAAGAAACGGATCCTGCAAAGTTTGCCCTTTGGTCATCTTCGACTCCTGATTATTATTGATTTTTCTTACGCCAGCACAGCGCTTTAAATCCCACAGCCTAAATTTTAGCCCGACAAGAACAATATTGCATCCTGAAAAATGATTAATCCTGATCTCAGACGAGACGTTCGGCGATAAACCGTCTGACCTGCCCCGAAGCATCAGGGTGCAGACAATCAAATTCAGCTGCGCCGGGCGCGGAACGCATCCAGGTCAGCTGGCGTTTGACCAGTCGCCGGGTCGCAACCACCGCACGACGCGCCGCTTCCTGCTGATCGTATTGATTCTCCAGGCAAGCCCAAATCTGTCTGTAACCGACAGCACGCATTGCCGGACTATCGGCAGTCATACGTGGCAGCGAACGTAATTGTTCAACTTCCTGCACTAATCCATCTGCCAGCATGCTATCAAACCGCTGCGCAACCCGGTCGTGCAGCACTTTGCGATCGGACGGCAACAGCGCAACACGCAAAAAATCAAAATCAGCTGGTTCCGCATCACTGCGCGCGTGTAAATCCGACAACCGCTCACCAGTCAGCTGGATAACCTCCAGTGCACGCTGAATGCGCTGACTATCGGTTGGTTTGATGCGGGTCGCAATCACTGGATCCAGAGTCGCCAGTTCCGCGTGCAGTGCCGCCCAACCCTCACGCTCGGCGCGCGCATCTATTTGTGCCCGTACTTCAGCATCGGCAGCCGGCAATACAGCAAGACCCTGCTCGAGGGCCCGAAAATACAAAAATGTTCCGCCCACCAGCAACGGAAATCGGCCGGCGGCCAGAATATGCTCTATTTCATTTAATGCATCTTCACGAAAACGTCCCGCAGAATATGTTTCCCATGGGTCCAGGATATCAACCAGCCGATGCGGTACCCGGGACAGAATATCGGCGGAAGGTTTTGCCGTGCCGATATTCATGTATCTGTAAACCATCGCCGAATCAACGCTGACAATATCGAAGGGAAAATGCTCGGCCAGGTGCAGGGCGACATCTGTCTTACCCGCGGCAGTCGGGCCAAGCAAACAAACAACCACGGGTTTTCTACCGGTGGACATGGGTGATGCGTTCACCGACCGCGGGAAAACAGTCGATCCAGCTCCTGTTTCGTCAGCACAGTCCAGGTCGGGCGGCCATGGTTACACTGGCCGCTCCGCTCGGTGGCTTCCATATCACGCAACAAAGCATTCATTTCAGCGGCAGACAGCTGACGATTTGCCCGCACCGAACCATGACAGGCCATCTCGGCAAGCACCGCATCGACCAGGTCCTGCACACGGGCACTGGCTCCATGCTCACGGAGGTCGCTGAGCAAGTCGCGCAACAGTTGTTCCGGATCAGCGCCGGTTAACAACGTCGGCATCGAACGCAGTGTCAATTGCGCCGGCCCGGTACGGTCAACAGCAACACCCACCCGCTTTAAAACCGCAGAATGCTGTTCCGCAAGATCCGCCTCATTTTCTGCCACGGCCACCGCCTGCGGTACCAACAAGGGTTGTATTTGCAGGTCGGCGCCATGCACCGCGATTTTAAGTTTTTCGTAGGTCACCCGTTCATGTGCTGCGTGAGCATCAACGATAACCAGGCCATCACTATTCTGAGCAAGCACGAAGGCGCCATGAAGATGCGCCAACGCATATCCCAGCGGTGGCATCTCTGCAGACTCGCGTGCCAGGTCGCTATTTGCAGACGCCTGACCCTTGGTGACCAGGTCGGCATAGGCATCAAGCTCCGCACGCCCCGCACCCAGCGGCAGACCTGCCTGGCTACGCAGCGTGTGACCGGAAATCCGCGCATCAGTGTGCGCCACCGGCGCTAAAGAGGTTGCCGGCATGCCCTCACCGGTCACCGTTTCAGCCAGGGCCGCAGCAATGCTGCGGCGAATAAAGTCATGAATGGAACGGCTGTCACGAAACCGGACCTCCTGCTTGGTCGGATGCGCATTTACATCAACCAGCACCGGATCCATATCAAGAAACAAGACGAAAGCCGGTTGGCGACCGGACAACAAAACATCACGGTAACCGGCACGCACCGCGTGGCTGATAACCCGATCCCGTACTGAGCGCCCGTTGAGAAAGAAATACTGCAGATCAGGCTGTGCACGGGAAAAGCTTGGGCGAGCAATCCACCCGTAAAGCCGAAACCCGCCTGCTTCATGCTCTAAAGCTACAGCATGATCAACAAATACCTGGCCACAGATTCGCGCCAGTCGCTGCTCTTTCTCAGCAACAGACGTTGCAACCGGAACATCAAGCACAATTTTCCCGTTATGCGTCAACCGTAATGCTGCGGAAAACCGGCTCAACGCAATTTGCTCGGCAACCTTCCGGATATGCGTGAATTCGGTTCTCTCGGTCTTGAGAAATCGCCGTCTGGCCGGTGTGTTGTAAAAAAGATCACGGACTTCAACCGAGGTGCCAGTCGGATGCGCCGCCGGCTCCACTGCCTGCGGTTCGCCACTGTCAGTTTCAACCGACCAGGCCAAATCGGCATCACGCTGACACGACACGAGACGCAACCGCGATACCGAGGCGATACTCGGCAACGCTTCACCGCGAAAACCCAGCGAGGCAATCCTCTCCAGATCCTCGAGGCTGGCAATCTTGCTGGTGGCATGCCGGGCCAGCGCCAGGGATAAATCATCCCGCCTGATCCCGCCGCCATTGTCACGAACCCGGCACAATTTCATCCCACCCTGCTCAATATCCAGCTCGATCCGACTGGCCCCGGCATCCAGACTATTTTCAAGCAACTCTTTGGCCACCGAAGCCGGCCGCTCAACGACCTCACCGGCGGCGATCTGATTAATCAGTTGAGGTGGCAGGTGATGAATAGACATAACGGTATTCCAAGGACAGTTTACTTATATAGCAATCAGATTACCGCAGCAACGGAGCGCAGCTTGCTGCATTTCGGAACGATAACTGACGCAAGGATACCTCCCGGGGAGAGGCCTGACCGGGCGAAATCACTCTCAGGATAAAATGCGGGGGTCAGATATCGTGGATCTGAGTAATGTGCAGGACGCGACCAATGACAATCTTGTCGTTACTCAGATTGTTCTCAGATTGAATTTTCCGAACCGGCACCCGATAACGATTGGCAATGCCGCTCAGTGTGTCGCCGCGACGAATCACGTGCACGACCGTGCGAACCGGTCGCTTGCTCTTGACCTGCGCCATCCGTGAGCCCGGCGGTGGATTGGCCCTGAAGTAAGCCCGAATACCGTCATACATCGCGGCCGCAAATTTGTCCCGATAATCACGGCTGCCGAGGTTGCTTTCATCGTGCGGATTAGAGATAAAAGCCGTCTCTATCAACACGGAAGGAACATCCGGCGATTTAAGAACGAGAAATGGCGCCTGTTGCACCTTACCCTTGCGAACCGCCGTGACCTGACGAATGTTCTCAAGTATCTCAGTACCTACATCGATGCTTGCGCTCAAAGAAAAATTCTGTGACAAATCAAGCAGGACGGAAGCCACCATCGGATCCTTGTCATCAAGACTGACGCCGCCGCGCAGGTCAGCTGCATTCTCACGATCCGCCAGTCGCTTGGATGCCTCGTCCGTGGCACCTTGTGATGACAGCACATAGACCGTCGCACCATGAACCCGACGGTCGCTGAAAGCATCGGCATGAATTGAAATAAACAAATCCGCCTCGGCAGCGCGTGCAGACTCCATACGCTGACGCAACTGCAAAAACCGATCATCGTCACGCGTCAGGAAAGCGCGCATATTCGGATCCGCATCAATCCTGCTGGCAAGTTGCTGGCTAAGATACAGCACGACATTTTTTTCCAGAATGCCGGTCGGCCCTTGCGCGCCCGGATCCTTGCCGCCGTGACCCGCATCAATGGCAATAACAATATTCCTGCCGGTTGGTTTTTGCTCATTGATCTGCGCACCAGACAGCGGAGCTTGTTTGACAATTTGCCGTGCCCCAAGCGGCAGTAAATCGACAACCAGCCGGTCGCCTTTATTACCATTCGGCACCAACATGAAACTCCGGGGCTTAGCCGGGCTTGCCATATCAAGGACGATACGGGCCGAATCATTCACTCGGTTGGCGCCGCGAATTTGTTGCACGGATCCTGTGCCGGCCGGCAGCGGCAGTGCTGATCGCTCAATATGACCCGACTCGATGTCGATAACGACACGATGCGGTTTGGAGAGCATGAAAACCTTATGTTCGACACGCCGACTCAGATCGATTACTACCCGAGTCTTACCGTCTTGCGAGGCCATACGCACCGCTTTGATTTGCGCCGATCCCGCATGAACCGGAACGGTGAGCAAGGCTGCAAGCCCTGCAACAACGCATCCTGGCAACATCAGCCGCGAGTAACCGAATCCCGGGCCAGAAAATAATCCGGACAACATACGCCTAACCCACAAAAACGAAGCATATTGGCACCTGCTCAACAGGCGAAATATGAACATAGTCGCCTTACCCCTCGGCCACCGTCTACCCACAAACGATGTCTAAAAATCTGCAAGTACTTTCTCAAGCGAAATTATATGGATACAAACTCTTTTACAAGTGTTTTTATCAATTTTTTTGCGATACCAGGGTTTTTCCTGCCGCCGACAAACCCACCAGTTGCATGGCTCGCCCCTGACCATCGATAGCGAGTTCAACCCGCAGGTCAGCTGCCGGCACTGCGGCGGCACCATTTTCGGGCCACTCGATCAGCATCAGCATCCTGCTGCCGCACAATTCGGCCAGCGCAAGCGATTCGGCCTCACCCGGTGACCGCAGTCGATACAGGTCGATATGTGATACCTCAAATCCTGCAATATCATACGGTTCGATCAGCGTATAGGTCGGACTCGGCACACGACCGGTATGGCCCAGGGCCTGCAGAAAACCGCGTACAAAAGTCGTCTTGCCGGCGCCAAGATCGCCACATAAGTAAATAACCAGCGAATCAATGCCGCCCTCACTAACCGCCCGGGCCAACCGTCCGCCGGCTGCCTCCATTGCGGCACTGGAATCGAGTTGCATAACGGTATTCATACCTCTGCCATCGTCAGGTCGCCCCGCACAAATCTATTCGGCTCACTGGATCTGAATTCAGAGCGCCGGATTCAACACGGCTGTTAACTCGGCGAACAGGTCGCCGGCCAGCAAACCACGCTGCCCCCGAACGGCTGCCCGGTCACCGGCTACGGCGTGGGTATAAGCTGCTGCTGCAGCGGCAAACAGGGGTTGCGCGGGCCGCTGGGCAAGAATTCCTGCCACGATGCCGGTCAGCACATCGCCCATGCCGGCGGTTGCCATCCCCGGATTACCGTGGTCGATCAAGAACGGTAACTCCCCCGCCGCAGCAATTAATGAGCCATGACCCTTGAGGATGCTGACACCGCCGTAACGTGAATTGAGTTCCCGCAAAGCACCAGGCCGATCAGCCTGCACATCGGCAGTTGCACAACCGAGTAACACCGCAGCCTCACCAGGGTGCGGTGTCAAAATCCACTCATCGCGATGCGTCGCTGTACCGGCCAGCAGGTTTAATGCATCGGCATCAAGAACCTTTGGTTGCGGCGTGCTGATGATGCGCTCCAGTAAACCACGCGACCAGTCATCCTGACCCAGCCCCGGACCCACGGCAATAACGCTTGCACGTTCAATCAATTGATCAAGCCCTGACGAGTCACGACCGGTGGCTGAACTCACGCCAGTCACCATCAACTCCGCACGACCCGCAGCCACCAACGCCACTCCATCAGGGTGTACCGCCACGCTGACCAACCCGGCGCCACTACGCAAAGCTGCTTCACCGGCCAGTCTTGCAGCTCCGACCATCCCGCGATTACCGCCGATGATCAGGACATGACCGAAACACCCCTTGTGATCTGTCGCATGTCGCGGCGGCAACAGTGCAGCCAGATCATCGGCCTTGAAGCGGCGCAGTGACGGCTCAATGCCCGCAACTGCTGCAAACGGTATCTCAAGATCGTGAAAACGGATCACCCCAACGTGATCGGGACCGGCACCAAGATAAAACCCCTGTTTCAGACCGACGAAAGTCACCGTCAGTTCAGCGCTGACTGCGCTACCCATTACGGCACCGGTTTCGGCATTCAGCCCCGACGGTACGTCAATCGCAACCACCGGCAACGATGCCCGGCCAATTGCCTCGATTGCATCACGATAGGCACCGCTGACCGGCCGGTCTATACCGGTACCCAGCAAGCCATCGACAATCAGGTCAGCAGTAGCCAGCAACCCAGGATCAAACGGCACAGCATGGCCGCCGGCAACCTGAAAATCATGCCAGGCCCGTTGTGCGTCACCACGCAATTGCTGCGGATCCGTCAACGCAACGGTTGTTACCTCAATGCCGGCGGCATGCGCCAAGCGGGCCACGACATAGCCGTCACCGCCATTATTCCCTGCACCGCAGGCCACCAGCCACCGCCTGGCACGCGGAAACCGGTCAGCAATATCGGCACAGGCCGCTGTACCGGCCCGGCACATCAGCGTATAGCCTTCAATGCCCGCATCCTCGATTGCCGTGCGATCCATTTCACGCACCATGGCCGGCGTATAAACTCGCTTGTCGATGTTCACCATGACGCTGATTATACTGGCAAGATGACTCAGTCACCCCCTTTGTTAGCGATCGATTGCCGGACCTTTGCCCATGGATAACCCACAACATCTTCCCACCGACCTGCACCGGCAGATCATGGCCTGGGGCCGCGAACTCGGCTTCCAGCAAATCGGCATCAGCGACATCGACCTCACACAGGCTGAGCGTCGACTTGCAAGCTGGCTGGCAGCCGGCTATCACGGCGACATGGACTACATGGCCCGTCACGGCAATCGCCGTAGCCGTCCGGCCGAACTCATCGCCAACACTTGCAGCATCATCTCGACCCGCATGGATTACCTGCCGATGGACCCGGCCACAGCAGCTGCAGTACTCGACAGCAAAGACCTCGGCTATATCGCCCGTTATGCGCTGGGCCGCGACTACCACAAGGTGCTGCGACGACGCCTGCAGAAACTCGCCGACCGCATCACCCAGTCCATCGGCACCTTCGGTTACCGTGCCTTTGTCGACAGTGCGCCGGTACTCGAAAAGCCATTGGCGGAAAAGGCCGGCCTCGGCTGGATCGGCAAACATACCAACATCGTCAACAAGGATGCCGGTTCATGCTTCCTGCTCGGGGAGATTTACACCGACCTGCCACTCACCGCTTCGCCCCCGGCCAGCAATCACTGCGGCAGCTGCACCGCCTGCATTGACAGCTGCCCAACCAATGCGATTATCGCGCCGTACCAGGTCGATGCGCGACGTTGTATCTCATACCTGACCATTGAATTAAGCGGTTCGATCCCCGTTGAATTTCGCCGAGCCATGGGCAACCGCATCTTCGGCTGCGACGACTGTCAACTCCATTGCCCATGGAACAAGTTCGCACACCTGACTACAGAACCCGACTTCAACCCCCGGCATAACCTCGATGCCAGCAACCTGGTCGAACTATTTGCATGGCCCCCGGAAGAATGGCAAACCAGGCTGGCCGGCAGCCCGTTACGCCGAGCCGGCTATGCTGGTTGGCTGCGTAACATTGCTGTAGCACTTGGTAATGCCAAGACCAGTCCGACAACCGTCAGCGCATTAAATACCCGCCGCGAAGACCCATCGGAACTCGTACGGGAACATGTGAATTGGGCGCTGACGCAGCACAACGCCTGCTAGACAACACATTTGCTCAGCACCCCAGACATTCCACCGGGGGGCGATGTGTCCAAGGTGTTTTTCTGCGTAAACCGTCCAGGGAAAAGACCACTACGAGCCATTAACCTCAAACAGAACATTATCAATCAACCGCGTCTCTCCAAGCCGCGCCGCTGCCAACACGACCAGATGCCGGCTGTCTTTATCCGGTACCGACAGGTCTCCGGCCTCGCGTACCTGCAGGTACTCCGGCTTGAATCCGACACGCACGAGTTGTTCGATACAACTTTGCTCGAGGTCAACCAGCGCCTTCCCGCTGCCCGGATACTGATCGCGACAGTCACAAACTGTTGCATAGAGTTCAGGAGCCAGTTTGCGTTCATCGTCAGTCAGGTAACGATTTCGCGAACTCAGTGCAAGGCCGCTCTTCTCACGATAAGTCGGACCAGCCAATATTTTAATAGGCATATGCAAATCAGCCACCATGCGCCTGATAATGGCAAGCTGCTGGTAATCCTTTTGACCGAAGACTGCTACATCCGGAGCGGTGACATTAAACAGCCGATTCACAATAGATGTAACGCCATCGAAATGACCGGGTCGATATTCGCCACACAATATTGTCGACAAACCAGGCACTGAGACCGTGGTCATATCGTCCGCCCCGAATGGATATATCTCTTCGTGATTGGGTGCGAACAAGATATCAACACCGCCGCGCGATAATCTGCGCCGATCGGTATCGAAAGGGCGCGGATAGTCTGCAAAGTCTTCTTGCGGACCAAACTGCGTCGGATTGACGAACACACTGGTAACGACACGCTCGGCATACTCACTGGCAAGTTGCACCAGGTTCATATGACCCCGGTGCAAGCCACCCATGGTCGGTACCAACGCAACCGTTTCGCCATCCTGCCTGAAACTCTGCAACACCTCACGCAGAGTGCTTATATCGCGGATCGTCTTCAATGCAGACTCAATCTCTCGTCTCTCTCAATAAGCATATTGAGAGACTGGTTACGAAAAACAGTGCTCGGGCGCCGGGTAACTGCGATCCCTGACTGCCCCGACAAAAGATTCAAGTGCCGCCAGCGCAGAGTCAGAACCCGGCAGGAAATTTTTAACAAAACGCGGCATGCGGCCTTGGGTAAATCCAAGCACATCGTATAAAACAAGAATCTGGCCATCGACTTCGGGACCGGCTCCGATACCGATAACCGGAACACTGACGGCCTCGGTCACCGCCCTGCCAAGTTCATTCGGGACACATTCAATCAATACGATGTCAGCCCCCGCGCCTTCCAGTGCAACCGCATCTTCAACCATCAGTTGCGCATTATCTGAATCACGACCCTGAACCCTGAAGCCACCGATTTTATGTACCGACTGTGGTTTGAGTCCGACATGTGCACACACCGGGATGTCATGACGGGCCAGATTCTCAACAATGCCTGTCTGTCCGACACCCCCCTCGAGCTTAACCATCATCGCTCCACCTTCCTGCATCAACCGCACAGCATTATCCAGTGCCTGCTGCTCGCCTGAATAACTCATGAATGGCATGTCCGCAACCAGGAACGCACGCCGCAACCGGCGCGCCACAACGCGGGTATGATAAATAACATCATCCACCGTGACCGGAACGGTTGTATCGTGGCCCTGGATCACCATCCCGAGTGAATCGCCCACCAGCACCAGATCCACCCCGGCCTGATCTACAAGCGACGCAAAACTGGCATCGTAGGCAGTCAGACAGGCAATCGGCTGGCCGGCACTTTTCATTTTTACCAGTGTCGATATATTGACCGGCGGTTCGTCCATTCCGCGCTGTTCAAGCTGTGAATACATACTGCGCTCCTGATCGACTATGCCATAGCCGAAACGATCGGATTAAAAAAGTGACGACCGCTTTGAATACGGCAAATCTCCTCAAGCAAGACATTGTAGTGTTCATCGTTGTGAATCGGATCAATGGTTGTCGCATTAACAATTAACAGCGGCGCAGAATCATAATCATGAAAGAATCTTGCATAGGCTTCATTCAGCCGTTCAAGGTAATGTCGGCTAATACGTTTCTCGTAATCAATGCCACGATGCGCGATACGAAACAGTAATGTATCCACAGGCGCTTGCAGGTATACGACAAGATCCGGTTCCGGCAAAGTGATATCCATCGACCTGAACACCTGGTCATAGAGATCCAGTTCCTGATGATCCAGGTTGATCTGCGCAAACAGCCGATCCTTTTCCATCAGAAAATCGGCGATATGCGTATCACTGAAAATATCTACCTGGCGTAATGCTTCCACCTGCCGCACACGCTGAAACAGAAAGAATAGCTGGGTTGGCAACGCAGCCTCACGCGGATTACGGTAGAAGCGCTCCAGGAACGGGTTAGCCTCGGCCTGTTCGAGCAGCAATTCACTGTCGAGGCTTTCAGCCAACCGTCTCGCCAGGCTGGTCTTGCCGACGCCGATCGAGCCTTCGATTACGATATAACGGGATTCGGTCATTATTGTTATTTCTTTGCAGCCTTATCGTTGTAACTAATCTTGGATACTATCCTGCATCGACGTCGGGATCTTCTCAAGCTTTGTCCCGTCCAGGCCCGCAGCAAGCCTGCTGACTGTCCCCTGACCCGGGATCGGCAAGTCGGGACAAATCTCAAGTAACGGTAACAATACAAAATTTCGCAGAGAAATTCCCGGGTGCGGGATAATCAGATCCGGATCATCAATCACCTGGCGCCCATACGTCAGGATATCAAGGTCGATACGCCGCGGCCCCCAGTGCAATTCCGTATCACGCCGCCGGCCCTGCGCCAATTCCAGAGCCTGCAGGCCGAGCAGTAATTCGCGTGCCGATTTGCGCGTCAACAGAATCGCGACAGCGTTAACGTAGTCCGACTGCGCTACCGGCCCCATCGGCGGATTTCGATACAGGCTTGAGGCATAGATCAGGTGTGTATCAGGTAACCCTGCCAGCGCGCGTAGCGCAACACTGACCTGCTCGACAGGATCATCCTGATTGCTTCCAATGCCGATACCGGCCGGTATCCACAATTCTGGAAGCGACACCATTTTCTCCATGTCCGGACGGTTTTAATCTGGCGAGCCACGCCGGCGTCGACGTTTGGCCGGACGTCGCTGGCGACCAGTAAGCCCAAAACTTTTGCGCTGCTGGTCCTCGGTCTGCTCCTGGATATCAGTCCAGAAATCGGCAAGATCCTGATCAACTTCGCCGCTCGAGGCACGTAACAGCATCAGATCGTAAGCAGCCCGAAAGCGTCGATGGCCTAATAAATTCATTGCCCGCCGGCCCTGGCGATTGGCAAATTGCGGCTGAAGTTGCAACATATCGCGCATCGGAAACCCGAAACGCCGCGGCAGGGCAACATGTTGAATCTGCCGGGCACTGATTTCATCGGTCGCCGCAATCAGGGCTTGCATGGGTGAAAAATCATCGCTCTCCGCGAGCAGTTGTTCGCTGCGCAACCTTACGGCCCGCCACAGGAACACGCCAAACAGGAACATCGGCGTCACTGGTTTGCCGACGGCAACCCGCTGATCTGTATTGTTCAGTGCAGTTTCGATCATTGCCGCCTCGGCTGCACAAGCCGGATCGTCCAGCCAGCAATCTGTATCAGGAAATAAATGCCGGAACAGCCCGAATTCGCGCAGGTGCCGATAACTCGACAGTGCGTGTCCGGACTGAAACATCTTCAGGAATTCATCAAACAGGCGCGCTGAAGGCACATCATCAAGCAATGACGCCATTGCGGGTATCGGCGCAACAGCATCGGGATGCAGAACAAAATCGAGTTTTGCTGCGAACCGCGCCGCACGCAACATGCGTACCGGATCTTCGGTGTAACGTCTGTCCGGATCACCAATCAGCCTGAGTTGTCGGGACTCAAGGTCAGCCAGACCGTCGGCAAAAACCCAGATCGAATAATCGGCAATGTTGTAATACAAGGCATTAACCGTGAAATCGCGGCGCAGGGCATCTTCCTCGATCGTGCCATAAACGTTGTCGGCAATAATCCTCCCGGAGGTATGAAAAACCTGCTGCTGATCGCCGTCAGCGACCGGAGTTGTGCCTCTAAATGTGGCAACTTCGATAATCTCGCGTCCGAAGCGAATATGGGCAAGCCGGAAACGCCGGCCAATCAGCCGGCTGTTGGTGAACAACTTACGCACTTGTTCGGGACGCGCATCCGTCGCAATGTCAAAATCCTTGGGTCGATGACCCAGCAACAGGTCACGCACCCCGCCACCAACCAGAAAGGCCTGGTGCCCGGCATCCTTGAGCCGATAAAGAACCTTCAGAGCACTCTTGGAGATATTGACCCGAGATACCGAATGGCCGGATCGTGGCACGATCAGTGGTGCCAGTGGGTCAGATGTCCTTATCGATGTCAAAAACTATCCAGTGCAGGGAATGATACAGCGCCGTATCATAACAGCCTGAAGAGCCACGGAAGCATTAACACTTCCCCTGCCACCGCCGACTGATTAACATATCGGCAGATGATGATGACCCGTGACAATTTTAACAACCGATATGAGACAGCATATCGGCGCACGCAGGCACGACTTTACATTAATTCTAAAAATAATTAATAAATACCTGATATATATAATAATTGCTCCCTTCGTCTAGCGGTTAGGACGCGGCCCTCTCAAGGCTGAAACACGAGTTCGATTCTCGTAGGGAGCGCCATATTTATCAGTATGTGTTGATTTGCATCCAAAAGTGACCCACTAGACCCGGGTATTTGCACCCAAAACTGACCCACGTGTAACCCTTCTCCTGCCGCTCTTCATCGTCGGTGCGACGGTGGTTTCGCCTCGACCGTCGTGGTGGCCTCCTATGTCGCGAGTCTGCTCTCGATCCCCATCGTCGTGATGCTCATGGCCTGAGCGACCCGCCACGCATGCACTGCTTGGATGGCCGGCATGGTCGGATCCCCTCGGCGTCCATCCGGTGGCGCGACGATCGACGTGCGTCTCGATCCCGCTGCCGGTTCCAGCCAGGAATACGTCGAGGACTGTCCAGTGTGCTGCCGCCCGAACGTGCGTCAAGTGTGGTTCGGTGACGGGGTGCGGATCGACGCGACGTCAGAGTAGGATGCCCGCATGTTGCGAAGCGTTGCCCTCGGTGTCGTGACGTTCCTGACCGGATGCGCTAAACCATCACTGGAACATGCGCGGTGGCAGCCCCTCGAAACCGACTCATCGGCGAGCCTTCGCGGTGAAGAATAGGAATTTCTATCCCGGTGGACGAGTCGAATCAGCGCCGGGTTGACTTGAGCATGCCACTACCGGCCCAGGTAGCCGCAAATGCGACCTTCACCGTCGGCGGCAGCCTGGCTGAGGTTTGCTCAGTAAGTACTAAGCGTTTCGATATCGGCTTATCTGGCAGATAATGGTATGACGCATACGCGAGGCCGATCCTATCACCCACAGACCCAAGGCAAGATCGAACGCTGGCACCGCTCGATGAAAAACCAGCTACTGCTGGAAAATTATTATTTACCCGGCGAACCGAAGATCGCGCTGCAGCAGTTTGCCAGTTATTACAACCATGAGCGTTACCATGAATCGCTCAGAAACCTGACGCCTGCAGACGTGTATTACGGTCGTGGTCCGGAAATATCAGATCAACGAGAAAAGATAAAGCGGTCCACTTTGGCGATGCGCAGGAAAATGCACTACGATAACCAAGTAAGACAACTAACCCAGATGAGCTAATACATCTCTTAAATCAGGCCACCAAAAGTCCACAATGGTTCGACGACGTACAGTCGCACGACATCTGCAAGTAACGGGCGCTGCAAGAAGCGCTAAGGAAGCAAAAAGAACACACCAGGCTTTGCTCTTTGTCCTTTCCTATTTGTACTTGAACTGGATATCCAGCATAAACCGGTCGTAATCATGCGGATTACCTGCAGCAATGTTGGCCTCATTGATAAAGTAAGTCGCTTGCAGTGCAGCCATCTTGTTCAGACCATAGCCGATATACATGCGGTGGCCCTTGTTATCGCTACCACCACCACCGAAATCGGAATCAGCAAGCAGGCCAAACACGGCATCAGCCTCGAGATCCTGGTACAGGTAACCTGCTTCCCATTTACCCGTATCTTTCACCTTGCCCAATTTAACACCAACCGCCCAACCGGTGTCGTGGTCATCGGCATCCTGGTTTTGCACGTAATCGGCGAAGAACCTGACGGCTTGACCGGCAAGTCTGGTAACAACCTCGGCAAACACTTCGACTTCTTCGTAATTGTAGTCATAGGTGCAACCGGCAGGGGTTACCGGATCCGTGCACGTTCCGCGATTACCGAAAAAATCATCGGGTTCGCCGTAGACCGTTTGCTCGCCCTCTACTCCGATTTCAAAGTAACCGGCGCCAACCATGACGGTTGCATGGCCCAGGTCCGTTTTAAATCCACCCTGAACACCCCAGGCGAACTCCGAACCACCTTCACTGTCGCCATCGAGCCAGGTTCCAAGTGCCGTGCCGAAGAAGCTTCCGTTGTCCCAGCCCACGCTCAGTCCCTCGGGACGCCAGTCGCCGTCCCAGAGCAAGCCGTTGCCGCCCGGGCGAATAAACGGGTTCTTGAATTTACCGCCGCTCAACACCGTATTGCTGAGTCCCGTCCATGATGCATAGGCCAGGTCCAGGTTGATTTCCTTGCTGGAACCGCCGCCGCCGATCGTCACATTGGCCGATACCGGATCTTTACTGCCGGTCGCCAGGCCGAGACCGACCTCAATATCGTTCGGCAGCGCAGCCTTGATCGCGGTACGGGCGCGGATGCGCGAACGATTACGCTCATCCTTGCCCTGTTCGTCAATATTTTCATAGCGATAGCGAAAATCACCGCTGATGCCAATCCGCTCGGCCCACGAAGTGTCGCGCTTGCCATCAACCTTCTCGGCCAGGGCTGCATATTTGGCCTTGAGTTCATTAAACTCTTCTTCACTGACCTCGGCCTGGGCCGAAAAGCCGCCCCACAAGGCAGCGACAGCGAGGAACAATGGCAACCTTCTCATTCTGTTTAAACTCCAAAAAATAAAAACGTATCCGGCGAGGGAAGCGGTTTTGATCAATCAACTGTGAAAAAAATTGTGCCTTAGCGCCCTACGTCGTCAAACCATTGTGGACTTTGTTGCCGCCTGATTTAAGCGATTCATTAGCTCACCCTGGCTGGTTGCAGCACCTGATTATCACAGCAAGCACGATCTTGCTAATGCCGCGCCAACAAAAAAATATTCAGCGCACACGCATGATCGCCACCACGGTCACCGCTATCAGTGCAACAGCCGGCAACCACGCAATTAACAAGGGATTGAGTTCATAAACCTGTCCGCCGTCTGCCAGGCCGCGACTGGCCAGGAAATAGACCAGGCCGATAAGTACGCCAACCACCAGCCTGGTGCCGGACCCGGAACTGCGCATGCGGCCGAACACGAACGGCAAGGCAAGCACGCACATCGGCGCTACGGCAACTGCGCCAGCAATACGGCTCCAGAAAGCTACTTCATAGCGGCGGGTATCCAGTTCATTGCGTTGCAGATACCGCACATATCTGAACAATTCCTGGCCGGTCAGACCATCGGGCCTGACAACAGTCAGTCCGATCAGATCCGGGCTTAGATTGTTCGGCTGGGTCTGGCGTCGCGCCTTACTGGTTTTAACCCCGCTGTCAACGAACAGCGACTCCTCAAAGTTACTCAGCACCCATTGGTCGGTATCATCAACACCAGCCGAATCAGCCCGACCGATACCGGCGAGTTGGCCGGTCGGATCCAATCGATACAAATAAATGCCGCCGAGACGAAAATCATCTGTCAGGCGACTGACGTTCAAAAACGTATCGCCATCACGAATCCACGCACTCTGCCCGGTCGCTACCGCTTCCCCGGAGTGCTTTACCGCCGCACGATACTGACGCGCATAATCATCAAGTGGCGGGCCGATAAATTCTCCGAGGATTAACGTAACCAGGCTCAGGGCGAGGCCGGTCCACATGATCGAACCCGCCAGCCTGAATAATGACACTCCGGACGCTCGCAGAACAATGAGTTCACCATGATTCGCCAGCCCGCCAAGACCGAGCAACGAACCGAGCAACACCGCCATCGGTAACATCTGGTAGGCAAGATTCGGCAACTTCAGCAGGGTGTAAATGAGAGCCTGCATGGTGCCGTAACTGCCCGTACCGATATCATCAAGCTGGGTCACGAACTCGATAAATGCTGCAAGCCCCAGCAACACACTAAGCACCAGCAGGATCGTGCCGATTATCGAACGAAACAGATAGCGCCGGACGACCTTCATCTGCCGATTCTCAACCCGCGGCGCAAAAATAACCCGTTCAGATACCCAAACTGCCGTGCCAGCAGTATGCAGCCCACCATCAGGAACACAGCATGTACCCACCACAGGCCGAGCAACTCGGGCGACTGCTCATGTTCTACCCAGACCTTCGCCGCCCCCAGTAGATCGACATAAATAATGTAAACCAGCACCCCGGCAGCAACACCGCCGTATCGTCCCTGACGCGGCCCGCTGCGACTCAGTGGCACGGCCAGAAATGTCAGCACCAGCAAGGCCAGCGGCACGGAGATGCGCCACTGCAATTCAGCTCGATTAACCGGATCTTGCGCACCCAGCAAATCTGCCAACGGTCTGGATTCCGGTTTCAACGTGGGCGGTCCGGCGGCAGGCATCGCAAATGGCATGCCATATTCCTCGAATGACACAATGTCAAATACCGCACTACCCGGCCGCCCCTGGTAACGATGACCGTCAGCAAACTTCAGCACTTTAACGGACTCGTCCGATGTTTGGCTTTGCCATGCACGCCGGGCGACGATGACCTCGATCTCGCTACCCTTGTGGCGCTGGACGAAGACATTCCCAAGTTCACCGGCTGCGGTTATTGACTGTGCATACATGACCGCATCGGCATCGGCAAAGGTAATAAATCGTCCCGCCTCCAGAAAACGCAGGTCGACGCGCTGCTTGGCCGCCTCTACAACAACCTGAACCTCCCGCATCGCACCAGGGGAAACGCTGAGTGACAGCCAGCCCACCAGCAACATGAGTATGACAGCCAGCAGTGATAATGGCCGGTACAGCGATGCCGGGCCGATACCGCAGGCCATCAGAGCTGCCATCTCACTATCCCGGTACAACCGTCCTAGCGCCAGCACGATAGACAGGAACAAACCGATCGGGATCAGGATGGTCAGATACTGCAACGAGGTCAGACCCATGACCTTGAATACGGCTTCCTTGGGCAATTTATTGGCGGCCGCATCGCCCAGGACCTGTGCAAACTGATTGGTCAGCAAGATCAACAGCAGAACCAAGGTCACAATAATCCAGGTTTGTGCGGTTTCCTTCAGAATATAGCGACTGAGAATGCTTGACATATGCTTTATGCTCGTGCCTTAACAACAGCGAGTTGCTGGCGACTCATACCTTTCGCCTGTAATTCCGGAATCGAGTACACTTTGCCCACTCAAGCCCCCACGAACATTGGCAGTGAAGTTACGGCTATCATCAGGTCAAGGAAACTCGTTAGTCAAGTGGGACGTTTATATATCAGCCAGCGAGAGCCGCATCACGAGTGCTAGCGGGATGCGGCAAAGATTGAGGGAGATCACTATGCGGTTTGCCGCTAAAACCGGTTCAGCAACAGAACAGAAGACAGCCTGCCTGATCCTGCCCGTATACTCATCAGGTGCCCTGCCCGCCTCAACAAAGCAGGTAAATTCGGCTGCCAATGGACTAATTGCCGATCTGCTCCGGGATGGCGACATTGAGGGCAAGGTTGGCGATACGCTGCTGATAAAACCGCCACAGGATGTTCTTGAGAGCCGAGGCCTGCGGGCCGAGCGCATCCTGCTAATCGGCTGTGGTGAACGCAAGAATTTTGCTCGCAAGCAATACCGCAGGGCGGTAGGCGTCGCTTACGCTGCGCTATGCAAGACAAAACTCGAAAACGCAGTGTGCTTTCTGAATAGTGAAGCCGCGCGCGGCACTGATGCCTACCGGCGCACACGCATTGCCGTGGAGGTCTGGCATCACCGTGCCTATCGCTACACGGCAACCAGATCTGCCGATGCAGCAAAGCCTTGCCCGCAGACATCGATCGGACTTGCGGCAAAACCGGCCCAGGCTGCGCAAGTCCGGCAAGGTATCAAGCACGGCGATGCCACCGGCCGGGGCATGGACATGACCCGTGAACTCGGCAACCTGCCGGCAAATCTCTGTACGCCAAGCCACCTGGTTACCGTCGCCAGGCAGATTGCCAAAGCCAATGCCAGGTTAGGCGTTGAAGTACTGACCGAAGCGGATATGAAAAAACACGCCATGGGTGCCTTGCTGTCAGTCACAGCTGGCACGGCAGAACCCGCCAAACTTATCGTGCTGAAATACAACGGTGCGGCCAAGAGCCGCAAACCGGTCGCTCTTGTCGGCAAGGGCATTACCTTCGATTCCGGCGGCATCTCGCTAAAACCCGGCTCCGCCATGGACGAAATGAAGTTTGATATGTGTGGCGCCGCCACCGTACTCGGTGTATTTCAGACCATTGCACTATTAAAGCCGACCCTGAATCTGGTCGGCGTCATTCCGGCCTGCGAGAACCTGCCCGGCAGCAAGGCCACCAAACCGGGTGATGTCGTAACCGCCATGTCCGGCAAGACCATTGAAATCCTCAACACTGATGCCGAAGGTCGCCTGATCCTGGCCGATGCATTGACCTACGCACAAAAATTCAAACCTGAGCTGATTATCGATATAGCAACCCTGACCGGCGCATGCCTGATTGCACTCGGGCGCCATCGCAGCGGCCTGCTGTCTAATTCAAACAAGCTGGCTCATGCGCTGATCAAGGCCGGTGACGCCGCTGATGATCCCGCCTGGCAACTGCCGCTGGATGACGAGTACAAGGCCCTGTTAAAGAGTAATTTTGCAGACCTGCCGAATATCGGCGGGCGGGATGCCGGGACGATTACCGCCGGGGCATTCCTGTCTGAATTTGTTGGCGATTACGACTGGGCCCATCTCGATATCGCCGGTACCGCCTGGCTGTCCGGCAACCGTAAAGGTGGAACAGGCCGGCCGGTTCCCCTGTTACTTGAATACCTGCTGAACCGCCGTTGAACGCCGCAACGCCCCGTGTCGACTTCTATGTATTGCCTGATTCCGGGACAGGTGCACGACTGAATTTCACCTGCCGTCTCACCGAAAAAGTCTATAAGCTCGACACCAGGGTTCATGCCCACGTCTGCGGAGCAGCACAAGCACGCCAGCTCGATGAGTTATTGTGGACCTTTCGTCAGGGCAGTTTCATACCGCATGAAATCACCGGCACGACAGCTGAACAAACTGCTCCGGTTACGATCGGCCATGCCAGTGAAGTAACCCTTAGTGGTGATCTGCTGATCAACCTGGCCGAGACAATCCCACCATTTTTTGATCAATTCAACCGGGTTGCCGAAATTATTGACTCGGCTCCGGAAAGTAAACAACGTGGTCGCGAACGGTTTGGCTTCTACCGTGACAACGGTTACGAGATCAAAACCCATAACCTCTGACTTCTTGACCGCCCGGATATCGAGACTGCAATCTTTACTTATGGACAAGACATACCAACCAGCTGCAATTGAACAACGCTGGTACCAGCGTTGGGAACAAACCGGGAATTTTTCACCGGCAGGTGACGGCACACCCTACTGCATCATGATCCCGCCACCGAATGTAACCGGCACGCTACACATGGGGCACGCGTTTCAGGACACGATCATGGATGCGCTGACACGCTTCCACCGCATGCGTGGCTACCGAACGCTGTGGCAACCGGGTACCGACCATGCCGGCATCGCAACCCAAATGGTCGTCGAACGCCAACTGGCAGCCGCAGGCCAATCACGCCTGGAACTCGGTCGTGAGGCTTTTCTGGACAAGGTCTGGGAATGGAAAGAACAATCCGGTAACACGATCCAGAAACAGTTACGGCGCATGGGCAGTTCGGTCGACTGGACTCGCGAGCGCTTCACGATGGATGCGGGCCTGTCACAAGCAGTCATCGAAGCTTTCGTGCGCCTGCATGAAGAGAACCTGATCTACCGCGGCAAACGGCTGGTTAACTGGGATCCCGTGCTGCACACCGCAGTCTCCGATCTTGAGGTTCTGTCGACCGAGGAAGACGGCTACATGTGGCATTTTCGCTACCCGCTGGCCGACGGCACAGAGCATCTTGTGGTGGCGACAACCCGACCGGAAACGATGCTCGGCGATACGGCGGTGGCCGTACACCCCGACGATACCCGTTATGCACACCTGATCGGCAAAATGGTTCGCCTGCCGCTGGCAGAACGTGACATACCGATCGTCGCGGATAACTATGTCGATCCGCAATTCGGTACCGGTTGTGTCAAGATCACTCCGGCACATGACTTCAACGACTATGAGGTAGGCAATCGCCACAGTCTGCCGCTGATCAATATCTTCACTATTGATGCAGCGATTAACGACAACGCACCAAAACAATATCAAGGCCTGGATCGCTACGCGGCACGCAAACAAATAGTCACTGATCTTGATGCTGCGGGTCTGCTTGAACGTATCGACGATCATAAACTCATGGTTCCACGCGGCGATCGCAGCGGCGCGGTCGTCGAACCCTTTCTGACAGACCAGTGGTTCGTGCGCGCGGAACCACTTGCCAAACCGGCTGTCGAGGCCGTTAACAGCGGCAAAATTCGCTTCATCCCGGAAAACTGGGACAAAACCTATTATGAGTGGATGCATAACATCCAGGACTGGTGCATTAGCCGCCAGCTATGGTGGGGTCACCGGATTCCTGCCTGGTATGACGATGATGGAAAAGTTTATGTCGGCCGCAGTGAAACTGAAGTCCGCAAGCAGCACAACCTGGGACCGGACCTTAACCTGCGCCAGGACGAAGATGTTCTGGACACCTGGTTTTCTTCTGCGCTGTGGCCGTTCTCAACGCTCGGCTGGCCCAAATCGACACCCGAGTTAGAAACTTTCTACCCGACCAGCGTGCTGGTCACGGGTTTTGACATCATCTTCTTCTGGGTCGCCCGGATGATCATGATGGGCATCAAGTTTATGGGTGAGGTGCCGTTCCGTGAGGTCTACATCCACGGACTGATTCGCGATCAGGACGGGCAAAAGATGTCCAAGTCGAAAGGCAATGTTCTCGATCCGCTTGACCTGATTGATGGCACGGACCTCGAATCACTCATCACCAAACGCACGACCGGACTCATGCAACCGCAGATGAAGCCGAAGATTGAAAAGGCGACACGCAAGCACTTTCCGCAGGGTATTCCCGAGTTCGGCACCGATGCACTGCGTTTCACATTTGGCACGCTGGCCAGTAACGGTCGTGATATTCGTTTTGACCTGCAACGTATCGAAGGCTATCGCAACTTTTGCAACAAGCTGTGGAATGCGGCTCGGTATGTTTTGTTGAATGTAGAGGGCAAGCCATCCGTCGCGACCCCGGACACTGATCTGAGTCTGCCCGATCGCTGGATCTACTCAAGGCTGAGCCAGACTATTCGGGAAGTGAATGATCATTTTGCTCACTACCGAATCGATCTTGCCAGCAAAGCTTTATATGAGTTTACCTGGAATGAATATTGTGACTGGTATCTCGAACTATCCAAACCCATCCTGACCGATACCGACAATCAAGCTGAACAGGCGGCAACCCTTACAACACTTAACACGGTACTGGAAGCACTGTTGCGCTGCCTGCATCCGATTGTGCCGTTTATCACTGAAGAAATCTGGCAACGTGTCGCCCCGTTCAACGGTATTGCCACAGACAATACTTCGATCATGTTGCAGCCTTATCCCGAACCAACCGACTTTCCCACCGACACAACGGCGGAAGCGGAACTGGACTGGATCCGACACTTCGTGCTCGGTATTCGCCAGATTCGTGGCGAGATGGATATTGCCCCGGGAAAAGCGCTTAGCGTATTTTTACAGGATGCGAATGACGAAGACCTGCGCCTGCTCGGGGTACACGAACGTTACCTGACCAAACTTGCGCGACTGGAAAGGGTGACCGTACTGCCGACCGGTGAAGAACCGCCACCGTCGGCCACCGCATTACTCGGCAAACTGAAAATATTTGTGCCCATGGCCGGACTGATCGATGTCGCTGCCGAACGGGCTCGACTGGAAAAGAACCGTGACCGGATTGCCAAGGGACTCAAACGTGTTACCGGTAAACTCGCAAACGAAAAGTTTTGCGCCAATGCGCCCGCTGCAGTTATCGACAAGGAGCGGCAGAAGCTTACAACCATGCAGCAGGAAATCAGTCAGATTGACGAGCAACTTGCCCGCCTGCAAGCCCTTGGTTAGGGCAACTCGCGGCTAAGCCGCTGGCCTCCTCCCGGGGTCATCAATATCACCACCAGGGCTGATCCTGCTGGCCCGACGATACAGTTAGCGCAGAAAATTATTACGCTACCAACGAGTGGCATATGGGGCAAAGATTAAAACTGATTTTGCTGTTGATCTGCCCATGGTTGCATGTTCCACCGGCGGGACCAACCCGGGGCCGGCAATTATTTTCATCCGGTTAACCTTTACAAGTCCGGCCCAACAAAGCCTTTGCCAGCGCCCGAGATGTTTTTCCGATGCCGGTCCGGTTAAAAAATGCGGCTTGGTTCACACAATACCGGGCCGGTTCGGGCAAGATAAGCCATGCCTTCACAGAACCTCGATCAGGACTGGATATAATTGATCACTTTCAACAGGTTATAACGAACCCATGACAGATGGACTTGCAGTGGTACCCGCACGAGATCGCCGTGACCAGGCCCGGCAACTGGCCGAGCAGGTCACAGCAACCATCGGGCGCATTGTTCTCGGTAAGGATCGGGAAATTCAGCTGGCCCTGGCCTGTCTGCTGGCTCGTGGGCACCTGCTCATCGAAGATGTTCCGGGGGTTGGCAAAACCCTGCTGGCCAGGGCTATTGCGATCGCTCTGGGGCTGGAATATCGGCGCATACAGTTCACCAGTGACCTGCTGCCGGCAGACATCATTGGTGTATCGGTATTCGAACAAAATGAAGCAGCCTTTCGCTTTCATGAAGGTCCGCTGTTTGCCGAACTGGTACTCGCCGACGAAATCAACCGCGCAACACCGAAAGCACAAAGCGCCCTGTTGGAAGCCATGGAAGAACAGCAGGTTACCGCCGATGGAAAAACCTATGATCTGCACGAACCGTTTTTTGTCATCGCCACACAAAACCCGATGCACCAGATCGGTACCTTTCCGCTCCCGGAATCTCAACTTGACCGGTTCCTGATGCGTATCAGCCTCGGTTACCCCGCGGCACAACTTGAACGTCAGCTACTAACCGGCAAAGATCGGCGTTCAATGCTGAACACACTCGAATCCTCTCTGAGCAAGCAAGATATCATTGAAATGCAGAAGACCGCTCACAGCGTGCATGTATCTGAAGCAATACTGGACTATGCACAAGCCCTGGTTCGTTTTACCCGTGAAGCACCGGAAATTGAACTCGGACTTTCGCCACGTGGTACCCAGGATCTGATCAAAGCAGCCAGGTGCTGGGCATTGATCAGTGGTCACTCCGGCGTCCATCCCGAAGACCTCAAGACTGTATTCCCCCCGGTCACCGGTCACCGGCTGCGTAGCCGCAATAACACGAGTCACTCAGATCCGGATATAGCCGCCTTCGTGCTCGAGTCCGTCGCTGTGCCTTGAACACTATCACACAACACTTTAACCAGGCCTTTGGCCGGAAAGTACAGAACTGGGCCCACCGCCGACAGGGCACAGATCCTCGCTCCTGCCGCCTCACCAGCCGCCGGATCTACATTCTACCGACTCGCGCCGGCATCATTTATGCCGTTGTAGTATCTACGATGCTGCTTGGCTCAATGAATTACAACAACAACACGGGTTTCGCACTGACCTTCCTGTTAACCGGCATCGGTATCATCAGTATCTATAACTGCCACCGAAATCTTGCCGATATTTTCCTGCATTTTGTCGGTAGCCGCTCCGTCTTTGCCGGAGAATCGGTACATTTTAACTTCATTATTGAAAACCAGAATACTTACTCCCGCGCACAACTACTCTTCTGTTTTGATGGTCACCAGGAAATCTGCGACGTGCTGGCAGCGGGTGATCGGCAACCCATGAGCGTACGCGTTAACTCAACCCGGCGCGGCCGTCTGAACTTGCCGCGTCTCTTGCTGGCAACACGTTATCCGCTCGGCTTATTTCGTGCCTGGACCTGGATTAACATGGATGTTACCGAGATCATCTACCCGCAACCTGCTGCGACCGCCCCATCAACAATGATGAGCCACGGCGGCCATTCAATATCCGCTCGGCACTCTGCCGGTGATGAGGATTTTTCCGGGCTTAGGTCGTATCACGTCGGCGACCCACCGAAACGGATCGCCTGGAAGATATTGGCCCACACCGGTGAAACCATGATCACCGAATACAACGATGGCAGCAGAGACCCGGTATGGGTTGACTGGTATGACTATCCGTCGAGCCATCCCGAAGAACGGTTATCGCTGTTGACCAGACGTGCTCTGGACGCTGATCTGGCCGGCCATATATGGGGCCTGCGCATGCCCGGACAGGTAATCGGAGCGGATCGCGGTGCAGCACATCGGCATCAATGTCTGCGGGCGCTGGCCCTGTATGACCCGGGCAGCGGGCAACTGGCCCCATGACAAAGCAACGACAAACAGATTTGCAACTTCGCGAACGGCGTCTTGAAACACCGGATATCTCAGGCGGGCAACTGGGATGGCTGGTGATATCGATCGTCCTCGCCGGTGTACCACATATATTGCACATCCACCCATGGATACCGATTGTTGTTTTCAGCATCCTGGTTTGGCGTATTGTTTTGGCGCTCATGCGCTGGCCACTGCCAAGTGCGTGGATTCGCGTACCGTTGACGATGCTCGGGTTTATCGGTGTGTTATTCAGTTACCAACAATTGTCCGGGCTCAGCGCCGGTTCTGCTCTGCTCCTCATCATGGTAGCGATGAAACTGCTTGAAACCCGCGGACATCGTGACCGGGCAATCGTCGTATTCATATGCTACTTCCTCTTATTCTCAATGTTTCTGCGCGAACAGGCGATCTGGTCTGTGGCCTATCTCGTGATCAGCATTCTGCTTACCACGGCAGCCTTGATCCAGGTTGCCAGAATCGGCGCGGTGATGGCGGCGCCACAGGCCATGGCACATGCCATGCGCATCGTGCTCCAATCTCTGCCAATCGCTCTGCTCCTGTTCCTGTTATTCCCGCGCATCCCCGGACCCTTCTGGTCACTACCAGATGTCAGTGGCGATGCAGTTGCCGGGCTTGCCAACGAACTAAGTCCCGGTGATATCAGCCAACTCGCGCTCTCTGACGAAGTCGCTTTCCGGGTACGCTTTGATGCCGCCCCGCCAGGAGTTTCAGCTCTGTATTGGCGCGGACCGGTCATGGATACCTTTGACGGTCGGAAATGGACGCAACGGGGAACGCAACAACTTACGACACCCGACCGTGCGAGCAGAAACGGACCGGCCATCAGTTATGAGGTTGCGCTCGAACCCCATGGACAACACTGGTTACTCGCACTGGAAACACCACTGAACTGGGATGCGCGAGGTGCTCGTCTTACTACAGCCGGACAATTACTGAGCAAGGCACCCGTCAACCGACGTATGTCCTACCACAGTAGCTCTCTGCTGGGTGCCAGCCGATATCAGGCTATTGACCCGGCCGATCTTAATCGCAGCCGGGCATTACCGACCAGCAACAACCTGCGCAGCATCGTATTCGGTCAGCAACTCCGCAGCGAAGCGACAAGTGATGTCGAATATCTTGAGAAACTCCTGCAATATTTTACCGGCGAGATGTTTTACTACACGCTGCGGCCACCGTCACTCGGTGCCGATCCGATCGATGAATTTCTGTTCGGCGCCCGGCGAGGATTTTGCGGTCATTACGCCTCGGCATTCGCCCTGCTGGCACGGGCGGGCGGAATTCCTGCGCGCATTGTTACCGGCTATCAGGGCGCCGAATTAAATCCATTGGGCAACTACTGGATTGTCAGACAATCAGATGCACATGCATGGGTTGAAGTGTGGCTCGACGGCCGCTGGATTCACTTTGACCCGACCGCGTCGGTCGCGCCGGATCGTATCGAATACGGTTTTGATGCCGCGATGGAATTCAGGAACGAAACCAGTGGCAACCGGCTGGCTGACAACCCGCTGTTGCTGCGTCTTGCTATGAGTTGGGATGCCCTGAATACCAACTGGAATCGCTGGATTTTGAGTTTCGGCCCGGAAACTCAAACAACCCTGATGAGCCTGATCGGTATCTACGATCCAACCACTGAATATTTCATCATAGCGATGGTCGTATCAATCACGGGATTGCTAATACTCGGCGGTTCCATCCAACGTTACCGGGAACGGCCCAAACTCAACAGACTGTTAACCGCCTACCAGCGACTGTGCCGGCGCGCCGGCAAGGTCTCGCGCTGCCGCCAACCTGCCGAGGGTCCGCACGAATATCTTGCCGCGGTATGCCTGCAACGGCCGGATCTCGCTGCTGAACTTCACACCCTGTTCAACATGTATGTGCAACTGCGTTATGACGGAATTGACGATGAACAACTGCGGCAGAAATTTTTCTCCGCCAGCCGAGCCTTCAGACCGGGCGCAGATTAACCCGGGTTAAAAAAAGCAGACCGAGCCCAAACAGCACGATGACCGACAAAATACCAAGGCGCTGACTGCCGGATATCAACGCCACATAACCGATGAGTACAGGCCCGAGCACAGCAGAAAATTTTCCTAGCATGTTATAGAAACCAAAATAGGCGGCACTGCTGTCTGCCGGAATCAAATGTGCAAATAACGATCGGCTCAGACTCTGCACTCCGCCCTGCACAAGACCGATACACGCTGCAAGCACATAGAATTCTGTCGCCGTGGTAATAAATACGGCGGCAGTAGTGATGACAAAATACACTCCAATCCCGACATAAAGCCCGGACCTCGCACCGATCGACCGGCCCAGTCGTCCAAAAAGTAATGCCGCCGGAAAGCCGATAAGGTTGGTCACGAGAATCGCCCGAATCAGGTCCTGCATCGACAGTCCCAGCGATAATCCATAATCGACCGCCATTTTTATAATGGTGTAAACGCCATCGATATATAACCAATAGGCTGCCAGGAACAACACCAGGTTCTTGTCATGGGCGATTTTTCGCAGCGTGCCGATGAATAGCAAAACACCCTCCATGACCCGACGAGGCTCGTGCAACTCTTTACTTTCATGCACCCATAACAACAATGGCAGTGAAAAGATAATCCACCAGAGTGTCACCAGGACAAATGCCAGACGAATCGCTGCGACCTGCGAGTCAAGCCCGAAGGTCGCCGGACTCGAAACCATCCAGATGTTCAGCATAAACAACAATGAACCACCCAGATAGCCAAGACCGTAGCCAAGTGCCGAGACCTGGTGAAAGTGTTCGGCCGGAGTAACATCGACAAGCATCGCGTCATATACCGAATTACTGCCGGCAAAACCGATCGATGCCAGCACGTAACAGGCGATGGCCAGCGGCCATTGTCCGTGAGTGACAAAAAACAACGCCCCGGTCATGACAATGCCAAGCGCTGCCAGCAGGCAGAGCAGTCCCTTGCGGCGGCCCAGTCGGTCGGCAATTGCACCGAGTAATGGCGCAGAAACCGCGACGATTAAACTCGCAACACCATTCGCCATGCCAAGGCGGAAGGTAGTTACTGTCGAATCGACGCCCTCACTCCAGAAATCTGCCAGCAATACCGGGAAAAAAACCGTCACGACAACCAGTGTAAATGCCGAATTTGCCCAGTCATATAGCGCCCAGCCAATCACCGAACGTTGCGACCAGTAGCGTGCCAATCAGCTACCCATCACTTGCAGGCGACGGCTCGGCCGCGACATTTTGAAAGTAGCGCACCAGGACAACCGCATCTTCCTTGCCGTTACGTGCTTTATAGTAATTTTCGCGCAGACCGAGCGCTTTGAAACCAGCCGAATCATACAAACAAAACGCAGATTTATTTGATGGCCTGACTTCCAGGTACATCCGCTCGACAAACGACTGTTGAGCCAGTTGCATCATGCAATCCAGCAACCGTCTGCCAACCCCCTGTCTGCGCAACCGCTCGAGCACGCAGATATTAAGCAGATGTGCCTCGCCGGCGGCAATCGACATGATGCCGTAACCAACCGGTTCACCGTCACTGTCCAGCACGAAGTTGCTATAGCCTGCGAGCAGGCAATCACGAAAAATGTTGATACTCCACGGATAATTGTACGTCGCCGCCTCAATTGCAGCGACAGCGTCCAGATCGGACTGTCGCATCGACCGGATGAGCGGCGGTAAATCCTTGACTACGGCGATCACGTGCCGGATGCCTCGCAAACACTGCGAGCCAGACACAGATCTTCCCAGGCCTTGCGTTTCTGTCCGGGACTGCGCAACAGACAGGCCGGGTGGTAGGTCACAATAACCGGTGTCGACTGTTCCGGGCCGGCAAAACTGTGGACCCGCCCGCGCAACTGGCCAACCGGCTTATCTTCATTGAGCAGGTGCTGCGCAGCGATTCGCCCGGCGGCAACAATCAGTTGCGGTTTTACCAGCGCCACCTGGCATCTCAGGAAATCCATACAACTGGCAACCTCATCAACCTGCGGATCGCGATTATTCGGTGGCCGACATTTCAGGATATTAGCTATAAACACACGCTCGCGATCCAACCCCAGTGCCCGCAACATCTCATTTAGCATCTGCCCGGCCTTACCGACAAAGGGTTGACCCTGGCGATCCTCATCGGCACCGGGCGCTTCGCCGACGATCATCCACTGTGCCGCCGGATCACCGCCGCCAAATACCGTTTGTTTGCGCGTCTGATGCAACGAACATTGCGTACAAGCCGACACGGCTGATTCCAGTGCCGACCAATCCATATCTGCCGCGAGAGACTCCTCACTTCCGTCAACCCCGGTGGCTGCATCGGCAGCAATGTCACGCGGCAGCCAGACATCAATATCCAGCGCGTGAAGTATGCGCCGTTGTTCAACACCCATAAACTCAGGCATCAGACCACTGTTCAGGTTCGGGACTCACCCTCTTCCCCACCCTGATGGTTTGTCGACCGTTGTCGCCTGATACAGAACGTGACGATGGGTCCGGATATTGCATAGCCTGTCGCCATCATAAACAACACGACCGGCGGATTGAGAAAGATCAACACCAGCGTCAGCGGTATCGCCAGTAAAAAGGTGAACGAGATACGCCGGTCCGGACTGGCTTCCTTGAAACTGTAAAAATGCAGATGCGACACCATCAGTGCGCCGCCCAGCACGGTCATTGCTGCGGCAAAAGCCAGCGCACCACCCCCTGACCAACCCAGCACGGTACCCAGCCAGACCGTAAAGGTCACCAGGGCGGCCGCCGAAGGGCTTGGCAGGCCCTCGAAAAAACGCTTGTCATCAGTTTCGGGCATGACATTGAACCGCGCCAGTCGCAGTGCAGCGGATGCGGCATACAAAAAAGCAGCAAGCCAGCCAAGTTTACCCCACAGCCACCCATATTCGGCCAACCGGTGCAGACCCCACTGGTAAACGATAATCGCTGGCGCAACGCCAAAAGCGACCAGATCAGAGAGACTGTCAAATTCCTTGCCAAACTCGGACTGGGTACCGGTCAGGCGGGCCAGGCGGCCATCAAGTCCGTCAAGCACCATTGCAATGAATAACGCCACAGCACTACGCGGGAAGTTGCCGTCGATCGCAGCAACAATACCGTAAAATCCGGCAAACAGGACGCCGGTCGTGACCAGATTGGGGAACAGATAAATCCCCTTATGGCCTGCGACGAGAAACTTCTTTTGTGGGTCTTCTGTTGACACTTTGTTATTTTCCGTTACTGGTAACAGTGTGCCACGGTGAGCAGCGGAAAACACGCACCAAACGCTTGACAGCCTGCTTATTTTGGCGCCAGATCAGCCAGAACGCTGGTTCCCGCGTGAACATAGGCATGTTCCTGCACCCGGACTACCGCGCTGACCGGCAGGTAAACCTCCGCACACGGCGCCAGGCGCAGGTAAGCAAACCGCTGTCCCTGCCCGACTCGCTCGCCGTAGCGCACAAATGTCTTCGGCCCCCTTCTGCGGCCCAGGCGCGGAAACAACAGCACAACATTATCCTGCTCCTCGCTGCGTACCCACAGGCCTCGCGGAGACTCGTTCAGGTCGGTTGGGGCGACTTGCTCAACGACATTAAGAATAGCCCCTTCAATCGGTGATCTGACGGTATAAGCACCGAAGTGGTTGGTTTTAATCGAGACCCGCGTCCACTCACCCTGCAAAATGCCGCTGACATCCGTCGCGATGTCAACGATCCAACCATCTACAGGCGCTACAACTGCGAGCGGCATCGGCGGTATGCTGCGCATCGGGTCACGAAACAGCAGGAACAACAAAATATAGAGTACAGCGGCCGGGCTTGCCCAAATCGGCTCCCAATACCAACCGATCAACAAGCCGCCAATCGCCACTATGATCAACCATGGCCATCCTTCGCCGGCAATCATGGATTTTCGATGCGCTACCACCTCTGCAAACTAACTTTCACAGCCTGTATCGTCAACCTGACCCGACCCGCTAAACTGGATAGAATGAATCCGATTATGTGTCCGCAAACCCATTCCTGACAGAAAGAATATAATCCATGCGACTTAGCCAACTACCCCTGACGACTTTCAAAGAAACGCCCGCCGAGGCAGAAATCATTAGCCATCAGCTCATGCTGCGCGCCGGTTTGATACGCCGTCTCGCGTCGGGTCTGTTTACCTGGCTGCCGATCGGATTGCGCGTTCTGCGCAAGGTCGAAAATATTATCCGCGAGGAGATGAATCATGCCGGTGCCTTTGAACTGCTAATGCCTGCCGTGCAACCGGCAGAACTATGGCAGGAATCGGGTCGCTGGGACCGCTATGGCCACCTGCTGCTGCGCATGACCGACCGCCATAAGCGTAACTTCTGTTTCGGCCCGACCCATGAAGAAGTCATTACCGATATCGCAAGGCGTGAACTTAAAAGTTATCGCCAGTTACCGGTTAACTACTATCAGATTCAGACAAAATTTCGTGACGAGATTCGGCCACGATTCGGTGTCATGCGAGCCCGTGAGTTCATCATGAAAGATGCCTACTCATTCCACATCGATCAGGCGTCGCTTGAAAAAACCTATACCCGCATGGCCGACGCTTACTCACGAATCTTCACCCGGCTAGGATTGCATTTTCGTCCGGTCGATGCCGACAGCGGTCAAATCGGTGGAGCCCGGTCCCAGGAATTTCATGTGCTGGCCGACTCGGGCGAAGATGCCATTGCCTATTGTGAAGCCAGCGGGTTCGCCGCCAATGTCGAGCTTGCCCCGGCCCTCGCTCCCACCACGCAGCGCCGGCCGGCTACCGCCACTCTGGCCGCTGTACCTACCCCATCGATTCGCAGCATCGACGAGGTTGCGCAATTCCTCTCGGCTGAACCTGCACAGTGCCTGAAAACACTGATTGTCGAGGGTGAAAAAGACCACCTGATCGCGCTGGTTCTACGTGGCGATCATCAATTAAATATTATCAAAGCAGAAAAACTTCCCGGTGTTGCTGCACCGCTGCAAATGGCTTCAGCCGAGCGCATCGAGGCCACCATCGGCTGTCCGCCCGGTTTCGTCGGGCCGGTCGGCCTGACCATCCCGGTGTTTGCCGATCACAGCGCCGTACATACGGCAGATTTTATCTGTGGCGCCAACCAGGTCGACCAGCATCTGACCGGCGTCAACTGGGATCGCGACCTCGACGAACCGGAAGCGGTCGACATTCGCAATGTCACCGCCGGCGACCTGACGACGGATGGGGGCATATTATCGATTGCCCGTGGGGTTGAAGTGGGTCATATCTTTCAGCTTGGTGACAAGTACAGTCACAGCATGAATGCCCGGGTACTCGATCACCACGGTCGTGAAGTCAGTATGCTGATGGGTTGCTACGGAATCGGCGTCACGCGCATCGTAGCGGCAGCTATCGAACAGAATCATGACCAACACGGCATCGTCTGGCCGGAGCCAATGAGTCCTTTCGCGGTAACCATATTGACCCTGAACCCGAAAAAAACACCCGAGGTCAACCAGGCGGCCGAGGCCCTGCTCAAGGACCTTGAGGCGGCCAACCTGACGGTCCTGTTCGATGACCGCGATGCACGTCCCGGGGTAAAATTTGCCGACGCGGATCTGCTGGGGATTCCGCACCGGGTGGTTATCGGTGCACGCGGATTACGTGACGGCGCCATCGAATACCGACATCGCAAGACCGGCGAAGAAACCAGGCTGGCCATCAACGACGCGGCTGATTTTCTGCAGGAACGTGTAGCCCGGGACTGACGATGTTCCGATTATTCAAGCTGTTGCTATCCACAGCCACCCTGACCGGTATGCTGGCGTTACCGGCTGGCCACGCGGCGGAGTCGCCGGATCCGGTTCTGCGCCAGCGGCTGCGCGAAGCGATGCAGAATTCTACAAGTTTCCCCAACGAATTTGCCGCCCAGGTCTGGCTGACCGACATGGCGATCCGACTCGGTAACCAGGTGGTCGATCCACGGGAACGGATTGCGATACTCAGGCGCGTACATCAGGAGGCAAGCCGTGCCGAACTACCGCCGGAAATAGTATTGGCGGTTATCGACATCGAGAGCGCTTTCGACGCCTATGCGGTTTCAGACGCCGGTGCACAGGGTCTGATGCAGGTCATGCCGTTCTGGCTCGATGAAATCGGCCGGCCCGGAGACCGGCTCATCGAAGTCGGCACCAACCTGAGAATGGGCTGCACAATTCTGAAGTATTATTTCGACATGGAAAACGGTGACTGGACACGTGCGCTGGCGCGTTACAACGGCAGTCTCGGCAGCAGAAAATATCCGCAAAAGGTACTGAACCGGCTGCGCTCGCGCTGGTTTCAGCAATAAGTAAGCTAATTTACTGTTTTGGCCTTACGGCTCGTCAATAATGCCTCAAAAGCCATTTCTTTGGCCTCGATGGCCGCTTTTCTGGCTTGCCAATAGGCATTAGAGGTACCGGTCACCAGGAATATCTCGGCAGACTGCAACAACCGTTTGGCCCGGCCAAGCTGATCAACAGCAAACTGATCCGCACCGGCTTCCTTCGCCGCAGCAATGGCCTGGCGGGCATCGCTCATTTCCTGAACCGGCGGCGCAATCGCACAGCTGGTCAGCAGTGTGACCAGTAATACGAGGCTAAAACCTCTTACACATGCAGACAGGGACACAAAACTCATGTTTCAAATGAACTGAATCTCTGAATAATTCCTGCAGTGTGCGACGAGTAGCCGTTGCCGTCAAGAAAAGCGGAGAAATTGGTTTGCCGCCAGCAGGCAGAATCCCGGCCAGCCCCTCGGAATCGCTTGCGGAGATCCTGAGATGATATTTGTAAAACCGCTCCCAGCGGGGGAAACGATGCTCAGCGATTGGCCAGAAAAGACCTGATGAATGGAATGGTCAGTCTCTTCTGTTCGGCCAGTGCTTTTCTGTCCAACCGTTCAAGCATTTCAAATAAAAACCGGTTACCGCGCTGAACTCGGGAGAACAGGAAGGCCGCAACCTCGTCTGGCAATTCAAGCCCACGCCAATCGGCTCGCAGTTGCATCGCCCTGATCTTGTCATCATCAGCCAGTGGGTGAACCCGGAAAGTCGCCCCGCAAGAAAATCGCGAGCTGAGATCCGGCAACGCAAACGCGCAATGCAGCGGTGGTTTCTCAGCCGCCATGACCAATCGTGAGCCGCGCTGGCGAACGGTTTCGAACAGCCCGAACATCGCCTGTTCCCATTCGCTGCTGCCGGCGATCGTATCAATCTTGTCAATACAAATAACATCAAGGTCACCCATATTCTTCACCATGGCCGGCCCGAGTTCGCTACCGGATCCGACCGGCAGATAAGCGGTACGAAAATTATTTTGATGTGCTTCATTAACACAGGCCTGCAATAAATGTGTTTTGCCGGACTCGGGGCCACCCCACAACCAGCACACGGTGAAAGTCTGCACCGCCGCAACCTGCTGTAACGCATGCACCAGCGCCCCATTGCCGGCGGTCAACCAGGTATCGAACACGGCATGATCCGCGAGTTGCACATCAAGTGGTATCTGTTCCACGAAACGCCGGTCTCGTCAGCCCTGTGCTGCGGAAACAGCCTTACGGCTCCAACGCATCACGTAATCCATGCCACTGACAGCGCTGGTGCAGAAAACACCGGCCCCGGTCAGGATGATTGCCAGCATCGGCAGCCAATCGAAGACCTGCCGGGCAATGACCATTACGATATACAGCAACTGCAGCATCGTATTGATTTTACTGATGAGCGTCGGAGCCGGCTTGACCGGGCCAATCAGCAGGCTGAAGGCCATGGCACCACAGACAATCACAACATCGCGGCCGATAACGACACCGGTCAACCACAGCGGCACCAGGTCGAATGAGGTCAATATCAGCATTACCGTGACGAGCAGAAACTTGTCTGCAAGAGGATCAAGCAACCCGCCAAGTCGTGTGCGCCAGTCGTAATTCTTGGCCAGAAAGCCATCGAGCCCGTCTGAAAATCCGGCGATGAAAATCAGTATCAGGGCCAGCATAAAATTGCCGTCCAACAATACAATAATAATCGGCACGACCAGCAGAATCCGCAAGACACAGATAATATTAGGGATGTGTGACGCTCGTAACATGGATTCAGGGTCCGGCAAGTAATGCGTAATGCAGCCTCGGGGGCATGCCGCTGAATGGGTCATCCGGCGACCTGCGTGGCATCGCAAAACCCTGCGAATCGTTAGCAGGTTGCAACACATGACGCAGAGCAATGCTGCGCATCAGTCGATCGACATCGCCACGCACCAGCAAAGAAAATATTACAGCCCGATCAATAATCTGCTCAACGGAAAAATTTTCTATGACATCAAGCCCCGACAAATAACGACTGAGTCGCCCATAGTCATCAAGTGAATTAACCCCATCAATCTGCAACTGCATCCGGCTCGCTGCGCTGCTGGAGGTCGCCAGTCGGGAGGCAAAAAAATCAGCGATTCGTTCCGGGCCACTGGCAACATTCCCTTCCCAGTCAAATCGCTCCTGACCCAACAGTAACGTCCAGCGCACCTGTACGCTGCCCATAAAAATAACACGAGCACGACCGACCAGAATGGCATCCACTCCGTAGCGCTCTGAAGCAAGCAGCAGCGATTCGGTGAAACCACCCCAGACATCAGCAATTGACACGCTGCCAAGTTCTTCAGAATCGACCAGCGGTAATATCAGCGGCAAACCACGTTCGACAGCGGTGGTTTGCAGGATCCCGCGTACCGCCGTTTGCTGCTCAGCGCCTGCGGAAGGTAATGGCGAGGGGAATGGCGAGGGGAATGGCGAGGGGAATAAACCCGCTTCAGGTTCCAACTCTGCATCGGCGGGTACTATGTCGCGAGAACCGGTACCGTAGTCCATGACCATCCAGACCAGCGTAAGCGGCCGTTCCACGCCCCAGACCGGTTGGCCGATAGCGTCCAGCGACCGGCGCAACGCAACCTGATCGAACCGAACCCACAGGCTGCCATCCGGGTTGTTGCGATATTGCTCTACAAATTGTTCCGCCGATGCGAACTGGTTGATGATGAGCGGATCATCCATAATACCGCGCTGACCGGTCACTTTGATGAGCACTTTGCGCAGCGCCTGAGCGTAGGCACCCGACGAACCTTCCAGCAGACCCGCCTGATTCGGAACCCGGGCAGCGTACAAATCCTTTATCTCTGCAGCAGCAACGATCTGAATCTGGGTTGCCGAGCAAAGGAAAAATAACGCCCGTAAGATTAGATGCAATGAGTTCATATACATTATTATAACCTCCGCTTCAGGTTCCACGGGTCTCGGCATGACTGATAACAAACATTTAACCTACAAAGATGCCGGTGTCGATATCGATGCCGGCAATGCGCTGGTCGAACGCATCAAACCATTGGTTAACACGACGTTGCGCCAAGGGGTGCTGGGTGGTATTGGTGGTTTTGGCGGCCTGTTCGAACTAGACCTGGAAAAGCACCCTCGGCCGGTACTTGTATCCGGCACGGATGGTGTCGGCACAAAACTCAAACTTGCGATCGAACTGAACCGTTATGACACGATCGGCATAGACCTGGTTGCAATGTGTGCCAACGATATTATCGTGCTCGGCGCCGAGCCCTTGTTTTTCCTCGATTATTACGCCACCGGCGAGCTTGATGTTGAGATCGGCGCGGCTATCGTTGCCGGCATCGCCGACGGTTGCCGCCAGTCCGGCGCCGCTTTGCTCGGCGGTGAAACGGCTGAGTTGCCCGGCTTGTATGCCACCGACGACTTTGACCTGGCCGGCTTCTGTGTCGGCGTCGTCGACCGCGAGCAAATTATTGACTGTTCACGGCTGCAGGCCGATGATACGTTACTTGGACTGGCCGCGTCCGGCCCGCATTCAAACGGCTATTCGCTGATTCGTCGGGTGCTCGACCTGCATCCGGACGGCGTCACCTCTGTTTGTGACGGTAAACCGGTGGGCCAATTATTGCTGGAACCGACACGGATCTACGTCAAGGCAATCCTGACGCTGATGAAAGTGTGCCCGATCAGCGCCATTGCCCATATCACCGGCGGCGGGTTGCCTGAAAATGTCGCCCGGATTCTGCCCGACAACCTGGATGCCCGGATCGATTCCGGCAACTGGGCACGCCCGGCAATCTTCAGTTGGCTGCAGGAGCAGGGTCAGATAGAGGAAGCCGAGTTGCTGCGTACCTTTAACTGTGGTGTCGGCATGGTCATCGCCGTGCGACCGGAGCATGTTGCAACTGCCAGCCAGGCGCTCGAGGCCGCAGGCGAAACGGTCATGCGAATCGGTTCGGTCACCGCCGGATCCGGCCAGGTACTGATCGACTGATGAGCGTCTCGTCGAGCAACGCCAGCAAGATGCCGATACGCACGGTGGTCCTGATCTCGGGTAGCGGCACGAATTTGCAGGCGATCATCAATGAGGTCCGCGCTGGCGAACTCGAAATAAACCTGTCTGCCGTCATCAGCGACCGGCCCGGCGTGCAGGGACTCAAGCGTGCCGAACAGGCGGATATTGCGACCCATGTTGTTGATTACCAAAAATTTGAACAGCGCACCGATGCCGACACTGCGCTGGGCAGGAAACTTGAATCAACAACCCCCGAGCTGGTGATACTGGCCGGCTTCATGCGCATCCTGCCGAACGAAATCGTTACCCGGTATCAAGGCCGCATGCTGAATATCCACCCTTCACTGCTACCCAAATACCGCGGCTTGCACACTTATCGCCGGGCCATCGAAGCCGGCGACAGCCACCACGGCTCAACCGTACATTTCGTCACAGCGGAACTCGATGCGGGACCGGCGATTATTCAGTATCGCGTTCCAATCCATGCCGACGAGACCGAGGAAAGCCTGGCGGCACGCGTGCAACAGGGCGAATACCTGATCTATCCGCGTGCCATCCGCTGGATTGCCGAGGGCCGGTTACTACTCAATGACGGCGACGTCTGGCTGGACGATCACCGGCAAACCCGACCCATCATATCGAATGAACTTGAGTAATATATTATATATTATTGTTATTTAAAGTTTTAATTATATTATGCCTTTGGTAAGGTCACGCCCACCTGGCCCTGGTACTTCCCGGCACGATCCTTGTAAGATACCTCGCATTCCTCGTCAGACTCAAAGAACAGCATCTGCGCGACACCCTCATTCGCGTAAATTTTTGCCGGCAGTGGTGTCGTATTTGAAAACTCCAGCGTCACATGCCCTTCCCACTCCGGTTCCAGCGGCGTGACATTAACGATGATGCCGCAACGTGCATAGGTTGATTTACCCAGGCAAACTGTCAGCACATTTCTCGGAATACGAAAATATTCGACCGTTCTGGCCAGTGCGAATGAATTGGGCGGAATGATGCAGACATCGCCCTGCTTGTCCACAAAGCTGCTTTCATCAAAAGCCTTTGGATCAACAACCGCCGAATTGATATTGGTAAAAATCTTGAAGTCCGCCGCACAACGCACGTCATAGCCGTAGCTGGAGGTGCCGAAAGAAATTATTCTGCCGTCGCCGTTCTCACGCACCTGGCGCGATTCAAAAGGCTCGATCATGCCATGCTCCTCGGCCATGCGACGGATCCACAGATCCGATTTAATACTCACCGACTTTGACCCCTCTTCATTCCACAACAATCTTCGGAAACGCACCCCTATGGTCACGTGGTATCGCTGCAATTTGCACAGCCGTAGCCCGGGCGATGTCCAGGTACTTTGCTGCCAGCGGGCCGTCAGGGTCACTAACCACCGTCGGCTCACCGCAATCCGTCGCACGCTGGATGCGTACATCCAGCGGTAGCTGGCCGAGCAGCGGGACCCCGTTCTCGTCGCTGAGACGCTGTCCGCCGCCGGCACCAAACAATGCTTCCTCATGACCACAAGCCGTACAAATATGCACACCCATGTTTTCGACAACCCCCAGCACCCGCACACTCACTTTTTCAAACATTTTCAATCCGCGCCGCGCATCAAGCAAAGCGATATCCTGCGGTGTGGTGATAATCACCGCACCGGTCAACGGCACTTTCTGGCTCAAGGTTAACTGCGTGTCACCGGTACCCGGCGGCAAGTCTACGATCAGGTAATCAAGATCGTGCCAGTTGGTCGAAAATACCAGCTGACTCAGTGCCTGTATCACCATCGGGCCACGCCAGATTACCGGAGTCTGGTTATCGACGAGAAAGCCGACAGAATTAACCTGCAACCCATGGGCCTCGAGTGGTTCGAACGTCTTGCCATCCTTGCTGACGGGTTGCTGCCCGTCCAGACCCAGCATTTTGGGTTGGCTCGGTCCGTATATATCTGCATCGAGCACCCCGGCCCGGGCACCCTGTCGGGTTAAGGCTAACGCCAGGTTGACCGCGGTTGTCGATTTGCCGACCCCGCCCTTGGCGGAGGCAATAGCAATAATATTTCTCACCCCGGGCAACGGCGCCAGGACACCCTGAACGGCATGCGCCCGAATCTGCGAGGCGACCTCAACATTTACCGCGGACGCACCTGTGGCCGAACAAATGATCCCGGTGAGGAAATCAGCCAGTTGCGCTGCTATGTCGGCAACCGGAAAACCGACGGTGATGCTCACCCGGGCATTCTCATCGCCTGCTGCGGGCTCGACAGCAACGCGGGCTGCGCGCAAATCCACACCTGCAAACGGAATAGGTTTATCCCGAATCGCTGTTTCTATCTTTGTAACGGTAACTTCTGACATAAATCGTGACGGACTTAACAGTATTGGAACCCCTGAAAGCGCGACATTCTACCTGAAGAAGTTGCTTATCGGGCACCCGGTCTTCAAGGGTATTCATAAGTGTATGGCATAATCCCATTAGCGTCGGCTACCCGGCAGTTTACCTGGGGTTTAGGGTTTGTTCGGAGTGCAAAATGGGACCACGGATGACTTATGTAGCCGAGGATAAAACGCTGTTTATATGAAGTTTATCAGTTCATTGCGGGCCGAAAGGTCGATCACCCAGTTTCTGGGTGAGAATGATGTCGATGCTCCGGCAGCGCGCAAGGCGGCCGAATCTCTGCGCAAACTAGGCGGTAACGCCATCCCCAGTGTAATTGATGCGCTCGCCATGGCGGATAAAAACCAGACGATGGTGCTGATCGAAACACTGGGCAGTCAGCTTGATGACACAACATTTCGACAGTTTGCGGCCGGTCTCGGACATGCCGATCAACGCTGCATTACCGGCGTTGCATCAGCGCTGTCGGTGGGCACCGGCTATACCGCGAATAAACTCATCGAACTGCTGGGTAACGAAGGGATATCCAAGCCGGCATTAATTGAAGTCATGCGCTCGAAAAAGAACCGCTTGAATATCGGCCAGTTGCTTAGTCACTCCTATGCTCTTGAACCTCGAGAAAAGGCTGCATTGTTCAAGATCATCGATTCCGCAGCCTCCGACGCCACAGTGCCGCAATTATTGTCCCGTACCCAGGGCAAGGATGAAGCCGTACGGGTTCATATTATCAATATCCTGGCACGCTTCAGCCGGCCGGATGTGGTCCACGCACTCGTTGAGCAACTCGGCGATCCACACAAATCAATCCGCCAGGCCGCAATCAGAGCGCTGGCACGAATGGAAGGCCACTTCGAGATCAATATCGAACGTATCTGTCAGTTACTGCTAGACCCTGACATGGATGTGCAGAACAAGACCGTCGATCTGCTGGTCAAAATGCGCCATCCCGACACGATGCAACACCTTGTTGCGGTACTAAAGGATAAATCCGAATATGCACGCCGCTCAGCCGTTGAAGTGCTCAACGAGGTTGCCGAACCGGCATCGATCAAGCATCTGCTGACAGCAATAGAGGACGAAGACTGGTGGGTGCGATCACGTGCATCCGACGCACTTGCCACCATCGGCGGGCCAAAAGTCATGAATGCGGTGCTCGAACTGATTGGTGATGAAAATGAGAATGTCCGCCGTTCAGCCATTGAAATCCTGAACCAGACCAAGGATGAACGTGCCGTAAAACACCTGATGCAGGCAATCAACGACGATGATTGGTGGGTGCGCGAACGGGCCGCTGACGCACTGGGCGAAATTGGCAACCGCGAGGCCGTACCCGCCTTGATGTCAATGCTTCAGGGTGATGTGCGATCGATACCGGCGGCAGTACGCGCGCTTGGCAAAATCGGTGGCGACAAGGTCGCGAGCAAGGTTTTGCCATTGCTCAGCCACAGTGAAAAAGCCATCCGCATCGAAGCCGTTAACACTCTGGCTAAACTGGCCGACCAGACTATGGCTGCTCAGATCAAGCAGCAACTGCAACCATTAATGTCCGGCTCGGACGATACCATCGCCAAGCTGGCGACAGATGCCTTGGTGCGTATCGACAACCGTTTCTCAACGGTCGCCGCCCAGGCAGACGAAATTGCCAACCGCTTTGCAGAACCGGCGCACACTTTGCTGGTTGAAGAGGCGCAAATTAACGATATTGCCAAGACCGCATCGCTGTCAGGCACCCATCTGGATATCGCCACACTGAAAGCCGGCGATATCATCGAAAGTCGCTATAAATATATTGACATGATCGGCAAAGGTGCGTTCGGCACCGTCGTCCTGGTCGAGGATGAAATCGTCGATGAACGACTTATTCTCAAATTCCTGAACGCGAATGTCAGCTCTGATGAAGAGACGCTACTGCGCTTCGTTCATGAACTCAGGTACTCACGCAAGATCACCCACAAGAATGTTATCCGTATCTATGACTTTGTCAGCCTCGGCGGCCTCTATGCTATTTCGATGGAGTATTTTCCATCACATACACTTGGCGCTGAAATAGCCAGGCAGAAGCCGATGTCGACCGACAAGGCCATTAGCTGGACCATGGACATTGCAACCGGCATGGCCGTGGCTCACCAGGTCGGCATCGTACACCGCGACCTGAAACCGGCCAATATTCTGATCGATGATAATGGTTTGCTGAAAATCGTGGACTTTGGCGTGGCTGCGGCCGCATCGTCAGGCGACACGCAATTGACCAAAACCGGCTATGTCATCGGTTCACCAAAATATATGGCGCCGGAACAGATCCTTGGCAAAAAGGTTGACGAACGTGCCGATATCTACAGCCTCGGCGTCCTGGCTTATGAGATGTTGACCGGCACCCCGCCTTACACCAAGGGCGACCACATGTCCGTTATGTATCAACACGTACAAGGCAAAGCCCCATTTTGCGAAGAATTGAACCCGAAAATCCCACCGACGCTCGCTGCCGTCGTCAAAAAGGCCATGGAAGTAGACAAACTCAAACGGTATAGTTCAATGGATGATATGCGTCAGGCTCTCATTGACGTGGCGTAACAATCTAATTCCGTTGCTATGTACCGGCTTTTGGTCGGCTGAGTATTAGGGTTCGGAGCCTAACCAGTAAATGTCAAGAATCGATGCTTTTCTAAAGCTGGGCCTGGCTCAGGGTTGCTCGGACGTGCATCTTGCTGTCGGTGTACCACCGATGTTGCGCATGAACGGGGACCTGATGCCGATCAAGTTTCGCGAACTCGGCAATGCCGAACTCGAGAGCTATATTAGTGAAATCCTGTCAAAGAAACTTAATAGCCAGTTTAGCGGCGGAACCGACATTGACTTTTCCTATATCTCCGAAGATGGCGGGCGATTTCGTGTCAACGTGTTTCGTAAGGCAACGGGTGTCGGCGCAACATTTCGCTTTATCCCTCAGAAAATTCCGACCCTGGATGATTTGCAGATGCCGGGTATTCTGGCCAGACTCTGCGATCACCATCAGGGCATGATCCTGGTAACCGGATCAACGGGTACCGGCAAGTCAACCACCCTCGCGGCAATAGTCAACCACATCAACCAGACACGTAATCTGAATATCATCAGCCTTGAAGACCCGATCGAATTCGTTCATCAAAGCCAACGCTCACAAATTATTCAGCGAGAACTCGGCACCCACCTGCCCACTTTTGCCGATGGTATTCGCGCCGCACTGCGCGAAGACCCCGATGTCATTCTGGTGGGTGAAATGCGCGATATTGAAACCATCTCAATGGCGATGACGGCCGCCGAAACCGGTCACCTGGTGCTGGGCACGCTACATACAACCGGTGCAGCAAAAACTATTGACCGTATGATCGATGCCCTGCCGGGTGAAATGCGTGAACAGACCAAAAGCTTCCTGGGCCAGGGCCTTAAAGCTGTGATCACGCAAAACCTTATCAAGACACCGGACGGCAAGGGCCGGCGAGCCGCACTTGAGATCATGGTAATGACCCGCGCTATCGCGAAGATGATTATGACCGATCAGACTCACCAGATTCCGGCACAATTACAGACCGGACGCGACCTTGGCATGCAGACCATGGACCACGCCCTGTTTGAAGCGATCAAGGCCAAACAGATCGATCCTGACGATGCCTACCGGTTCGCAACGGACAAAAGTGGGTTTCAAAAATTCGTCACCGACACCAGCTTGCTGCCACAACTGGAGATCGGCAGCTAAACCGGGCGCTGAGTTAGCATGAACAAGATCGACGAATTCCTGCGCCAACTGATATCCCGCAATGGCTCAGACCTGCACCTGGTGGCTGGTCAACCGCCACGCATCCGTGTCTACGGCGAACTCGTTCCGCTCCGCTCCGAGCCGCTGAGCAGAGAGGAAGCTGAGGAACTGCTCATCACGATCATGTCGGCACAAATGCGCACTACCTTTGATCAAAATGATTCCTGTGACTTCGCCTATTCCGTAGAAGATGTTGCCCGTTTTCGCGTCAATGTATTCCGTCATCTTGGCGGTATGGGCAGTGTCATGCGCGCCATCCCATCGCAGGCCAAAACACTTGATGAGTTAAATATGCCACCGGTGCTGAGGAACCTGTGTCGTCATACCCAGGGCATGATTCTCGTCACCGGCAAAACCGGTTCGGGCAAATCAACTACACTGGCAGCAATGATTGATGAACTCAACAAGACACTTAACGGGCATATTCTGACCATTGAAGATCCAATCGAGTTTGTCCACGAACGCCAGCGCTGCCTGATCAGCCAGCGAGAGCTCGGCATTCATACGCCAAGCTTTGCCAATGCATTGCATTCTGGATTACGTGAAGACCCTGATGTTATTCTGGTCGGGGAGATGCGCGACCTGGAAACCATCAGTATTGCCGTGACAGCTGCGGAAATGGGCATCCTGGTGTTCGGTACACTACATACAAACGGCGCCGGCGCCACCGTAGACCGCATCATAAACACATTTCCGACCGACAAACAGAATCATGTGCGCACCATGCTGTCGACCTCACTGCGTGGCGTGATTTCACAACAACTGGTACCACGTAACGGCAAAGACGGACTCGTAGCAGTGCTTGAAATCATGATCAATACCCCGGCTGTGGCCAATATCATCCGCCAGGGCAAGCTCGATCAACTGGAAAATACGATGCAGGGGGGCCTCAAGGACGGTATGACGACAATGGATTCGGCACTCAAGAGCCTGATGGACAAGGGCACCATCAGCGGCACAGCAGCGTATGAGGCGGCCATCGAGAAACGTAAATTTGAAGACGTCAAAAATCTGAACGTGTGACCAGGCAGATGGAATCAGTAAGCAGAAAAATGCTGGTGACCAGTGCGTTACCCTATGCGAGTGGCCCCATCCATATGGGACACCTCGTCGAATATATCCAGACCGACATCTGGGTTCGCTATCAGCGCCTGATCGGTAATGACTGCACCTATCTGTGTGCCAGCGATGCACACGGCACACCAATCATGCTCAAAGCACGCAAGGACGGTATTAGCCCGGAAGAACTGGTCGCCACTTTGCACACCGAACACAAACGCGATCTCGCCAGTTTCCTCGTCGAGTTCGACAACTTTCATACCACTCATTCAGAAGAAAATCGCGAACTGGTCGAACAGATCTTTGCCCGACTCGATGCAAAGGGCCTGATTACCAAACGCACGATCGAGCAGGCTTATGATGAACAGGCCGGTATGTTTCTACCGGACCGCTTTGTCCGCGGCACCTGCCCCATGTGTAGTGCTGAAGACCAGGCCGGCGACAACTGCGAGGCTTGCAGCCGCACCTACTCACCGAGTGATCTGCTCGACCCGAAGTCAGTCATCTCTGGTACTACACCGATTCGCAAAGAATCCGAACACTATTTTTTTCGGCTTGGAAAATTTGAAGCCTCACTGCGCCAGTGGATGGCCGACGGTCACGTCAGCCAGAGTGTGGCACGCAAACTGGACGAATGGTTCGAAGTCGGCTTGCAGGACTGGGACATCTCACGCGATGCGCCTTATTTTGGTTGCAAGATACCCGGCACCGAAGACAAGTATTTCTATGTCTGGCTCGACGCACCGATCGGCTACATGTCCAGCCTGGTAAACCTCGGCAGAAAGAACGGCGGCACACCCGATCTTGATACCTATTTTGGCGCCGACAGTGAGGCCGAGTTGTACCACTTCATCGGCAAGGACATCATTTATTTCCATACCCTGTTTTGGCCTGCTGTTCTTGAAGGTGCCGGCTACCGCAAACCAACCGGTGTTTTTGCACATGGCTTTTTAACCGTCAACGGGCAGAAAATGTCAAAATCACGCGGCACGTTCATTTCGGCCGCAACTTATCTTGAGGAACTCAATCCGGAGTACCTGCGCTATTACTATGCCTTCAGACTCGGCCCGGGCATTGATGATCTCGACCTGAGCCTCGACGACTTCGTCGCCCGAATCAACTCGGACCTGGTGGGGAAATTCGTCAACATCGCCAGTCGCTGCGCCGGTTTTATCCGCCGTAATTTTGCCGGTCGCCTGGCCGGGGAACTCGACGACCCGGTCTTGTTTGATACATTCCTCGCGGCCGGGGATTCAATCTCACAAGCCTACGAGGAACGGGAATTTTCACGGGCCATGCGTGAGATCATGAAACTCGCAGACCGCGCAAACCAATACATTGACGAACACAAACCGTGGCAACTGGTCAAAGACGAAACACAACTACCACGTGTGCAAGCCGTATGCACCCAGGGACTGAACCTGTTCCGGGTGCTGATGACCTATCTGAAACCGACCTTGCCAAGCATCGCCACGGCAGCCGAGTCGTTTCTGAATAACGGTCCGCTCACCTGGGACAATCGCTGCGAACCGCTCCTCGATGCAGAGATCAATACTTTCGTGCCCCTGATTTCGCGACTCGACAACAAGGCCGTCGCACGCCTGGTAGAGAAATCCGCCGAACTCGCTCGTGAGGCAACACCAACGCCAGCAACCAATAGTGACAAAGCCATGATATCAATCGACGATTTTCTGAACGTTGACCTGCGGATTGCTGAAATTATTTCGGCGCAAGCCGTGGACGGAGCAGATAAACTTATCCGCATAACCGTCTCACTTGGCGATGAACGTCGCACGGTGCTGGCCGGTATTCGCACCGCATATGACCCGGAAACCCTGGTCGGCCGCCAGGTCATCATCGTTGCCAATCTCGAGCCACGAAAAATGCGCTTTGGCACTTCTGAAGGTATGTTGCTGGCGGCAGGCCCCGGCGGTGAGGATATTTTTCTCGTCAGCCCGGATGCGGGGGCACAACCCGGTATGCGCGTGCGCTAGCCTGCGGTCGTTTCATGAACGCCAAACAGCGTGCTGCAATCTATGCCCGCCTCAGAGATTCCAATCCTAACCCGGCCACCGAGCTAAACTACTCCAGTCCCTTTGAGCTGTTGATTGCTGTCATCCTGTCGGCTCAGGCTACCGATGTAAGCGTCAATAAAGCCACACAGAAACTCTTTCCGCTCGCCAACACAGCGGAGGCCATTGTCGCGCTCGGCGAAAAGGGTCTGAAGCAGTACATCAAGACCATCGGCCTGTACAACGGCAAGGCAAAAAATATTATCACGACCTGCCGGTTGCTGATTGCCGAGCACGACGGACAGGTGCCGGAGACCCGTGCCGAACTGGAGGCGCTGGCAGGCGTTGGGCGCAAGACCGCTAATGTCATTTTAAATACAGCCTTCGGCGAACCTACAATCGCTGTCGATACACATATTTTCAGGGTCAGCAACCGCACGCGCCTGGCGCCTGGCGAAACCCCGTTGGCGGTAGAGAAGAAACTGCTCAGATTTACCCCCGAAGAATTCCAGCAGAATGCGCACCACTGGCTAATCCTGCACGGGCGCTATGTCTGCAAGGCGCGCAAGCCCGAATGCCAGCATTGCATCATCGCCGAACTGTGCGAATATAAACAAAAGACTGATATCAGCTGAGATTGACAGCTAATAAGGTGTGCTGTCGGTCGGCAGCATACCGATATAAACCATCAGCAAACCGAAAGCCAGAAAATACAGAACCGACATCAACTTGGTCTGAGCTGCCATGACACTGGCAACGTAGACACATACTCAGATTATGGCGAGTTGAACGAGCGCATCCAGGCAACTATCCCGTCAATGCCGACACAATAACCAAACATACTGCAAGACGACGCCCTATGAATAGCGATAGAAACACCTACCCGGCTCGATAAAATAATCGCACAAGCAACTCCAGAAACACCCTGTTGTTGCTGCAGACAGCGGCTGCCGCTATCGCGTTTTTGGAATATATAAATCCGTTAACGTGCCATCAAATGCCTCGGCTGCCATCGCAATCGTTTCCGACAGGGTCGGATGCGGATGAATCGTCAGCCCGATGTCCTCGGCATCACAATCCATCTCAATCGCCAGCGCCAGTTCAGCGATCAGGTCACCGGCGTTAGGGCCGACGATGCCGGCACCAATCACACGCTTGGTTTGCGGGTCGAACAAAATCTTGCTCAGCCCCTCGTCACGATTCAGCGACAGTGCGCGACCACTGGCGGCCCAGGGAAATTTACTGGTTTCAAAGGCTACCCCCTGCGCCCGGGCTTCCGTCTCGGTCAATCCTACCCAGGCCAGTTCGGGATCGGTATATGCGACGGACGGAATGACGCGCGCATCGAACGCCCGCTTCTTGCCTGCAGCTACCTCGGCAGCGACCTTCGCTTCATGGGTCGCCTTGTGCGCAAGCATTGGCTGACCAACGATATCGCCGATCGCAAAAATATGTTCGATATTGGTGCGCATCTGTTTATCGACCTTGATAAACCCGCGCTCGTCGACAGCCACGCCCGCCCGGTCGGCTGAAATCTTACCACCGTTCGGCGTACGTCCAACCGAGACGAGTACCAGGCCGTAGGTTTCCTTAGCCGGTGCATTCTTGCCTTCCAGGCTGACCTCGATGCCGTCTTCAGTCGCTGCCATAGCGATAACTTTCGTGCTGGTCATAAGCTTGCCATAGCGCGATCGGATACGTTTAAGCAGCGGCCGTAATAAATCCTTATCGCAACCGGGTATGAGCTGATCCATCAACTCAACAACTGACACTTCAACACCAAGTGCCGCATAAACCGTTGCCATTTCCAGCCCGATGATGCCGCCGCCGACAACCAGCATGCGTTGCGGTATCGTATTCAGCTCCAGGGCACCGGTTGAGTCGATGATCCGTGGATCCTCCGGCCAGCCCGGAATACGTACCGCTTCAGATCCGGCCGCGATAATGCATTGCTCAAAAGCAACAACCTGTTTTTCATCGCCGTGCGTGACCTCAATATGATGCGCCGACAGAAAGGCGCCGGTACCGCGCACGACTTTCACCTTGCGTTGTTTTGCCAGGCCATCCAGACCGCCTGTCAACCGGCCGACAACCTTGTTCTTCCAGTCCCGCAGTGCCTGCGTATCAATTTCCGGTGTGCCGAATCGAATTCCGCATGCGGCCATCTCCTTGGCCTCATCAATAACTTTCGCCGCATGCAACAGCGCCTTGGATGGGATACAACCGACATTCAGACACACGCCGCCAAGCGTCGGCCAGCGTTCGATCAAGGTAACGTCAAGACCAAGATCAGCCGCCCGAAACGCTGCCGTATAACCACCCGGACCAGCACCCAGTACGACCAACCGGGTTGCAATATCGACATGACCGGTGAAATCACCCGCAACCGCAGAAGCGGCAATCGCTGCAGGCGGCTCTGGTTCAGGTTCGGCGGAATCTTCGTCAACCACACCGGCAACCCGGATGATCAAATCACCTGCAGATACCTTGTCACCCAGTTCGACACATAATTCTTCGACAATACCGCCAACCGGTGACGGCACCTCCATTGCAGCCTTGTCGCTTTCGAGCGTAATCAGTGAATCTTCAGGGGCAAGCCGATCACCGACACCAACATGCACCTCGATGATTTCAACCGCGTCAAACTCACCGATATCCGGCGTTCTTACATCGTGCAACTGACTCATGACCTCTCCTGTTAACCGAGCATGAGCCGCTCGACATCGGCCAGCACATTTGCCAGATAAGTCGTAAACCTTACGCCCGTCGCACCATCAATAATGCGATGATCATACGACAACGAAATTGGCAGAATAAGCCGCGCTATAAACTCACCATCCAGATAAACCGGCTTGATCGCGGAACGGCCGACCCCAAGAATCGCAACCTCGGGCGGATTGACAATCGGTGTAAAATGAGTACCACCAATCCCGCCCAGGCTCGACACGGTGAATGTCCCGCCCCGCATCTGCTCGAGGGTTAACTTACCGGTACGCGCCAAGGCACTGAGTTCGCTGAGTTCAGACGCAATACTCATGACATCTTTCTGCTCGACATCGCGAATGACCGGAACCAGCAGGCCATTTGGTGTATCGGCCGCAAAGCCAAGATGGAAATACTTCTTGTGAACCAGGCTCTTGCCGTCTGCCGACATCGACGTATTGAAAACCGGGAACTCACCCAGGGCGATCGCCACCGCTTTGATAATAAAGGCCAGTGGCGTCAACGGCACCCCTTGCTCCCTGGCCGAACCCTTAAGTTGCTGGCGGCGTTCCTCAAGATCGGTAATGTCGGCCTCATCATGTTGGGTAACATGAGGATAATTAACCCAGCTCGCATGCAGGCGAGGACCGGAGATTTTCTGTATCCGGGACAGCGGCTTGACCTCTATCTGACCATACTTGCCGAAATCAACTTCCGGCAAGCTCGGCCAGGCCGGGTCGGCAGCCACTGCAGTTTGTCCCTGCATGACGGCTTTAACAAATGCCTTGATATCATCATGCAGAATCCGTGCCTTGCGGCCGGTTCCGGTTACCTGGGCAAGGTTGACACCAAGTTCACGTGCGAAACTGCGCACCGCCGGACTTGCGTGCGCCTTGCCGAATGTCTGCTCATTTATCGGCGGCAATCCGGCCGGCGCCCTGGAAACGGGTGCCGGGGCTACCGCAGCCGGCCGTGAAACCGGCGGCACAGCCGCAACAGTTGCGGCCACCGGCGCCGATCCGGCCCGGTCCGCCCTATCCGGTGCTGCGCGATCCGGTTCAGGCGCGGCAAGCGTCGTTTCGACAACGACGATGGGGTCACCCTGCGACACGCGCATGCCGGTTGCAACCAATAACTTGGCAATCATGCCTGCGGCCGTCGAGGGCACTTCCAACGCAGCTTTATCGGTTTCCAACATAATCAACGGGTCTTCCAAAGACACGTGGTCACCAACAGCCACCATGACCTCGACGATCTCGACAGCGTCGAAATCACCGAGATCAGGAACCCGTACTTGATGATGGTTTGCCATTATTTCTCTTGCTCAATCCTTTAAATGCATAAATATTCAGCACCCTACCTGCTTAACAGGTCACCGGGTTCGGTTTGCCGACATCGATTGCCAGCTTATCGATCGCCGCTTCAATCACAGATACCTTGATCTGTCCTTCGTCCTGCAATGCCTTCAATGCCGCCAGCACAATATGACATGCATTTACCTCAAAGAAATCACGCAAGGCACGCCGCGAATCACTCCGCCCGTAACCATCCGTGCCAAGCACCATATAGTGGCCTGGAATCCACGTCCGGATCTGATCGGCGACAATACGCATGTAATCGGTCGCCACGACAAACGGCCCGGAACGTGTAGCCAGACATTGGGAGACATATGAATTGCGCGGCGTTTCACCCGGATGGCGCATATTCCAGCGCTCGCAGTCCATGCCGTCACGGCGTAGTTCGCTGAAACTCGTAACGCTCCAGATGTCAGCCTGCACACCATAATCCTGCTCGAGAATTTCTGCCGCAGTCAGGACTTCGCGAATAATTGCACCGGCACCAAACAACTGCACGCGCAGTTTTCCCTGTCCGCCCGCCTTAAGTTCATACATGCCGCGCACGATACCGTCCTCAACTCCCGGCGGTATTGCCGGCTGGAGATAATTCTCATTCATGCAGGTGAGGTAATAAAACACATGTTCTTGTTCCTGGTACATGCGCCGCATACCGTCCTGGATAATGACAGCCAATTCATAGCCATAGGCCGGATCATAGGCAACACAATTAGGAATTGTCGAGGCGACCAGCAAACTGTGACCATCCTGGTGCTGCAGTCCTTCACCGGCCAGCGTCGTTCTGCCGGCCGTACCGCCAATCAGAAAACCGCGCGCCCGCATGTCGCCGGCCGCCCAGATGAAATCACCAATGCGCTGAAACCCGAACATCGAGTAAAAAATAAAGAATGGGATGGAATGTACGCCGTGGTTCACATAACTCGTTGCAGCCGCCGTCCACGAACAAAAGGCGCCGCCCTCGTTAATGCCTTCCTGCAGAATCTGCCCCTGCTTATCTTCACGGTAGTACATCAGTTGCTCGGAATCCTGAGGCGTATACAGTTGCCCGACCAACGAATAAATTCCAATCTGCCGGAACAATCCTTCAATGCCGAAGCTGCGCGCCTCATCCGAAACGATGGGCACGATGTGCTTGCCGATGTTTTTATCACGAATCATGCTGGTCAGAATGCGCACCAGCGCCATGGTGGTCGAGATCTCTCGCTCACCAGAGCCGTCAAGTTGTTTCTGGAACGCATCGAGCGGCGGCACGGTCAACCGCTCGGCCCGCACTGTGCGCGCCGGGAGATATCCGCCCAGCGCAGCACGCCGCTCGTGCAAGTAACGAATTTCCTCACTGTCCTCGGCCGGACGACAAAACGGCACCTCCTCGATCTCGGTGTCAGACACCGGGATATCGAAACGATCACGAAAAATTTTCAGGTCATTGACGGTAAGTTTTTTAGTCTGGTGTGCGGTCATCTTGCCTTCCGCCGCCGAGCCCAGACCGAAGCCCTTGACCGTCTTGGCCAGGATCACAACCGGTCGACCCTCGTGCCTGACGGCACGGTCATAGGCCGCATAAACCTTAAACGCATCCTGCCCGCCGCGTTTAAGCCGCCAGATGTCGTCATCGGACAAGTTGGCCACCATCTCGGTTAACTCAGGATACCGACCGAAGAAGTGTTCGCGGACGTAAGCACCGTCACGAGATTTGAAGGTCTGGTAGTCGCCATCAACACACTCTTCCATGAGACGGTGCAACAGGCCCTGGTCATCCCCGGCCAGTAACGGATCCCAACGCGAGCCCCAGACAACCTTGATGACGGCCCAGCCCGCGCCACGAAACGCGGCTTCTAATTCCTGGATAATTTTACCATTGCCACGCACCGGTCCATCGAGACGCTGCAGATTGCAATTGATGACAAAAATCAGGTTATCGAGTTTCTCGCGGACCGGCATTGTGATGGCCCCCATCGACTCGGGCTCATCCATCTCACCGTCACCAAGAAAGGCCCACACCTTGCGACCTTGAGTATTCATCAACCCGCGATGTTGCAAGTAACGCATATAACGTGCCTGGTAGATGGCCAACATCGGTCCGAGACCCATCGACACGGTTGGAAACTGCCAGAAATCCGGCATCAACCAGGGATGCGGGTACGATGACAGACCCTTGCCACCCACCTCGCGACGAAAGTGTGTCAACTGGCTCTCGTTCAGCCGGCCTTCCAAAAAAGCACGAGCGTAGATACCCGGCGATGCATGACCCTGAAAATAGACCAGGTCGTCACCGTGACGGCCTCCCTGTCCACGCCAGAAATGATTGAAACCAACTTCGTAAAGGGTTGCCGATGAAGCATAAGTGGCTATATGCCCCCCATACTCTGGGCTGCGGCGGTTTGCCTGCACAACCATCGCCATGGCATTCCAGCGAATAAAGGCCTCGATACGCCGTTCGATCGCCCGGTCACCCGGATATTCCGGCTGCTGACTAACCGGAATCGTATTCAGGTAAGCCGTGGTTGCGCTGTACGGCAGGTAGGCGCCCGAACGGCGCGCATGGTCAATCATGCTATTGAGCAGAAAATGTGCACGGTCCGGACCATGAGCCTGCAACACAGAATCCATGGATTCCAGCCACTCCTGAGTTTCTTCAGGATCTACATCATCAAAGCGGTTAAAGTCGACCACTGAAGCCTCTGAATAAGATAATTGCCTGCGCAGACTACTGAATATTTGCTAATCTTTACTAACCACGGGCTGTATGTGCATGACCCGGTCGGTAAAAGTCCCGGTATGATCGGGGTTTACCTCTTTATGGTCAAGCGAACCAATGATGCCCGAGCTATTACCTGCAACTAAGAATTTCCCGCTGATTCAGACAGTTGGAAAAGTTAATGATGCCATACTGGGCAAACTGGATGCCCTGATCATCATCGCTCCAGACAAGATACCGGCACCACTTTGGCGACAGGTTCCCGGCGCGGATGCACTGCGCTTGATCGACAAACGTCGCGGTGCCGGTGACCAGGTTTTTACCCGCCTGACAAATCATCGTGCCACTGGTGTGTGGCTGCGTAAATTACCGGGTAAGACCACCGACGGAACACCTGTTGAAACGTATGGATTACTCAAATGGGCAGGCGAAGCCGTGGCGGCAGCACTGTCTGAATATCCGCGTAATCTCGGCATCTTTGCCCTCGGACTGCAGGCGCACCAGTACGAACCGGCACTGAGGGCATTATTACTCGCAGTGGCAGCACATACATTTCGCCTGCCCGATTTTCGCAGCAAACCAAAGCAACGCCAGGCACTTAAAAAACTACGCGTGATCGGACTACCGCAACGCATCGATCTGCGGCGAACAATGATCGAGGCCGATGCAGTCAACCTCGCCCGCTGGCTGACCGCTTTACCGGCTAATAAGCTAACGGCCGGCAGCTACCGCGAGGTGCTGGGCAAACTGGCCAAACATCACGGTTGGAAAACCCGGTTTTACGATCTGTCACAACTCAAAAAACTGGGTGCCGGTGCTTTTTTAGCGGTTGCACAGGGTAACGCGGACCAGGATGGCGGTATCCTGCACTTGCAGTATCGCCCCGCCACTGGCATGCGCAAACCGAAACTCGCCCTGGTTGGCAAGGGGATTATTTTTGATACCGGCGGCAACAACCTGAAGCCGTTCAAGTCGATGCTCGACATGCACGAAGACATGAACGGCAGCGCAATAGCAATAGCAACCCTTACAGCGCTGAGTGAACTAAAATTCCCCTATCCCGTCGACTGCTGGCTGGCCATAACCGAAAACCGGATCGGTCCGCAGGCCTACAAATCACGCGACATCGTCACCGCATTGAACGGCACGACGATCGAGGTTATTCACACCGACGCAGAGGGGCGTATGGCGCTGGCAGATACGCTTACACTGGCAGGCCAACAGGATGCCGACTTGATTATCGACTATGCCACGCTGACCGGCGCCTGTTATTCCTCGTTGACCAGCCGTTACAGCGGGGTCTTTTCAAACCGGGCTGCGCTCAACGGTTTATTAATCGAGACCGGGGTCCGGTGCGGCGAACGTGTCTGGCCATTCCCGATGGATGCCGACTATGACGACGACCTGAAATCAACCGTTGCCGATATCCTGCAATGCTCGGTCGGTAACGAAGCCGATCAGATATTGGCCGCCCGCTTCCTGCAACGCTTCACCCCGAAAGATACCCCATGGGTACATATTGATCTCAGCGCCGCAACCAGCAAGCCAGGACTCGGACAGGTTCCGGCCGGCGTCACCGGGTTCGGTGTTCGCTTCACCCTGAACCTGTTGTATGAACAAGCCGAGGGCATGCGACAAATCCTCGCTGACAACTTACCGGTGGCCGGACCATGAGCAAAGCAAACCTGATTGCCTCTCGTTTCCGGGGGTTCATGCCGGTTGTCGTCGACGTTGAAACCGGCGGTTTTAACCCGTTAACCGATGCCCTGCTCGAGATCGCGGCCGTTATGCTCACGCTGGATGAAACCGGTCGCCTCAGCCGTGGTGAGACCACCCGTTTTCATATACTGCCGTTTGAGAATGCCAATATAGAACCGGCGTCTCTGGAGGTCAATCGTATCGACCCGCACCATCCGCTGCGACCGGCGATACCCGAACGTGACGCATTGCAAAGAGTGTTTCGCGATGTCCGCGCGGGTTTACGCGCCACAGAATGCACGCGCGCAATCCTGGTCGGTCACAATGCCCATTTTGACCTGAGTTTCCTCAATGAGGCGATCAAACGAACCGGCATCAAGCGTAACCCGTTCCATCCGTTCAGCGTCTTTGACACGGTGACCATGGGCGGCATTGCCCTGGGTCAAACCGTACTGGCCCGTGCGGTCCAGGCTGCCGGGTTGAACTGGGATCCCGATGCGGCACATTCGGCTGCATATGATGCCGAACTCACGGCCGATCTGTTTTGCCACGTTGTCAATCGTTTCCAGCCGATCTATGCAAATGGTCAGCTGAATACAAATGATAATGATTCTCATTGAAATATCCCCCAGCCTCGCTTATTCTTCATCTCGACAAACGGCATCCGGGGTTCGGATGCCACTCGAATGGATCGTAAGAGGCTACCCAACATGAAAAACCCATTAAATTCAATTTGGGGCACAATCATCGCCGGCCTGAGTATCGCCGCAGTGATTGCCGCCAGCGCAACCGACATCAACATGCGCGGCAGCGGCGCTGTCCTAATGTGGCTGCATGTGGCGGTCGGTATTACCTGGATCGGCCTGCTTTACTACTTCAATTTCGTCCAGGTACCAGCCCTGGCCGAAGCCATAAGCGATGAAGGCGGCCCGGGCGGTGCCGGTATTTCCAAATATGTTGCGCCGCGTGCACTGTTGTGGTTCCGCTGGGCCGCACTGGTCACCTGGCTGTCGGGTGCCATGTACCTGCTGGAAAAGCAGCAGCTTCTCAATGCGTTTACGTTAGGATTCGGCTCAAATGGCAACCTGTACGGGCTGGAGATCGGTATCGGCAGCTGGTTCGGCACAATTATGCTGTTCAATGTCTGGATTCTGATCTGGCCCAACCAGAAGAAAGTGCTCGGCATCGTCGAGGCCGGCGCCGATGAAATCGCCAAAGCCAAGCGCATTGCATTCCTTGCCTCGCGCACCAATACGATGCTGTCGATCCCAATGCTAATGAGTATGCTGGCGCCAACGCATGGATTTTTTCTGTAGCAAAAAGACCACTTTCCAATTGATTGGGGCCGGCTTGATGCCGGCCTTTTCTTTGGCGCATTATTAGCTGCAATAAGCATTCTGACAGCATCAGCCACACCGGCTATCATTGCCCCATGAACAACGGCAAAGCAACATGACCTCACAAAATCAGGATGGATTCGCGGACTACGTCGCCGACTCGGTCACCGTCGCACTCGCCGAGGATGTCGGGCCGGGAGACCTGACGGCGGAGTTGGTACCGGCAGAACAGCGAGCACAGGCTCGGGTTGTAGCGCGCGAAACCTGCATACTTTGTGGTCGGCCATGGTTCGATGAAGCCTTTGCTCAACTCGACAATTCGATCCACATCACCTGGAACGTCGCTGAAGGCGAACGCGTTCATGCTGATGAACTGGTATGCACCATAAGCGGATCGGCACGCAGCATACTGACCGGCGAACGCACGGCACTGAATTTCCTGCAGCTACTATCGGCAACGGCAACGGCTACCCACGCTTTTGTTGATGCCATCTCCGGCACCCGAACCACAATTCTCGATACCAGGAAGACAATTCCGGGCCTGCGCCTGGCGCAAAAATATGCCGTGCAAATCGGTGGTGCGCAAAACCATCGCATCGGCCTGCACGATGCCATTCTGATCAAGGAGAATCACATCGCCTCGGGGGGCGGCATTCGCAACATACTCAAATCTGCTTTGCAGCCCGACGAAAACATACTCGTCGAAATCGAGGTAGAAACCCTGGACGAAACACGCGAGGCACTCCAGACCGGCGCCCATCGTCTGCTGCTCGATAACTTTTCCAACGACGGCCTGGCCGCAGCCGTCCAACTCCGCGATGACATCGCACCTGATATCGACCTCGAAGCTTCCGGCGGCATCACCCTCGATAACATACGGTCAATCGCCGCGACCGGGGTCGATTATATTTCGATTGGCACCCTAACCAAGGACGTCAAAGCAATCGATTTATCGATGCAATTTGAAGTGCAGGATGGATGAAGCGGATTAAATCAAAATGGGATTAATTATCAAACCGGCGGCAGGAATATCAAAAGCAGGCATGGCTCACCGCTGCTAGGCGTTAATTACCATTTGAATCCTTTGCGGTTCCGAGACCCCGTAGCCCTGAGCATAATCAATTCCCATACCTTTCAACATCGTAATGATTTCTGAATTCTCAGCAAATTCGGCAATTGTTTGCTTACCGGTCAAGTGTCCGATTTCATTGATCGAACGAACCATTTCCCGATCGATCGGGTCATGCAGGATTTCTTTCACAAAGCTGCCATCAATTTTCAGGTAGTCAACCGGGAAGTGCTTGAGATAACCAAATGATGACAGCCCGGTACCAAAGTCATCAAGCGCGAACTTGCAACCAAGCTCTTTCAGAGCATTGATAAACCGACTCGCCTGAGCATAACTGGCAATAGCTGCCGTCTCAGTAATCTCAAAACATATCTTCTCGGCATCAATACCACTGCGCTGAAATTGCTGAATTACAAAAGGCAGAAAGCCATCATCAGTCAGGCTCTGGCCGGACAGATTGATCGAACACATCATCAAACGTTCACGCTCATCGGCCTCCGATACCAGCCAGCGAAATACATGCTCGACAACCCAACGATCAATATTTGGAGTAATACCGTAACGCTCTGCTGCCACAATAAACAGATCGGGTGACACAAGCGCGCCATTCTCGTCACGCATCCTCAGCAGTAGCTCGTAATGCGCACCGAACTCAGCTTTCTGCAACGGCTGAATCGTCTGCCGGAACAATTCGAACCGCGAGTCCTCAAGTGCATTGTTGATCCGCGCAGCCCATTGCATCTCCCGGCGACGGCGCATCAGGTCGATATCGTGCTCCTGGTAACTGTAAACCCGGTTGCGACCAGCCTCTTTTGCAGCTTGAGCAGCACTGTCGGCTGCTGTCAATAAAGTCGCGACGTCCTGATTCTCCGCAGTAATCGGTACAACACCGATACTGACGCCAAGACTGAGGCTGCGTTCGTCCCAGGAGAACTTGAACTCGCGGATTGCTGCACGCAGCATTTCCGCAGTATTCATCGCATCCTCTAGCGTGCAACTCTCCAGCAACAAACCGAATTCATCACCACCCAGGCGCGCCAGCGTGTCACGCCAGCGAATCTTGGATTTCAGCAACGCGCCCAATTGGCTTAACAGTGCATCTCCTGCATTGTGGCCATAGCTGTCATTAATAATCTTGAACTGGTCAAGATCGAGATAGCAGAGTGCGTATGATGTTTCGCGTGCTTTAGCGCTCTTCAGCGCACGTTCCAGGCAATTTTCAAACTCGCGCCGGTTAACCAGCCCGGTCAGAATGTCGTGGCTGGCGTGATAACTCAGACGGCGATTTAGTTCACGAGCCTCACTCACATCATGAAAGACAAGTGCACCGCCCGATACATCGCCGCAGTCATTACGAATCGGAGATGCCGTGCTCTCAATATATAACTCGTTACCGTCCCGGCGAATCAGCAACGTCGGGCGCACTGATTTGATTGCCCGATTACGCCGAATGGCAACCGCCAGCGGGTTCTCGAGCGGCTCACAGGTCTCCTCATGAAAACCTCTGAACACCTCATCGATCGAACAACCGGTCGCATCATCAACCGACCAGCCGGTCAGTTCTTCAGCAACCGGATTCATATACTCGATATTGCAACTTGCATCTGTAGTTACAACACCGTCGCCGATTGACTGCAGCGTAATCTGGGCACTCTCTTTCTCACGAAACAGCGCCTCTTCGTAAACTTTTTGTTCGGTGATATCGGTTTCAACGCCGACCAGCCGCCGCAAACGCCCCTGATCATCAAGCAAACCTTTTGCACGACACTGTACCCAACGCCATTGACCATCGCGACGACGCATCCGGTGTACACTCTCAAACAATTCACTTTTACCGGCAAGGTGCTCGCGTAATTTTATTTGCACCTGCGCAAGATCCTCCACATGCACAAGTTTTTTCCAGTCCGGCGCCTCGCGATCTATCTCTTCCTGCGAAAACCCCATAATTGCTTGCCAGCGCGGCGAATAGCGCATGACATTATTGATAGCATCAAAATCCCAGGTACCATCATTAGCCGTGCTAATCAACAGCGCATCACGCTCTTCAACAACGGCAAGACTTGCGGCTGTCCGTAACAACGAGAGACCCGACGCAAAACTCGTACTAAGCAGTTTAAGCAGTAACTGGTGCTCAACATTCCAGTTGGTCTGCGGCTGGCCATAGAAAAAACCCATAAAGCCGGCCTTACGGCCGCGCACATCAAAGCCAACCAGCATCATTGCCCCGATATGCAGACTCGCAAAAACTTCCGCATCACTCTGCTGATCGGACTCAGGTGAAGACGTATCGGTAATACCATACAGACGCAGATGCTCCGTGCAATTTCCAAGCCACGGCAGGTCATCGAGTGACCTACCCTGCAGAACCTCAGGATTGCACCCGGAAAAAGTTGCACGCGCAGAGAAAACACGTTCCAGCGTCATGACACCCGGATCGAACAGGCCAATACAGACGGCGTCACAACCAATAGCTTCACACAGGATTGCGAGATGCGCGGGCACTTCGACCTCGACCGTCTCTTCATCAAGCGTTTGCAGATCAACGGCGAGTTTGGTGAAAATAACATCCACGGCGCCGTTCTTGCGGCTACCTTGCAACGCCTTTTGTAGACCGGTTAATGTCGACGTGTGATTCAAGTCGGTAACGCCTTCCACTGCAATGCCAGTTTGCGACCTGGGATAGCGGTTAGATACTGTGCCAAGACTTCCCGGATAGTTGTACGGATCAAATCATATTCTGCCATGATTCACTAAAAATACAAAATAAGTCCATGAAAAAGATAATAATTACCAGTGTAGCGAACCCACCATTAAGCCCCTGATCACATAACCAGCCAAACCCAACAGCTAGATAATAAATAACCCGGTCCACTAACTGATGCGTACCCGGCCTGTCACGCACTACAGCACACAGAGACCGCAAGTGACCCTACGACGATGCGGCTACTGACTTGCCCCTCAACCGGGGCAGTAACTTGACCAGCGCCAACACATTATTTGTAGTCCAGTACAACACCATGCCGGCTGGAAATGTATAGAACAACAAAAAGAACAGGCCCGCCATCCAGAACAATCGCATGCGCTGCTGACGGATTAATTCATCTGTCAGAGTGTCTTCCTGTTGCAACCAGGATGTCAACAGTGTGAATGCCGTCATCAAGCAAGGCAGTAAGTTCAAATGCCCACCGAAAAACGGTAGCGTTAGCGGTAGCGCAAGCCACTGGTCAGGCCGGGCAAGGTCGGCAATCCATAAAAACGAGGCTTCGTGCAGTGCGAAGTTCTCCCCAAGCATATCGAATGCAGCAATAAATACCGGAATCTGGATCAGGAACCCAGCCAGGCTCTTTATTGTGTACAAGGGATGTACGCCATGCTTTTTATACACGGCAAGAGTCCGCTCGTGCGCTTCCTCGCCCTTGAAGTCACGCTTGATCTCTGCCAACTCTGGATGCAGTAACGCAGTTGTTGAGTTAACCGATGTCTGCAACCGGTCAGCCATCCTGGTCAACGGCATCATCAGAATTTTTACTGCGATTGACAACAGGATAATCGACAATCCGAGGTTACCAACTACTGCATGGAGCAAAGTCAAAAGCCACAGCATGCCGAAACAAAGCCAGCGCAGCCAGTCCCATAGCGCGGCAAACAACATCCCGGCCAGTACCGGATCCGCTGCGCGCAGTGCAGCCAGTTCAACCGGCCCCGCATACAGTCGAAAAGAAATGCTCGACTCGCCGGGCATGGGAATGATCAACAGGCGCGGTTCGTTGTCGCGATCAAGATCAACGACCAACTGGCCGGCCACAATATCGCTCAACAGCACAGTATAAAATCGATTGCGCAGCCCCACCCAGCGTGCTTGAAAATCCATCACACCCGCCTCGAGCGCCTGCTGACCATCCGCGTCGATTGCAACCGGCCAGACGGTGCCGTATACCGCACCAAAGCCCGGCAACGGGGGCGGAATAAATGCAGAAGTAGCCATCAGTTCCAAGGCCGCCCCGTCCGGAACGGTGAGCCTGATTTCGGTCGCAACACCTTCAGCGGTGACCACAGTATCTTGTCCCGGATTCTGTACTCGCACGGTTGCCGCGTCATCTCCCGGTAAGCGCCAGCGAAAACGAACCGCACCGGCAAACAGGACCGGCAGACCATCGTTGGCATGGGCCAGCCGGGCAGTAGCTGCAGGCGCGTCCTCTGCGCTCAATAACGAACACGGCAGCCACAACAGGACAAACAACACCCAGCGCATCATCTCAGATACCGACGCTGCGCCTCGAGCGAATCCTGAATCAGTTGTGCATTCAGCTTCTTGTCCTTTACCGGCCGATAGTCACCGCCCAAAACTTCGACAAACCCACCAGGATGAGAAACGATGACGCGCGCCGGTTCGACGATTGCATGCGAGGTATAACTGCCGGCCATCATCCAGTCCCACGCCTGACCGGAAAAAAGATTACGCCCGACACTGTAATCACTCGGCGGGTTCTCGCAACCAAACACATCCTGAAGCAACGTAACCGGTAAATCATGATGGGTCGTCCGGTAATCGACAGCACCGGCTGACTTACCCGGCCAGCGCATCATCAACGTAGCACGCAATTGCACTTTACTGAAATTACTCGCGTGCCCGTAATGCCCGATGCCATTATCATCAAACTCATAACCGTGATCGCTGGTAATGATGACGATGGTATCGTCTAACAAGTCGCGTTGATGGAGCGAATCGAGTACCACCTGCACCTCACCATCAAGCATGCGGATAGCCAACCGGTATTGCTGCCAGAGGCTACGTGCCTTTTCGTTATGTGTGAAACGATCATCCCCCGGCAACGGGTTATCCGGCTCCAGGGCGACATCATTCATTGGCGGATCGTAATAAACCAGGCTGAAAAATGGCCGCTCCTGATTATGTTTTTCGAGCCATCGCAACCAGTCTGCCGTGACCATTTTATTCCGCTCTGTTGCCGCAATATCATGGCGTTTTTCCGCCAGATTCGGCCAACCCGCAAACACCGTCCGATCGATCAGTGTCGGACTACCGAAACCGACCGCACTGAACAAACCTACCTCATAGGGACGCGCCTTGATCTCATCCATCAGGACCGGGGCTTGTTGCAAGTCATAAAAGGCCTGCCAATACGTACTGGGCAGGCCATAAAACATCGAAAACAGTCCCATGCGCGATGAGTTACCGCCGCTGTATTGCTGGTTAAAATACAAGGCCTCGGCCCGAAACCTGGCAAGCGTTGGCGTCAACCGGGGATCAATGGCATCCGGCCGCAGCGCATCGATCAGGATGATTACGATATTTGGCAGGTCGGCATTCACGGCCGAACACTTAAGCGGCTTCAGAGGGTAATTCAACTGGCCGTCAGCAGCCTCGAGGCTGCCGCGCAACATGCGCTGCTGGCGCGCCACTCCCGGGTCGACCCAACCGAGTCGCGCCAAATCCCGCTTGGCGTGAATCGGATAATACAAAGGCATGAAACGGGTGAACTGCGTAACCGGTGTATGCCCGACGGCATCACCCCAAATATGGATGGCCTGACTGGCTAACCAACAACCGAGTAACACTGCAGCGAGGAGCCGGCCGTGCCTTGAACCGTCGGCAAGCGCAAAATTTCGCCAGACAATTCCTGCCAGTATCGCTTCGAAGAAGAGAAAAATCACCAACAGGATGGCGACAAATACCCAGGTGGATACCTCGAACAAACTGGCTGTCAATACGCCAAGATGAAAGCGATGCTCGGCAAATACGCTGGTATCCAGAAACAGCAGACTCAATCCGCACGCCGCGATGACGACACCCAACGCCATGACCAGCCGTCGTGACCGTAACACGATTACAAATGGCAGCAATACAATGAACATCGGTACTACCGACAACAATGTCAGGTGGCCGACAAAAGTCAGAACCGTATAGGCCACACCGAGACCATCACTGGGAAAAGGATAAAGCCACAGGTAGCGTAGTGCGACGAGCGCAAACAAACCGGCATTGATGACCCCAAACCAACCGCTCCAGCGCAGCAAACGTCGACGGGGCGCAATCAATTCGGTCATGCTGTCAGGCTCCGGGCTTTTCATCGACCAATTCGTCGGCAATGGCAATTATCGCCTCGGCTGCAGCCGCTGCGCTCGAACCGAGATTAAACACACTGGCTTCACGTACGGCAGCAATCTGGCGGTGAATCTGATCCGGATTACGCAACAAGCGGTTAATCTCGTCCGGTATGCTGGCAAGGTCTTGCGGCGCAACAACGGCACCAATCTTCGCCCGCACCGACATCTCCAGCGGCTCCAGGCCAAGTTCCTGCCACGTATCGTTACGTGACTTCGGCGGTACATCGATATACAGCACCGGCTTTTCCAGTCCGAGCCCGTAGTCCATGCCCGCGCCGGACCAGTCGGTAATCATGACATGCGAGTCATATAACGAGTCGCTCTCTCCCATTTGTTCTATCAATCTGAACTTTGGATGTTTACCGTACCGGTCGATAATCGCATCGATAACCTCAGGCGTCATCCAGCGGGTCTGAAAATGCGGTCGCAGCGTTAGCGTATAGCCTGCAGCAAGCAAAATCCCGGTCAATTCCAGCCCAAACAGATTAAGAATCGTCTGTTCACCCCATGACGGTGCGAGTAATACATGGATATTCACAGGATCGCCAAGCGGTGGAGCATCGCGGCGTTCGGCCAGCAACTGCTCAAGTCGAAAATAACCGTGCGGCACCAGCCGCTTTGCCGGTAATTCGCGCAGCACTTCGCGCCGGCGTATTTCTTCTGCATGGTGCGGACCAGCACACAAAATCGTATCGTAATGATCAAAGGAATTTTCGTGATCAGCCATGTGTGTGCTAATCAGCGAATGAAACATGTAGACATAGTGCACCGGGTGCACTGAACGCTTCAGATCCTTGTTATCGAGATCCAGCAACTGCGTAACCATAACGTCGGCCTGCAGCGTCTGAAAGAACACGATACGAAAGAATCCATTACCGATACAGAACGGGTGGATAGCAGGATTGTCCTGATGCAAACCAGGGTCGGTTGAATCGGATGCAACGTAGCAAATTGACCGGCCCAGCCGACCGGTCAACTCATCAATTACCGACGCATGATGACACCAATCCTGCGCACTCTCGGAAAAGACAACGATTTTCCGTTTCTCGCCCGGCAATCGCTTGAAGGCCCGATACTGCCTCCAGTTCGAGATAAAACGACCAATTCCGCTCAATGGTCTGCCGTACTCTCCGAATCCATTTGAGCCTCGTCACAGACCGCGGTTTCCGCTCCATCCTTGCGCATGAGTGCCTTGATCTTGTACCAGTAGGTCTTGACCGCCAACCCGATAGTCGCAAACAGCCCGACAATGGCTGAAATTATCATGCTGCCGGTACCCGGATCCAGGTAGGCCCATGCCGGCACGGCAAGCATGACAAGCAACAAGGCGACTGTACCCTGCATCCACCGACTGACAGGTTCACGTTGGCTGAATTTCATAATCGAATCCTGATTGATACTGGCAGCTATTCTACACCGGCAAGCTGGTTTTTATTGCTGCGCTGGTCGGTTAATAGCCCGATTTTGTATAAAAAGCCGGCTGAAGCCAGGGCGCCCGCGCATGCCGGAGCGGCTTGCACTGAGATTCCCCTACTTAAATCCTTCCTCAATGGCCCGCATTAAAGATACCAGGCGAACCTGCGCACGGATAAGCGTCTTAGCGAACATGCCCTGCTTGGCAAGGTGACTATCCAGCCCACGCCTGCTCACAGTACGGGCCAGTTCCTTCAACCCCGTTAAAGGGCGGATCCAGACCTTCATCTGCACGACCCTGCCGTCATCGTCGAGCCGAAAACGGTCAATGCCCTGCAACGTGTATTGACCTACCTGAACCTCGAATTCAAACATGACTTCATTGCCCTTTGTCCAGGTATCAGTGACTCGATAACCCTCAAAAATCTCAAACACAATACCGAGCAGTTCAATCACTTCGGCCTTGCCGCGTTTTGGCGCAAAAATAGCCGGTGAGTAGAACTCGATATCGTCATCAATCAACGGCAGAATCAGGCTTGGATCATTCTGCTCGAAGACCTGGTGCCACTGTTCGATGAAAGCCTGTAATCGGGTGGAATTCATAATCGGTTCATAACATGAAAGCACTCTGCAGAAAAGTTCGCAGTGACTATAACCTACTCATCGCAGATCAAGGCATAACCTGCATTGGCCCGCACCTTTCCATACCAAACAAAGACAGACGAGAACAAGAAATCTCACCCCTGGTGTCAGGCAGGGCTGCAAGGCGGAAGTAAAGCGGACATCGCCACCCTCATCTATAATATCCGAAAAAACACGAGCCGATAAAATCATGGACAAAACCGCATTAATTACCGGTGCTTCTGCAGGGCTCGGCAAAGAATTTGCCCGCCAACTTGCTGCTCTGGGTTACCGACTGGTTCTGGTTGCCCGCAACCCGGAACCCCTGCATGCCACCGCAGCAGAACTGCAACATGAGTACGGCATCGACGCACGGGCTTTACCGGCAGACCTGAGCAAACCGGAAGCACCACAACAGATTTTCACCCACCTCGCGACTCAAGGCATACACATCGACTACCTGGTCAATAATGCCGGTATCGCCGGTCCTGATTTGCTCACCGAGCGAGACTGGCAGGTACACACCCGATTTATTGAATTAATGATGGTGTCGGTAGCGCAGATGTGTCATCTGTTCGTACCGGGCATGCGGGAACGAAACTTTGGCCGGATCATCAATATCGCCTCGGTAGCCGGACGCATTCCTCGCTCCGGCAATTCTAACTACGGACCGGCCAAAGCCTATTTAATTGCCCTGTCAGAAGAATTATCCCTGACCCTGCACGGCTCGGGCGTCAAGGTCTGCGCCCTGTGTCCAGGATTCACCCATACCGAGTTCCATCAGCGTGCGGGACTCATGGCGATGAAAAACAGCTTGCCGAAGTGGCTTTGGTATGACGCCGATGTAGTGGTCAGTGAAGGCCTGCAAGCCATCGAAAAAGGCCGGAGCGTGTATATATCCGGGCGCCTCTACCGTTGGCTGGATCCACTGTTCCAGTCGGTTTTTACCCGTCGCCTGTTCTTTATCAGCGACCGCAGAAACCAATCCGGAACACCCTAGCAAAACTGTTGCGGAATCCTCCAGCTACGTTACTCTCGCAACGGCAAACCGGCCCTGAAACAGCAGTAATCAACCGTCGATTTTCGCTATCTGCGGGTAGATCTGCTCGCGAGCGTGCTGCAGATGAGCGGGATCATCGATTTCCGTCCAGACAAGATCGGCTATCAACGGGCAATAAATGGGCCGACGCTCCCCCGCAACGACCAGGCAATCTGTTTCATAATCGAAATGCAAAGAAGTTGTGAACGCCTGAGCGGCGATTTCCTGCATTAACGCGAACAAAGTGGCGGAAATTTTGCTAATGCCGACAAGTTCACCGGTCGCCGAATTGGTAAGCACACTGCGATTCTTGGACATCGCCACGAGGTTGCCGTCACGAGTCTGTACCCAGACCTCGTCGCCGGCACCGGTTGGCCCGGACAAAAGGATGGCATCGGTGGCCGGTTCGATCAGCAGTTCGGTCAGCGCGCGCGATTCGTAGATCAGATCCGACTCAAGCAATAAAAAATCCTGGTCGACAACATCACGCGCGCAATACAGTGAGTACATACTCCCTGAATCGGCAAAATGCGGGTTATGCACGGTTCGCACCAGGCCCCCCTGTCCGGACGCAAACCGGTCGTAATAATCGGCGCAATGTCCGGTGACTATGACAATATCCTGAATTCCGGCCGCAACCAGTCGCTCGATTGATTCCTCGATAATCGATTGGCGACCCAGCCGCAGAAAGCCTTTCGGGCAATCCTCTAGCTCACCAGCCAGGCGCGTGCCCATGCCGGCAGCCAGGATTACGGCGCTCCGAATCATTTATATGGCCCGAAGATATCGGCGCACGCGCCTGCCAGGGCATCAAGATCATCCGCCCCGATAGCACCCATGTTGGCCAGCCGAAACAGGTTTTCTGAAAACTGCCCCTGCCCGGAATAGATGACGAATCCGGCCCGCTTAAACGCATCATGGGCAACCCTGTAATCACAGCCATCGGGTAAAAAATAGGAGCGAAGAACGCATGAGTATTCTTTTTCTTTCAATAACATACGAATATTTAATGAAGTTAATTCTTCATTAATTCTGCGCGCCCTCTGTTGATAGATGCGACGTCGCTCGGTCCAGCCACCGCCTGCGCGCAATTCAATCAACGCTGCCTGTAACGCGAACGCTGCCGGCACTGCCTGGGTGAACGGCGAGTAACCATCGCCATGCTGGCCCGCGTAATAGGCCTGTAAATCCAGGTAGACGCTGCTTGCCTCAGTCTGCGCATCTGACCACAATGCATTGCGTGCAATGACGAATGACAATCCGGGCGCACCATGCAGGCATTTATTCGCCGTCGCCGCAACGCCAGCCAGGTTCCATGCTTCAGCATCAATTGCTTCAGCTGCAAAACTGCTGACGCCGTCGAGCAGCAGCGATAAATTTCCTGCCCTGCATAGCGCACCGATGGCATCCAGGTCATTCAGTCGACCGGTTGTCGTTTCGTGGTGCACGGTCGCAACATGCGTAATCTCAGGATGCCGACCCAATACCCGGGCCGCCTCATCGACATCGACGCCTGCCGCCCATCCCCCCCGTAACATGACATATGGTTTGCGATGCGCAGCCAGCATCTTTGCCATTCGCTCACCGTACACCCCATTGGCAAGCACCAGCGTGGTGGCGCTATCCGGTGCAAAACTCGCCAGCATCGCTTCAACCGCACTGGTTCCCGAACCGGTCATCATGACGGCAGAAAAATCCGCCTCCATATCCGGATAAACCCGCACAAGTTCAGCGTTAATCTCGCGCGTAAGTTCTGCAAACTCGGGTTCACGGTGACACCAATCATCGCGAATCATTGCCTTTCTGACCCGCTCGGTCAGCGTGACCGGGCCGGGGTTTAACAGGATGTTACGTTTCACTGTCAGCCTCCTGCGACGATATGCGCACGCAACCGCTCGGCAACCTCGACCGGGGTAATGATCGGCCGCGGCAAACCCTCCGGCACGCCGGGTCGAATCGGCGCATAAATGAACCTGAGTTGCCCGACCGGGGTTGCCAGTTGCGCGCCCAGTGCATCCGGTTCTGACGCCGTAACAACCGACGGATAACCACAGGCACTGGCCAGCGCGCAAAAATCGACCCCCGCTGACAGGGTGGTTTGACCGCCGGTCGATTCATGCATGCCATTGTCGAATAAAACATGCACAAGGTTGGGCGGGCGTTCGTTTCCGAGCATAGCCAGCGCACCAAGGCGCATCAACAATGCACCATCACCGTCAAGCACCACAACACGCCGGTCAGGCCTGGCCAGCGCAACACCCAGACCGAGGCTTGCCGCACAACCCATGGAGCCGACCATGTACAACTGACCGGGCCGGTCCTCCAGCGCATACAATTCACGGCCGGTATAACCGGTGGTCGCGATAACAATCGTCTCCATACCCACGGCGGTCTGTACAGCAGCCAGCATCTCCGTACGCTGTGCCGTCGGCAGCGGAATACTCATCGGTTGCGCTTGCGGCGAACCTGCCTGTGGAACTGATTGCAATGCATGCTTTGCGACGCTGCCCTTGCGCATGATCAGTGCAAATGGACGCTGCTCGCTATCCATCGTCGCTATAACCCGCTTGAGTACCGGCTCAATCTCGCTTTCCTTACTCGGGAACCAGTCCCAGCTAATGCCTGTCAGGTCGAGCAGATCACCGGTAATCTGCCCCATTAACTCATGTTGCGGCTCATCAGCCGGGCCGCCAGGTTCACCGCGCAGGGTCACGATGATCAGCACCGGGATGCGAAACGTGTGGGTTAAAGACGTCAGCGCGTTAACCGCATTTCCGAAACCGGAGTTCTGAAACATGACAACCCCACGCTGTCCGGCCAGTTCGGCACCGGCTGCCACGGCAACGGCATCACCCTCATTCACGGCGCCGACATAACGCATGTCGGGCGCATCAATGGCGTAATTGATAAAAGGCTTCAGGTACGAACACGGTACGCCGGTATACAGAGAAAAACCGTACGCATGGGCACGCCGGATGAACGCGCCAGCCTCAATCATGCAAAGCTGCCCGCAGCCAGCACATCATCAAGACTGTCTACATCAAGCCAATGCCCGGTCGTATAGACAACCCGCACTGTTTGTCCGCGACGAACCAACTCATCGAGTACCTGGTGCAACTTGCCGCAGCGATTCTCAGGCTGGGCCGCCAGTTCATCGACCAGAGCCGTGAAAAATGCCAACCCGCTTGCCGATACTCTGAGTACACCCATCCACTCACCGTGGATCTCATCATCGCCCAGTTTCTCACCGGCAGCCACGAGCGTCACTTCACGATAAAACGTATGACGTGAATACGATTCGGAACAGCGCACATAGTCGGCCGCACGGCCACGGTTAACCGACTCACTCCAGTCCGTATCGACGGCAATGACAAAGTCGGCCGCCAGTTCAGCCAGACCATCGAGAATGTAACGCTTGAAGATAACATCTCCAAACGATACATACAGATCACCGCGAGCATCACCCCTGCCAGCCGCTTTTAACGCACAGTCAAGCGACAGCAGTTCGCTGGTATCGGCGAAGTCCGGGTTATCGACATATTTAAGTGCCGGCAGGTTTACCGTCGCGGGCCGGTAACCGCGCACCACCGTAATGTCCTTGATACCCGATGCGTTGTAGGCCGTGACGATATGCCCGAGCAACGGCTGCCCGCGCACCTCAACCATGGTTTTGGGTCGCTTGTCGGTTAATGTGCCAAGCGCAGCGCCGCGGGATGCGGCCAGGATGATGGCCTGAGCCGGCGTATCCTTGGGCAGATAACGTTCCTCGGCAGCCTGCAATTCGGACGCACCCTGCAAGCGGAAAATTTCCTTGACCGAAGCGACCTGATCCTCTATCGAGCACAGGTTTTGTTCCCGCGCCAGGGTCTCGGCGCACTCCTGCATGGTCGTAATGGCGGCGCGCAACATGTGATTGGCCCAAATCGCAATCGAGAAACCGGCCTCGCTCAGCACCTCGGTTGGGGTCGCGTAATACTTTGTCGGTACGATGAGTACGGGCGAACGGTCAGCCCATTCCTGCTTGAATGCCAGCACTTCGGCAGGTGTGTTGAGCGCACTATGGATTAGAATACCGTCCGCACCAGCCGCGTGGTATGCCTCGGCACGTTTCAATGCCTCACCGAGTCCCCAGCCGGCAATAAATGCCTCGACGCGGGTGATAATGGCAAACTCATCATCGGTCTGCGCATCCTTGCCGGCCTTGATCCGACTACAGAATTCATCGATCTCGGCAAGTTGCTGCTGGTTGCCGTCGATGAAGCTATTGGTCTTCGGATACAGCTTGTCCTCAATACATACTGCGGCAATACCGCGCTGCTCGAGTTTACGCACCAGGCGGCGAACATTATTAAAATTCCCGTAACCGGTATCGCCGTCGAGCAGGATCGGGACACTCGTCGCATCGGCCATGAACTCAAGCATCTCCAGTATCTGCGTCCAGCTTGCTTCGTTGCTGTCGCGCACCCCATACTGCGCCGACATGCACAGGCCGCCTGCCCACAGGCCCTTGAAGCCCGCCTCCTCACCTATTTTTGCCGTGATGCCGTTGTGCGCCTCGAGCAGAAACTCCAGCGCGCCGCTATCCAGCAATTGGCGAAAGCGGGTGGTTTTTTTCTGCGGCTGGTCAAAACCACTGTCAGGTATTGCGTTCATGGTGTGATTGTATCTGAAAAAGACTTTTTTCTAAGCTATTATTTACTTTAAATAATAAATTTAAATAAATGTTTTATAAAGTTATTTTTTATTTGCATATTGATCGCCATCAGCCAGCATCGTATCAGTACCGATGACTTTGTTAAGCGTATTAAAGTCAAACATCCGCTCCATGATACCGGCGGTAGTGCCATCACGATACAAAGCGGCAAGATATTCACTGCCCGCGCGACTGATTATGCGCAGCATGGCACCAGGGAAAATAACCACTTTAAAGCCGAGCGCCGCGAGCTCATCAACACTATGCAAAGGTGTTTTGCCGCCTTCAACCATATTTGCCAGCAGCGGAATACGATTGCCCAGCGCCTGGCCGACAACTTTCAACTGCTCATCATCCAGCGGCGATTCAATAAACAGCACGTCGGCACCCGCTTCAATGTAAGCGTTACCCCGCTCAAGAGCTTCATCGAGGCCGGTCACGGCAATCGCATCAGTACGCGCGATGATCGCTGTATCAGCATCCAGTCGCGCATCCTGGGCCGCACGAATCTTGCCAAGCATCTCGCCAACCGGCACAAGCTGCTTGCCATCAAGGTGACCACAACGTTTCGGCAGGGTCTGGTCTTCAAGTTGAATACCTGAGGCACCCATGCGCTCAAACAGGCGAACCGTACGCTTGACGTTCAGCGCATTACCAAACCCGGTGTCACCATCGACAAGCAACGGAATATCAACTCGTTCGCGAATATTGCTGATCACGTTGGCCACTTCGGTCATGGTCGTCAGACCAATATCAGGACGACCGAGGCGCGTGAACGCAATACTTGCGCCACTCAGGTAAGCACAGCCGAAACCGGCCTGTTCGATTAACAACGCGGTCAGCCCGTCGAAGCACCCGGGGGCAACAATCGGCTCCGGCGCTGCCAATTGCTGTCTGAGCTTGCGAGCATGTGACATCAGGAGGCTCCTTGTGCAGACAAGCGCTGCTTGAGGTAAGGCATGAGTCCGCCGGCACTGACCATAGCCATCAGGTGCGCGGGTAATCCGGTGACAGTGTACAGTTTTCCCCGGGTTCGATTTTCAACCTGCCCGGCCAGTGGGTCGATCAGCAGATCGTCACCGGCCGCTATGTCGCCCGCCTCGGGAAATATCAGCGTCGGGATACCAAAAGACAGCGCATTACGATAAAAGATTCGGCCATAGGATTCCGCCAGGATCGCACCGACCCCAAGATGCTGGAGTGCCATGGGCGCCTGCTCACGGGCTGAGCCGACACCGAAGTTACGGCCGGCTACAACAATATCACCGGCCACGATATTCGCCGCAAAGGCCGGGTCGATGGCTTCCATGCAGTGCGCCGCCAGGACTTCAAGCGGAGCTTTGAAAAACAGCCCCGGCGCCATGACATCAGTATTCACACCGTCTCCAAATACCCAGGCACGACCGGATATGCCCGTCATGCCAGCATCTCCCGCGGATCGGCAATCCGTCCGGCAACCGCCGAGGCAGCAACCGTGTACGGCGAGCCCAGATACACCGAGGCTGAATTAGCGCCCATCCGCCCTTTGAAATTTCGATTTGTCGACGAGATACACACTTCATCTTCAGCCAGGATACCGGCGCCCAGTGCCGCGCACGCGCCACAACCGGTTGGCAACAGGTAAGCACCGGCATCGACCAGTATTTTCAGGGTACCGTCAGTTGTTGCAGCAGTCAGAACCTGTTGCGAGGCCGGCGCAACCAGCAGGCGCGTACCGCCGGCAACCGTTCGCCCTTTCAATACCTCGGCAACCATGTGCAGATCCGACAGCTTGGCGCCCACGCAGGCGCCGATATAAGCCTGATCGATGCCCACGTTGGTCAATTCGCTCACCGAACCCGAATTTGCCGGTGAATGGGGCGCAGCAACCTGCGGTGCAAGTTCAGTTGCCACGAAGTTGTGCACCACCTCATAGTCGGTATCGGCATCGCTGCACCAGTCGAGCGCAGCAGCATCCGGAGCCTGCCCCCCGGCCCGAATTGCAGCCAGCGTGGTGTCATCAGGTTCGACGATACCGGTTTCCGCACCCATCTCGGCCGCCATATTGGTCAGGGTTGCGCGTTCGTTCATCGACATCGCTGCAACCGTATCGCCGCCGAATTCAATGACCTTGAATGCATTATTAATACCCAACTCGCGACACAGCATCAGCATGATGTCCTTGGCCGCAACACCGGGACTGAATGCACCCGACCAGTTCACGCGCACCGTCTCGGGTACTTGCAACCAGATCTCACCGGTCACGACGATACCGGTCATCTCGATGGCACCGAAACCGACCATGTAACAACCGAACGCGCCCCCATTACTCGAATGCGAATCACCGCCGCAGGCGAACATGCCAGGCTGCACAATGCCGTGTTCGGCCAGTACGACATGACCAATACCCTGCATGTCGAAGAACCGTGGAATTTTGAATTCCCGGACAAAATCACGTGTCAATTGCAAAATTGCCGCCGACTCGGCATCGACGGCCGGCGTGAAGTGATCGGTCGCGATGACAATCTTGTCCGGATCCCAGACACCGACGCCAAGCTCTTTCAGACGCGGCCAGATACGCCGCGGGCCACCCGAATCGAGCAGTAATGCAAGATCAACTTTACAGGTAACAATCTCGCCGGGCACGACCGAATCACGACCTGCCGCCCCGGCAATAATTTTTTCTGCGATGCTATAACCCATGAAACCTCTGAGTACAGGCGTTGCAAAGCTGCCTGTCTGATTGGTACCGGCAAAACAACCTCAATAACAACCCGCAAGCCTTGCCCGTTGTCCCGCGAGAGCCACCACAAAATCGAGTGCCGGTGTGTCAACCCCGGTACGACCGGCCAGTTCATGTACCGCACCGACAATCGGATCCAACTCAACGGACCGGCCGGCCTCAAGATCCTGCAACATCGACGTCTGGTGTGCGCCCAATGGCCTGGTTCTTTGCAGCACTACATCAGGCTCCATCGTTGCATCCACACCCAGCGCACCCGCAACGGCTGCAACCTCATCCATGAGCCGCTTGAGCACTGCGAAAGTTCCCGGATCATCGAGCAAATCACCGATCGTACCGCCGGTCAAAATACTAACCGGGTTATAGGCCACATTAGCAATCAACTTGGTCCACAGCTCTGCGCGGATATTATCGTGTATCGGTGCCACAAACCCCGCCTGTTCAAGCACCACAGACAAGGCACGGATGCGGCTGCTCGAATGACCATCCGGTTCGCCCACCACCAGGCTGTCACCGAAGATATGCTCGATGACCCCCGGCTCGACAACCCGGGCAGCCGGAAATACAACCGCCCCAATGGCCCGTTCGGGACCGATATTTCGCCACAAGGCTCCGCCCGGGTCGACGCTGTCGAGCGGCACGGGGTTTTCTATATCGAGACCCGAAAAATACCACCACGGTATACCATTGGTGGCCGTCACCACCACGGTATCGGGGCCAAGCAAGGCTTCGATGTCAGCGGCAATCGCCGGCAACATATGTGACTTCAAGGTGATGAAGACAATATCCTGTGGCCCGGCATCAGCCGGTCGCTCGACACATTCAATGGCTACCTGGTGTGTCTTGCCGGCAGCACATAAGGTCAACCCGTTACGCCGAATCGCATCGAGCTGCGCACCGCGCGCAATCCCCGTGACCGGGTATCCTGATAAAGCGAGACGAGCCGCCAGCAATCCCCCAATCGCTCCGACACCATAGATGCAAATTTTTGGCATAACCCCTGTCAAACCAGATCTCAGCCAAGAATATCCTTCATTTTTTCAGCAATTATCCTGACCTTCTCAGGGTCCGCCTGACTGACTTCGGCATAATCATCAAAACGTTCCGGAACCTTGACCAAGGCATCAAAGCCAATCTGCTCGGACATGACACCAAACCCATGCGCACCCTTCGGTGCAGACGGGTCGAGAACCATCGCCTGGGCTGACTGGTTGATGATCGTATCGCTATACGGCTGGACCCGAGTCTGGATCGCCCACTCAACAGAGGTCAGATCGTAAGGATCGACATCCGGGCCGACTACGACCACGATCTTCGCTACACGACCCCAACGACCCTGCGCCCCCCAGACAGCATGCAAGACAAACTTGCCAAAGTACGGATGCGGCTTGTTTTCACCGTCGACGGTCAGCTGCACGATGTACGTCATGTTCGGGGTCACGACAACATCCTGAACTTCGGGGATCTTGCGCTGCAGGTCAGCCAGTAATTCACCTTCAACCGGCAGCAACGCGATGTAGTTATGATCAAATGGCGGCATCATCTCCATCGTCGCGTACCAATACGGGTTCTGCCGATGGGTGATGCACTTGACGTCAACAACAGGAAACACCTGGTGCTTGTCGTAATAACCGACCGAGTTGGAATGCCAGCCGATGATGTCATCATTATTCTCAGGCGGGATCACCGCCTCGATCACGTATTCGGCCGATGCCGGCACCTCAAGATCAACCGTCTTGCACTGCACGAGTTCGACAGCTTCGCCGCGCAAACCGCCGGCAAAGGCAAACTCATCCTGGCCAAACGGAATGGCCGTTCCCGCTGCCATGTGAATCGTTGGGTCACAGATGTTCGCGATTGCAATCTCAAGCGGCTGACCCATCCGGCGTGCCTTGGCAAGATGCAGCCCAATATGACTCATCGGTGGATTCCAGAAGGCGAAAATCGACAGCTTCTTCTTCTGTCGTTCATCATCATACGTGCCACCAGTGGGATGCTCGCATTGCCAGAACTGGGTCAACCGGTACCAGCCGACATTGCGCTCACCGGTCTCAGGATCTTTGCTGACAACGACGCCACCACAAATATACGCTGCCCCTTCGCGACCAAACCAGACGGCCGGCAACTGCTTGTCCAGAGAAATATCTTCCTCGTTGATGACAACTTCCTGACAGGGGGCATCGCCGTCGATGGTCACCGGGGCATGCCAGCATGACGGATCACTCAGGATAGCAGCGTGCTTCTTTTTTGCCTCCAGCGGATTATCCGACCCGATCACCATGGCAGTGCGTTCGCGGGTGCCAAACAAATTAAACAGAACCGGAATATCGGGCGTGTTATAGCCTGTCAGGTTGTTCAGCACGAGTGCCGGGCCGTCAATCTCGGCAAGATGACGCATTAACTCCTGCAACTCATTATCACCACGCGACACTTTCAACGGAATATCGACCTGTGTTAGCTGCCCACGCCCATCCAGAATGCTCAAAAACTCGCGCATATCCTTGAAAGCCATGAAATTACTCCCGTTTGTTCTGAAATTTTTATACCCCGGTCTGCGGGGAAAGGAAAGATAGCACACCCACTAACCTGCGGTTGTACCATCCATGAGTTTACTCAGGATATCCGCCTACTGCACATCCAGTCTAAGCGCTGCTGACGCGCATTAAAATCTGTACGGTGGCGCAGACGAAAAAGGAAGATGCTTTTTAAATTTCACGGACCGGTATAATCTTCGCCGCAAGACGCACAATTATGGTGCGTACAACACAGGATTATAAAGAATGTCTGATCAAGAACGGAAAGTTGCCATTGTGACCGGTTCCGCCACCGGCGTCGGTGCTGCCACGGCTATCCTGCTGGCCGAAAAAGGCTGCAATGTCATTATCAACTACACACGTAGCGAGACCGAAGCCGAGGCAACAGCAGCGACCTGTCGCGAACATGGGGTTGCAGCAATCACGGTGCAGGCCGACGTGTCAGAGGACGCCGATTGCCGGCGTATGACACAGGCCGCGATCGATGAATGGGGACGGATCGATTACCTGGTCAACAATGCGGCACGCACAAAATTTAACCCGTACCCGCAGTTAGACGGCATTGACAAGGAAGATTTCCTGAATATCTATGCCGTTAACGTCGTTGGCGCATACCAGATGATCCGCGCCGTCGAACCGCATATGCGCAAGGTTGGCGGCGCAATCGTCAACGACTCATCGATTGGCGGTGTAACCGGGATCGCATCATCCATTCCGTATGCTGCGTCCAAGGCGGCGCTGAATCTGATGACCAAGTCACTCGCCCATGTACTCGCTCCTGAAATTCGCATTAACACGGTGGTACCCGGCATGATCCAGACCCGCTGGCTACAGGGCAATATGAGTGATGATGCCTACGAGCAACTGATCAACTCGACAGCCGATGCCCTGCCGCTTAAGGAAGTCGCACATGCCGAAGACATTGCCGAAACCCTGGTTTTTTTCCTGATCGGCGCCGGGTCCCGTCTAGTTACCGGCGAGACGTTGATCGCTGACAGTGGCATCCACCTTGGGCCGTTTCCACCCTATGCAAGCGGAAAAACCGAATAAACCATCACGGCAGCTAAATTCCGGGTTCCTGTATTGACCAGACCCCGGGGTAAAAAGAGGGTAATCCCGCTATCAAATGATTACTTGCTCTGCCAGCTGATCCCCAGCGAGGCGCGAGTTCGATCATAGGCACCACGCGGGTCGGTCGAACCGACATCCTGATAACGAATCCTTGTCCAGATGGACAGGCGCTCCGTCAACGAATATTCGGCAGCCAGGAAGAGTTCAAATTCATCGTACTGCTTTTTCCCTGCGGCAGGTTCATTAAACGCAAAGCCATTCGGGTACTCCAGGTCACGCCAGGATACTCGCAACAAACCCCTTAGTTGCGGGGAAAACCGGTAACTGCCGGCAAGCTTAATCTGGTGCTGGTCATAGTCGTTATAACCGACAAAATCATCATCCCGTTTAAGGTATGAATAGCTAAACTCAGCAAGCAGTGCAGTACTGAAACGTTGCAGTTGAGCAACCTCAATTTTGTGATAGGTATATTTCAGCGCCGGATTGACCGGCAAAGCATCACCAAGTTCATTACGCGCCCGTCGCTCATCGTAATCGCGAACATAGTAGGTATAACTCAGTTCCGTTCTGGCCTGCGGGGTAAATCGATAATTCAGGTAGCCACCCAACAACGTGAAGTCATGATCATACGAGAATATATTTGTAATATTCTTGTAATCTCGTCGCTGGATGCGCGCGTCCAAACCGTAACCAAACTGGTCTTTGCGGTTCCGTAACGTTGCCTCAACACCCGTACTATCATAGTCAAACCGATCAGAAATATCCGCACCATTAGACAGTTGTTCGAGCCCATCGTCACGATCAAAATCAGTTTCTTCATGAACCTGATACACGATAGCAACTCCAACCCGGCGTTTGGAGCTTAATCTCTTACCAAGCAGCTTTTCGTAACCGAGCGCAAAACGATGAGCGCTTTCATCGGCATTACTTAGCTCGGAATCCAGATATAGATCCCCGCGGTATTGGTACGATCCACCCAAGTTGGATGTTTTGCCGACCGGATAAGCATATTCACCTCTCAACACAATCGGAAGGTAAAAACCGGATTGTGTATCAGGATTAACAAGCGGAGCGCCTGATTGGCTTAAATCATTATACGAACTGTCGGGTGACCTGAATGCATTATCATCATAGCCAAACATTACAGACATAGACCACGCAAACTCAGGCTCTCGAAGCGCTGCATCCGTCCTGATACTTCGAGCCTTGCGGCGGTTGGACAACTCAACTTCTTCACTGAACAAGTTGAGCATTCGCTTCACGTAACGTCGCTCCGCTTCACTCCCGGCATTATCCCGGGCGCGCTCTAACCAGGTCATTGCCTGATCATAATTACCGATTTTCCTTTCGTTCAGCGCCAGATTAAAGTAAGCAAGTGTAGCCAGCTCCGACTCAAGGGCCGCAGATTTAAAAGCCTCATTGGCCTGGTCGTGCTCGCCAAGCTTATAGTAGGCAACACCCATGTTGAACAACAGCAGGGGACTTTGCTCGCCCCCGTTCCGGGCAGTCTCATACGACTCAAGTGCGGCAGTAAAATCACCACTTCGAAAGGCATCATTGCCGGCTGCCATTAGCTTTTCCGAATCAGTTTCCTGACTGGCTGACTGGGCAGAAATGCTGAAAAATGTAATTGTCAGGCAGATTAACATCCTGACCAAGCGTAGATTTATAGTCATTTTTTTAAGTCTAATATAAATCGCCCCCGGCAGTCACGCCGGGGCAATGAGTTTCGCTGAATACAGTCAGCTATTCAGAATAATTCAGATGGCCTGATCGTCATCATCGACGCTGTCACTGTCTTCATCAGCAACATCATCAACATCACCGACATTATCGTCTTCGTCAGCACTGTCACCGTCATCAAACGAGTCGCTGTCACCGTCATCAAACGAGTCGCTGTCACCGTCATCAAACGAATCGCTGTCACCGTCATCAAACGAATCGCTGTCACCGTCATCAAACGAATCGCTGTCAC